>Ga0209342_10002806_pt1 | contig 18515 bp, 13 predicted proteins | sample RifCSP16_2_FD_184023 | JGI IMG/M metagenome (GOLD analysis project Ga0209342, IMG submission 184023) | Soil microbial communities from Rifle, Colorado - Rifle CSP2_sed 16_2 (SPAdes) (version 2) | ecosystem: Environmental > Terrestrial > Deep subsurface > Rock core/Sediment | place: Rifle... | reverse complement strand
TGCAGCCCGACTCCTTGAAGGCGTTCGCCGCCCAGTTCTACCGTGTCACCGATGGTAACCCTTTCTACACGGAGGAGCTGGCGCGCGCCTTCAAGGAGTCGGGCTGCATCCGCATCCCGGACAGCGCGGCGGCGGCGATCCGCGAGCGCCTCTCCCGGCTCGGTCACCCAGCGTTGGCCCTCCTCGAGGCGGCCGCCGTCACCGTGCGGCGCTTCGATCTCGAGATCGCGAAGGCCGTCGCGGGCCTCACCACGCGCGAGGCCGTCGCCGCCCTCGAGCTCACCCTCGAGGCGCGCATCCTGGACGAGGACGGCGGCGGATACCGCCTCCACCATTCCCTGGTGCGTGAGGCCATCTACGAGAACCTGCCCGTGGCCCGCCGCTCGGCGCTTCACCGCGCGGTCGCCGACGCCATCGAGGCCCGGGCCGCGGCGGCGCAGGGAGCGGTGGAGGACGTCTCGGAGGAGCTCGCGCACCACCGCCGGGCGGGGGATCAGCCGGAGCGAGCGTTCGCGCACCTCGTGACGGCCGGCCGCCGCGCCGCCACGCGCGCCGGGCTGCGCGAGGCGAATGCGTTTCTCGAAGCAGCGCTCGCCCTCACCGACAGAGTGGGCGCGAGCGGTCCTCGCCGCCTCGAGCTGCTCGAATCCCTCGGCGAGATACGCCTGGCGCTGGCCGATCTCGCGGGGGCGGCGCGGGCCTTCGACATCGCCGCCGGGCTCTCCGAGGCTTCCGGCTGGCGCCCGGCCCCCGAGGCGCGGGCGAGGGCGCGCCGCGGCGCCGCCATGGCTCTCCTGGCCGGCGGCCGCGCTGGCGAGGCCCGCGCCCGGATCGAGGCGGCCGTCGCCGACGCTCTCTGTGGGCCCGGCGGAGAGCGCTCGCAGACGTCGCTCTTGCAGGCGCAGGTCGCCTGGCACGAGGGGAGGCTCCGCGACGCGGTCGCAGCCTCGCGGCGGGCGGAGGAGGAGGCACGGGGGCTCGGCGAGCATGCCCTGGCCGCGCGAGCTCGCGACGTCTGGGCTTCGGCCGCGGCCACGCTCGGGGCCCCGGCGCCACCGGTAGAGTCGAGGCAGACGGGCCCCCTCCACCCCGTCGAGGCAGATGAGCCCGAGCAGCCGTTCTCCGTCCACCTGGCACTCTGGGAGAACGAGCTCCTCGGGGACCGACCGCTGCGCGAGATCGAGGCCGAGGTCTCGGCCTACCTGGCTCAGGCGACGGCCCGGCGTTCCCGTGCGGGCCTCGCGGTCGCGCGCACGATCGAGGGCGCCATCGCGGCCAGCGCCGGGCGTCTGGACGCCGCCGAGGAGGCGCTGCGCGAGGCTGTGCGGCTCCACCGCGACCTGGGCTCGGCGCTGGGAGAGGCGATCGCAACGGACGCTCTGGCCCGCCTCCTCACCGTGCGCGGGCAGCCGGAAGAGGCGATGGGGCTCCTCGGAGAGGGCATCCTGGTCGCGGAGCGGTCTCACCTCCGGCGCCACGCGCTGGCGCGGCTCCAGGCCGCGCTCGCCCAGAACCGGCTGGCGGCAGGAGCGGTGTACGCCGCCGAGGACGCGGTGCGGGAGGCGAGCGAGATCCTGGCGCGCCACGGCGAGTGCCTGGTCTGCCACGCCCTGTTCAGACCGGTGGCCGTCCGCGTGGCCGTGCTGCGAGGGAGGCTGCGCGACGCCGAGCGCGAGGCCGACGACCTCGATGCGCTCGCCGCGCGCCGTGGCGGCCGCGGCCTGGCGGCGGTGGCGCGCGAGGCGCGCGGCCGGGTCCTGGCGGCGCTGGGGCGCGCCGGCGAGGCGGCCGCGGCCCTGGTCGAGGCCGCCGACGCCTACGACGCGCGCGGCGCCATGTTCGATGGAGCCCGCGCGGCCGCGCTCGCGGCCCGCGCCCTGCGGGCCGACGGGACCGACCGGGAGCGCGCCGAGGCGCTCGCGCGGCGCGCCTCGCTCGTGCTCTCACCCCTCGGCTGCAGCGCCGAGGACGGCGCGCCGGACTGATCTTGGAGCTATCCTCGCGGCATGGATCCTTACGGCCTCCGCCGCGTCGTCTCGCCCGCGGGCGTCCTCCCCCAGCGCGCCGACGTGCTCGATCCGCGCCTCCCGCTGGGCGAGGACGAACTCGCCATAGAGGTCGAGGCGCTCAACGTCGACGCCGCCAGCTTCCGGCAGATCGAGCAGGCCGTAGGTCCCGATCCCGCCCGCATCGGCGACGAGATCGCACGCATCGTTAACGCCAGGGGCAAGCTCCACAACCCGGTCACCGGGTCAGGAGGCATGCTCGTGGGCCGCGTGGCGGAGGTGGGACCCCGGCATCCCGCGGCGGGGGCGCTCCGGCCCGGCGACCGCATCGCGACGCTCGTCTCGCTCACGCTCACCCCGCTCTCGCTGCGCCGCATCTCCGCCGTCGTCACGCGGGCCGAGCGCGTGGACTGCGAGGGGAGCGCGATCCTCTTCGCCACCGGGCTCTGGGCGCGGCTACCGGACGACCTGCCGGCCCCGGTGGCGCTCGCGGCGCTCGACGTCTGCGGCGCCCCCGCGCTCGTGGCGCGCCATGCCCGGCCCGGGCAGCGCGTGCTCGTCCTCGGCGCGGGGAAATCGGGCGCGCTCGTGTGCGCCCAGGCGCGCGCCAGCCTATGCGGCCGTGGCGAGGTCGTCGCCGCCGACCGCAGCCCGGAGGCGCTCGCCGCGGTGTCGGCGCTCGAGCTGTGCGACCGGACGCTGGAGCTCGACGCCACCGACGCCGTGGCGGCCCTCGAGCGCGTCTCCGCGGCGGGCGGTCCGTTCGACCTCGTCGTCAACTGCGCCAGCGTGCCCGGAACGGAGATGGCGGCCATCCTGGCGGTGCGCGACGGCGGGACCGTGCTGTTCTTCTCCATGGCCACGAGCTTCACCGCCGCGGCGCTCGGCGCCGAGGGCGTGGGCAAGGACGCACACCTCGTCATCGGCAACGGCTACGTCCCGGGGCACGCCGACCTCACCCTCGACCTCCTGCGTCGCCACCCCCGCCTGCGCGCCCACTTCGAGGCGCGCTACGCGAAGGGGTGACGCGCCCTCTCGGCCTGGGGCGAGCGCTTCTTGCGCTCCGCTCCCGACGGCGCCTCGGGTCCCTACTCGGCCCCACCCAGAAGGGGCCATGCCGCTGCTCGGGTCCTAGCCCTTTCCAGAGATGCTAGGGTTTTCATCGCGCTCCAACTGGGAAACGGGGCGACTCGCTCGCGTCTGTCGCAGTGAGTTCGCCATGAAAATCTCGGGGCCTCCTTCACGTTACGCCGCCGCGGTCGTCTTGCCCGCGATCGCCCTCGTGCTGCGCGTGGCCACCTCCAGTTTCTTCGGGAGCGATGTCGCGTTCATCACGTTCTATCCAGCCGTGATGTTCGTCGCGACTCTCGGCGGTCTCGGGCCGGGCCTCGTGGCGACGGCGGTCTCGGCGGTCTCGGCGGCGCGATGGATCTTGCCTCACGCTCCGCACCTGCCCATGGACGCGCCGGCCACCGTCGGCCTCGCGGTGTTCGCGTTCATGGGGACGGCCATCAGCGTCACGGCTGGTCTTCATCGCAGATCCCGGCGCGGGCTCGCCGAACGGGAGAAGGACCGCGTCCTCCGGGAGAGCGAGGAGCGCTCACGCAAACGCGAAGCGGACGCGCTGCACGAGAGCGAGGAGCGGCTGCGCCTGGCGGTCGAGTCGGCGGAGCTGGGCACCTGGGACTTCGATCCCGTCACCGGCGCGTCCAGGTGCTCCGAGCGATGCAGGGCGGTGCTCGGGCTGCCCCCCGATGCGCGCTTCGACTACCAGGGCTTCCTCGATCGCCTGCACCCCGACGACCGCCAGCGCGTCCACGAGGTCGTGCAACAGGCGCTCGATCCCGCTGGCGGGGGCCGCTATGACACCGAGTACCGAGCGCACCGGCCAGATGGCACCGAGCGCTGGATCGGCGCCTCGGGCAGAGCCGTCTTGGGCACGGTCGATGGTCGGCGCCGCGCCGTCCGGCTCGTCAGCACCGTCCTCGACATCACCGGCCGCAAGCGCGCCAAGCAAGAGCGCGAGGTGACGGTCGACTTCCTGCGCCTGGTGAACCGGACGTCCGGGACCTCCGAGATGGTGAAGGCGGCTGCCACCTTCTTCCAGCAACAGTCGGCCTGCGAAGCCCTGGGCATCAGGCTCAGGGACGGTGACGATTATCCGTACTACGAGGCGCGGGGTTTCTCGAAGGAGTTCATCCTGCTGGAGAACCGGCTCTGCCGCCGGGATGGGGCCGGGGAGGTCGTCCGCGACAGCGCTGGCGATCCGGTCATCGAGTGCATGTGCGGCAACGTGATCTGCGGGCGCGTCGACCCCGGCAAGCCGTTCTTCAGCTCGGGCGGGAGCTTCTGGGCGAACGACACGACCCGGCTGCTGGCCACGACCACGGACGCCGATCGCCAGGCCCCCACCCGCAACCGGTGCAACGGCGAAGGCTACGAGTCGGTGGCGCTGATCCCTCTGCTCGCGGGGGAGGAGCGCCTCGGGCTCCTGCAGCTCAATGACCGGCGCAGGGGGATGTTCTCACCCGAGACCGTCGCCCTGTGGGAGAGGCTGGCTGGCTACCTCGCCGTGGCGCTGGCCACGTCACGAGCGGTGGAACAGCTCGCCGCCGAGAAGGAGCGCGACCGGACGAGGGAGCGCCGTGCCGAGCAGGTGCTACGCGAGAGCGAGGAGCGCTTCCGCTCGCTCTTCGAGACGATGAGCGAGGGGTTCTCGCTCACCGAGGTCATCTGCGACGACCGCGGGAAACCGTGCGATCTCCGGTACCTGAAGGTCAACCCGGCCTTCGAGCGCCACACCGGGCTGAAGGCTGCCGACATCGTCGGCAAGACCATTCTCCAGCTATTCCCCGGCACCGAGCCCGAGTGGTTCGAGCGGTACGGGAAGGTGGCGCTGACCGGCGTGCCCGCGCACTTCGAGGCGCCATTCGGGCCGCTGGGCAAGTGGTTCGAGGTCAGTGCCTACCGAACCGAGCCCGGCCGCTTCGCGGCGGTCTTCTTCGACATCACCGAGCGCAAGCAGGCCGAGGCCGAGCGTGAGAGGCTGCTCGCCGAGGTCGAGCACCAGCGCGCGCTCCTGGACGCGGTGGTCGAGTACCTCCCGGTGGGCATCGGGATCGCGCGCGCGCCTTCGGGCGAGCTCGTGAGGATCAACGCGGAGACCCGTCGCATCTGGCGGATGGAGGCGATGCAATCCGAGGACGTCGAGAGCTACGGCAAGTACGTCGCTTTCCACCCCGATGGCCGCCAGTACAGCTCCGAGGACTGGCAACTGGTCCGCGCGCTGCGCGGCGAGGTGATCCGCGGGGAGGAGGTGGAGTTCATCCGTGGGGATGGCTCGCGGGGCGTCATGCGAAGCAGCGCCGGTCCGGTCAAGGACGCGCGCGGCGACATCGTGGCTGCCATCGTGGTCATCGACGACGTCACGCGGGAGAAGGAGGCGGAGGTGGCGCTGCGCGAGAGCGAGCTGCGGGCCCGCGCCATCCTCGACTCGCTGACGGAGACCGACCGGCGGAAGAGCGAGTTCATCGCCGTCCTGTCGCACGAGCTCCGGAACCCGCTCGCCCCCATCCAGAGCAGCCTCTACCTGCTCGACCACGCCCCGCCGGGCAGCGACACGGCGGCACGGGCGCGAGAGATCATCCGCCGGCAGACCGGGCACCTGACTCGCCTCGTCGACGACCTCCTCGACGTGACGCGCATCTCGCGAGGCAAGTTCGACCTTCGACGCACGCGCATCGACGCGCGCGAGGTCGTGCGCCGAGCGTGTGACGACCGCCAGGCGGCGTTTCACGATCGGGGTCTCGAGCTGCGCGTCGAGGCCTCCGCCCCGGTGTGGATCGACGCCGACGAGACGCGCCTCGCCCAGGTCGTCGGGAACCTGCTCCAGAACGCCGCCAAGTTCAGTGACGAAGGGGGCGTCGTGATCGCCGGCGTCGGCAGGTCCGAAGGCCAGGCCGAGATCCGCGTGCGCGACGACGGCGCCGGCGTCGCGCCCGAGCTACTGCCGCGGATCTTCGAGCCCTTCGTACAGGCCGATGGCGGCCTGGCGCGGACGAATGGTGGCCTCGGGCTCGGGCTCGCGCTGGTGAAGGGCCTAGCGGAGCTGCACGGCGGCTCCGTGCATGCCTACAGCGAGGGGGCTGGCCGTGGCTCCGAGTTCGTCGTGAGCCTTCCCCTGGCGTCCGCTCCCGAGCGACCCGAGCCTGGTCCCGCTCCCTCTGCCCCGTCGGGCTCCGTCGAGATCCTCGTCATCGAGGACAACCTGGACGCGGCGCAGTCCATCGCCGACGTGCTGGAGATCGAGGGCCATCGCGTGCGTGTCGCGACCGGTGGTCGGTCGGGGATCGCGATGGCTCGCGAGCTCCAGCCCGAGGTCATCCTGTGCGACATCGGCCTGCCAGACGTGGATGGTTACCAGATCGCGCGCGCTCTGCGAGCCGACGACTCGCTTCGCTCCACCCGCCTCATCGCACTCAGCGGGTATGCGCAGCCCGAGGACATCGAGCGCGCGAAGGAGGCAGGCTTCGATGCTCACCTCCGCAAGCCGGCCTCACCGGACGCGCTCCTCGCCTCGGTGGCGAGACGGGGCGAGGGCTAGACGCGAGAGGCGTCACCACGGCACCGTGCCCCGGGCGAGCGCGCGCAGGTTGCGGATGGTCACACCCCCGTCCGGGCGCGGCACCGGGACGAAGCCGCGCGCGCGCCCGGCGAGCAGCCGGCTGCGCACCTCTGCCTTGGGGAGCGCCGAGGTGCCGCGGTCGAACCACTCGTCGAAGTCGAGCTCGAACGGCTCCTCGACGAGCGAGATGTCAGCGAGGCCCACGCGGGCCATGCCGTCGACGATCTCGCCCGGGGTCAGGCTGCGCGTGTGGGTCCGGTCGCGCGCGCTCTCGATCCCCTGGTGCCACCGCGCCGCCTCCGGATCGGGGTCTCCGGTGTGATCCATCACCACCACGACCCCTCCCGGGTGCACACGCGCGCGCTGCGCCCGGAGGAACGCGATCGGATCGGGTACGTGGTGCAGGACCAGCCGGGAGAGCGCGGCGGCGTGGGCGGCCTCCGGCGCGACGTCGAGCACGGACCCCTGCTCGAAGTGCGCCCGGTCGCCGAAGCGCGCGCAGCGGGCGCGGGCGCGCTTCACCATCTCCGCCGAGAGATCGACGCCATGAACCCGGTGCCCCGCCTCCAGCAGCGCCTCGCTCACCAGCCCGGGCCCGCAGCCGGCGTCGAGCACGAGCGAGCCCGGCTCCAGGGCGGCGAAGACGACCAGCCGCCGGAGCGCGCCGGGGTCCGCCTGCACCTTCGCCCGCTCGAACTTCTCCGCCTGCCCGTCGAAGGCCCGCGCGACCTCGCGATCATGGTCCTCCATGCGGCGACGATACCGCACCCCGGCGTACCGGCGTTCAGGCCTCGCCCAGGACGGTCCTCATCTTGCGGAGGAGCTCCTCGAACCGGAAGGGCTTGGTGACGACGCAGACGCCGGCCGGCAGCTGGTGCGCCGCGGAGATGACGATGACGGGGATGGAGCTCAACGTCGGGCTGATCCGCAGCGCGTCCATCACCTGCCAGCCGCTCATCACCGGCATCATGAGGTCGAGGAGGATGATCGCGGGGACGCTCGCGGCCGCGAGATCGAGCGCCTCGCGGCCGTTCCTCGCCTGCTCGACGAGGTAGCCCTCGAGCTCCAGGCACTCGGAAATGCCCTCTCGTAGATCACGCTCGTCATCCACGACCAAGACGCAGCGGGCGGTCATCCGTGGGTCTTTACTCGGGTCGGCGTCCGCCTCGCCACACGACGTGCATCGGCGACCCGCGTCCCGCGGGGCCCTCCAGACTGGGTGCCGTACGCACAGTCCCGGACACGGGTGCCAGACAGGGCCGCCCCACATTGCCATGACCACCAACGACCCGCACCGAAGCGTCGCGTCCTCGTGGCACTCGCAGGCCTCGCTGCACGGGCGATAGGCTCCGGGTGCGATGCCTCGCCCACTCGGAAGCCAGCGCCGCACGCCCCGCGTCCCACTGCGGGTATGGGCGACCCTGGAGCACCGCGGAGCTGAGTGGCGCGTCGAGACGGAGGACGTCGGGCCGGGCGGCTGCCTGGTGCGCTCCGAGCGGCTCCTCGTCCCTGGCCTCGACCTTCGCATCGTGCTCCAGAAGAGCGCCGTCTCCGAGGAGCTGGCCGCGGACGGGAAGGTGGCCTGGTACGACGCGCCGCGCGGCGGCATCGCCTTCGACCCCCGCCAGTCGCGCACGTCGAACGCCTGGTTCCGCAGGCTGCTCGCCGCCGACCGCCGCCTCGCCCTGGCGGTGGCCCGTCCGCCCACCGAGCTGGAGCTCGACACCCGCCTCTTCCTCCCCACGCCGCCGCGCATCGTCGACCTCCACCCCGACGAGGCGGTGATCGTGGGCTGCGCCGAGCAGGGTATCCCCGTGCGCGAGCTCGTGGCGCGCTCAGGTCTGTCCGACCAGCGCCTGGGGCAGGTCGTCTCCGGCCTCCTCGAGAAGCGGGTCTTCACTCTCGCCGCAGGTGAAGCGGGAGAGGCGTGGAAGTGGCGTGCGGCGCTGGCCGCCCGGACCACGAACCGAACCGCCACCGCGCCACCGACGCCGGCGGCAGCGCCTTCGGCGCAGATCAGGCCGCCGGCTTCGCCCCCGCCAGCGCCTTCGGCGCACTCGCTCGCTATCGCGAGCGGGGCGGCGGCTGCGCCGTCGTTGACCTCGGGGGCTCCGGCGGCAGCGCCTTCGGCGCAGATCAGGCCGCCGGCTTCGCCGTCATTGACCTCGGGGGCTCCGCCCCCGAGACCCCCGACCGCGACCGCGACCCTGACCCCGACCTTGACCTTGACTCCGGCCCCGGCTCTGGCATCAGCCCCGGCTCCAGCCACCCCGCCTCCCGCCGCGCGATCGCGCTACGCGACCTCGACTGGCACGGCCGTCATGGCGCGGATCCTTCGCGGCGTCGGCTCGAACCAGCGGCCACTCGGCGCGGAGACCGAGCTCGGCCATGCCCGGGAGGCCGAGGCCGCCGGCCGCGTGGCCGAGGCGATCCGGTTCACGCGGCGCGCCCTCGCGATGGCGCCGCAGGACAGGGAGATCGCAGGGCAGCTCGCCCGTCTCGCGTTCCTCCATCCCGCAACGTGAATCGAGCGCTGCCCCCCGCGGGGCATGACGCGCTGGCCCGTGACCGTCGCCGAGCGCCCGCTTGCGGCAATTCGTCCCAGCGCCGATCTGCGCGAGATGGGCGAGAGGCACAGCCAAGTAGAATGCCAGGTTGCGGGATGACCGCTCCTCCGCGGACGCACGGTCCGCCGCAGGACGGATCCGCCGGGGCGCGGCATGGAGAACCGGATCGACGCCGACGAGGTGGCGCCCCCGATCGCTCGGGCGATGGTCTCCCATGACCCGGCGTACTACGACCACCTCCGGCGGAAGCTCCGGCGGCAGCTCCTCTTCGCATACTGCGCGCCGCTCACCGTCCTGGCGGCGTTCTTCCACTTTCAGTACAGTTCGAACCTGCGCGAGCGCATCCACAATCACATCCGCTCGCTGGCCGAGAACCAGCGCAACACCGCCGATCTCTTCGTCCAGGAGCGGCTCGCGAACATCCAGAGCGCGTTCCATCCCGACACGCTCCGGATCCCTCCCGAGGATGGAGACACGAGCCGGGTCCTGGCGGAGCTGAAGCGCGCCAGCGCCGCGTTCGTCGACGTGGGCGTGTTCAACCCCGAGGGGAACCTCGTCGCGTACGCGGGCCCCTATCCGGAGCTCGTCGGCAAGGACTACCGGGGCCAGATGTGGTACCCGCAGCTCAACACTGCGGAGCGGAGCTACGTCGTGAGCGACGTCTACCTCGGGTTCCGCGGCAAGCCGCACTTCATCGTCGCCGTCCGGCGCAGCGTGAACGGGCGCACCTGGTTCCTGCGCGCGAGCGTCGATCCCGACCGGTTCGGGGAGTTCGTCGGCAGCTCGGCCATACTCGACGGCGCCCAAGCCTACATCGTCAACAGCAGCGGACAGAGCCAGACGGCCTCGATCGAGGGCCACCCCGAGCTGAAGGTGGGTCCCCTCCCCCGGCGCACGGGATCGACCTCGATCGCCGACGTCGAGATCGAGGGCAAGCGGTACCTGCGCGCCATCGCCTGGCTCAACGTCAACGACTGGGCGCTGGTGGTCCAGGTCCCGGCGGACCGGGCCTACGCGCCCCTGCGGCGCACGCGGCTCGCGCTCGCCGGCATGATGGTCGTCCTCCTCGCGTTCATCATCGCCGTCGTGGTGAGGAGCACGCGCAAGCTCGTCGGGCGCCTCGAGACCGCGCACCAGGCGCAGCGCTCGCTCACCCTCCAGCTCTTCAACGCCGCCAAGCTGGCCTCGGTGGGCGAGATCGCCGCCGGCGTCGCGCACGAGATCAACAACCCTCTGGCCATCATCTACGAGGAGGCGGCCCTGCTCGTCGACCTGCTCGATCCGAGCTTCGGGCAGACGATGGATCCGGTCGAGTTCCGCGAACGGCTCGGCGCCATCAAGGACGCCTCCATCCGAGGACGCGACATCACGCGCAAGCTCCTCGCCTTCGCGCGCCGGCACGAGCCGGAGTCCGAGCCGGTGCGGCTCGAGGGCGTCGTCGAGCGCGTCCTCAAGGTGAAGGAGGTCGACCTGCGCACCTCGAACATAGCGGTGCGCAAGGAGCTCACGCCTGATCTCCCGGAGATCGTGGGCAACGCCAACCAGCTCGAGCAGGTCCTCTTGAACCTCGTCAACAACGCCCGCGACGCGATCGGCCGGAACGGCCGCGTCACGCTGCGGACCCGGCTCGAGAACGGGTGGGCCCAGCTCGAGATCGAGGACACGGGCAAGGGCATGACCGCCGAGGTGCTGAGCAAGGTCTTCTTCCCCTTCTTCACCACCAAGGGCGTCGGGAAGGGGACGGGCCTCGGGCTCTCCATCAGCTACGGTATCGTGAAGTCGATGGGTGGGCGCATCGAGGTCCAGAGCAGCGTCGGAGCCGGGACGACGTTCACCCTATCGTTCCCCGTGCCGCGGGCCACCCCCGTCCCCGCACAAGCCGCAGGAGGCGCATAGTCATGTCAACACAGGACCGGATCCGGCTGCTCGTCGTCGACGACGAGGTGCGCTTCATCGAGGCGCTCTCGCGACGGCTCGGGCTGCGCGACTTCGACGTAACCGCGGTGACGAGCGGCAAGGAGGCGCTCCGGACCGCGGAGCGGCAGCAGTTCGACCTCGCCATCGTGGATCTCAAGATGCCGGAGATGAGCGGCGAGCGCCTCCTCGGCCTCCTGAAGGAGGGCGACCCCAGCGTGGAGGTGGTGATACTCACCGGCCACGGCTCGATCGACTCGGCCGTGAACTGCACCAAGCTCGGCGCCTTCCATTACCTCCAGAAGCCTTGCGAGACGGACGAGCTCCTCCGGGTGCTGAAGGAGGCCTACCAGCGGAGGGTCGAGAAGAAGGTGGAGAGCGACGTCGAGCGCATGGCCGAGCTCGCCCGGATCGCCGCCGACCAGTCGCCGCTCGCCGCGCTGCGAAGGCTCCGCGAGCTCGAGAAGCGGCGCCCCTGAGCGCGGGATGCAGAACCCCTACACCCGCCTGCGCCGGCAGATGCTGACGGTGCTGCTGCTCTTCGGGCTGGCACCGCTCGTGGCGATGGGGGTGGCCGGATTCCTCGCAAACCGGGAGGAGGCCGAGACACGCGCGCGCGCAATCGTCGAGGCGACGGTGCGAAACCGGAAGGCCGCGCTCGAGCTGTTCCTCGACGCCCGCCTCGACGCGCTCGCGTCCGTGGCGTCCCAGCCGCTCTCCGCGCTCGCAACCGCCGCGGGCCTGGAGAGGGCGCACCGGCTGTTGCCGCACGGTGGGGGCGGCTTCGTCGACCTCGCGCTGCTCGACGCAAAGGGCAGGTGCCTCGCCTACACCGGCCCCTACGGGCCGCCGGCGCCCGAGACCGCCGCCCCCTGGCTCGAGGAGGCGGCCGTCCTGGGCCGCTACCAGAGCGACCTGTTCCTCGGCGCGGGCCGCTTTCCCCACGTCCTGGTCGCCGTGGCTCGGCGCGAGGGAGGGGAGCTCCACGTGCTCCGTGCCACCCTCGACGCCGCGGTCCTGGGCGCGCTCGTGCGCGAGGGCGAGTCCGCCACCGACCTCCTCGTCGTCAACCGGGCTGGCGCGGTCCAGGCGGCGACCGACGCGGCCGTCCACCGTCCCCTGTCGCCGACCGGCGTCGAGACGCCGCCCTTGCACTCCGGGGTGCGGATCGTCGAGGTGGAGCGCGGCGCGCGGCGCGAGGTGGTCGCCACCGCCTGGCTGCGCGACCGCTGGGTGCTCGTCGCGCGCCAGCGCCTGCCGGGCCTGCCCGGCGATCTCTTCGCTCATCCCGTCGTGCTGGCGGTGTTCGTGCTCGGCATGCTGCTCGTACCGCCGCTCTCGCTGCTGGTCGTGCGCCAGCGGCTGCAGCAGATCCGGGCGCTCGAGGAGGAGCGCTCCGTCTTGCTCGAGTCGGTGGCGCAGTCGCAGAAGATGGCCACCATCGGCCGGCTGGCGGCGACGGTCGCGCACGAGATCAACAATCCACTCGCAGTCATAGGGGCCCAGGTCGGCGTCATGTCCGACTGCCTGGAGGGGGCGAAGGACGGCCCCTTCACGCGCGAGTTCTCGGAGCGCGTCAAGAAGGTCGAGGCGCAGGTGGAGCGGGCCCGGGCGGTCACGCATCGCCTGCTCGGGTTCTCGCGGCGCGTCGGCTCCGACCTGGAGCCGGTCGACCTGCAGGCCGCCCTCGAGGAGGCGGTCGGATTCGTCGAGAAGGAGACCGAGGCGTCCGGCACCCGCTTCGTCCGCAACTACCAGATCGACGTGCCCGTGGTCCGCACCTCGCTGGCGCAGGTGCAGCAGGTCTTCTTGAACCTCGTCAACAACGCCGTCGACGCGCTGGGCGGCCAGGGGGAGGTCCTTCTGACCATCCGCGGCGGGGACGAGGGCGTCGTCGTCACCATCGCCGACGACGGACCGGGCATCCCGGAGAAGACGCTGCGCCACCTCTTCGAGCCGTTCCACTCCACCAAGGGCGGCGACCACGCCGGCCTGGGCCTCGCCATCTGCCGCGAAATCTTGCAGACCCTCGGGGCCGATATCACGGTCGAGAGCCACGAAGGCCAGGGGACCGTCTTCACGCTCCGGTTCCCCCTGGCCGCCCCCGAGGACGAGGCCGGCGACGCCGCTCGCCAGGGAGGGCAGGCATGAGCTCACCCGCCCAGGCGCCTTCACTGCTGGCGCAGCTCAAACTCTTGCTCGGCCGGTCGCGACGCCGCACGGCGCGGGAGCCAGCGCCCGGGCCGGCGGGGTTCCAGGCGCTCTACGAGCGCTTCCGCGAGATCCTGGCGCTCAACGACACCGCGCTCCAGCTCATCGCCGACCTCGACGAGATGAGGGCCCGCCGCGCCCCCGATCTCGAGGCGCTCGCGCCGCGGATCCGGCGCGTGGCGATGGACGTGTTCCTCATGGTGAAGGACCTCGATCTGATCGCCGGAGGCAGGTACTCCGAGCTCTACGAGGCCCTGAAGGGGATCGACGCGCGCATCGAGGCAGAGCTCGCCCATCAGGACACCTCGTCGGCAGGTCCTCCCGTCCTGACGCTCGACGAGGTCCGCCTCACCGACGCCTCGCTCGCGGGCGCGAAGATGGCCACGCTCGGCGAGCTCAAGGCAACCGGCCGCTGGTCGGTGCCGGACGGCTTCGTCGTCACGACCTCCGCCTTCACCCACTTCATGCACGAGGCGGGGCTGTGGCAGCGGGCCGAGCGCCTCGAATCCATGATCGCGACGCACGGCCAGGCCCCGCTCGCAGACGCGTGCCGCGAGGTGCGCCAGGCGATCTTGCGCGCGCCCGTGCCCGACACGCTGGCGAAGCCGCTCCTCGCGGCCTACGACGTGCTCGCCCGCGGCAAGGCCCTCTCGGTGTCCATGCGGAGCAGCGCCGTGGGCGAGGACACGAGCTTCTCGCACGCCGGCCAGTACCACACCGAGCTCTACGTGAGCCGCGATCGGCTGCTCGAGGTCTACCGCCTGGTGATCGCCAGCGCGTACGAGGCGAGCGCCGTCTCGTACCGCCACGCGCACGGGCTCACCGCACACGACGCGCGCATGGCGGTCGGTTGCATGCGGATGCTCTTGCCACGGGCGAGCGGCGTCCTCTTCTCGCGCGCCTTCGACGAGCCGAGCCGCGATGTCGTGGCCATCAGCGCGGCGCGCGGCCTCTCGGACGGCGTGGTCTCCGGCACGCGATCGGCCGAGGAGCTGCGGGTGGTGGACGGAGCCCTGCTCTCGCCGGGCGACGTCCTGTCGGGGAACGAATGCCTCGAGCTCGCCCGCCTCGCCAGGGATCTGGAGACCTGGCGCGGCGAGCCGCAGGACATCGAGTGGGCGATCGACGCGCGCGGCGCGCTCTTCGTCTTGCAGGCGCGGCCGCTCTCGTTGCCTCGGGAGGACTCACGGGCGACACCTCAGGTGGCCGGGGGGGAGGCGCCCCTCCTCACCGGCGGCCTGACGGCGTGCTCCGGCGCGGCGGCGGGGACGGTGGTCCACGTGCGCGGCGAGGCGGACCTCGACCGGTTCCCGGCCGGAGGCGTCCTCGTGGCCCGGCACTCGTCCCCCAGGTTCGCCCGTGTGATGGAACGCTGCGCGGCCATCGTCACGGAGGTGGGTTCGCCCACCGGTCACATGGCCATCCTCTCGCGCGAGTACCGGGTCCCCACGATCGTCGATCTCCCGCGCGCGCTGGAGGCGCTCGCGCCGGGCGCCCTCGTCACGGTGGACGCGACGAGCCGGCGCATCTTCGCCGGCGCGCTTCAGCTCCCCGACCAGCCTCGACCCACGCGTGCGCAGCCCGACTCCCCGGCGGTGCAGGCCCTCGGCCGTCTCGCGGAGCTCGTCACGCCGCTGCACCTCACCGATCCGGCGAGCCCGCAGTTCGCGGCCGCCGCGTGCCGCTCGCTGCACGACGTCACACGGTTCGTTCACGAGAAGGTCTTCGAGGTGATGTTCCACTTCGGCGATCTCGCCTCCGCCGACAGGAGGAACGCCGTCGCCCTCGAGGCGATCCTGCCGCTCGCCGTGCTCCTCTACGACGTGGGGGGCGGGCTCTGCGAGGACTCCTTGCGGCGCGGGCGGGCCCGGGTGGAGGACGTCCTCTCGGCACCGGCCCAGGCGTTCCTCGCCGGGCTCACGGACAGGCGCATCCGCTGGGACCTTCCGCGCCCGCTCTCCGGGCGCGGCTTCTTCTCGGTCCTCGGCGCCGGGATCGCGGCGCCACCCGCCGAGGCGAGGGAAGTGGGCCGGCAGTCGTACGCCGTCCTGTCCGATCGCTACATGAACTTCAGCACCAAGGCCGGCTACCACTTCTCGACCATCGACACCTACTGCGGCGCCAGCCTGAGCAAGAACTACATCCACTTCCGCTTCGACGGCGGCGGCGCGGCCACCGATCGCCGCGCCCGCAGGGTGCAGTTCCTCTCGGAGGTCCTGCGCGCCCTCGACTTCACCACCCAGATCCGCGGGGACCAGCTCGCGGGGCGGCTCGAGAAGTACGACCGGGAGACGATCCGGAGCCACCTCACCGCCCTGGGCCGGCTCACCATGTGCGCGCGGCAACTCGACATGCTCATGGACACGGACGCGGCCGTCGCCCACTTCGTGGAGCGCTTCCTCGCCGACGACATGGCGTCGTTTTGACAATAAGAAAGCAGACGGGCCCGCCGCTCTCGGGATCGCGGCGGACCCGTCTCTGGGTGGACCCGTCTGGGGGGGGGCGGGTCTCGCCTACTTCTTGGTCTTCTGCGTGGTGAGGTTCATGACCCGCCCGGCCAACAGCTGTCCGCCGCGATCGTGGTACGCGACGCGGAGGAGGTGTCCCGCGGCAGGCTGGCCTCCCACTTCGGCCGAGGCGAGGTCGAGCGTGACCCTCAGATAAGGCGCGCGCTCGTCCTCCAGCACCACGACCTTCTTCGCCTCGTCGTAGCTCACGACCTTGCCCTGCACCACCCGGGGCGGATCGGAGCAGCCGAAGGTCAGTCCGAGGAGCCCCACTGCCAACAGCCGAGCGAGATGTCGCATGTCAAACCCCCAGCTCTGGCGCTGCGCGCCGTTCGCTACGCTCGCGCATGACGCCGCGCACGAGCAAGGACAGGATGACGCCGCTGATGAGGATCCCTGCCGAGAGGATGAAGATCGACGAGGCCACCTGCAGCTCCAGCTGCTTCATCAGGACCGAGGCGCAGGCGATGAAGATGGTCGTCGCGAAGAGCAGGCGGATCGAGTAGCCCCGGACGTACTTCACTGCGACCGTCCCCATCTGCGCCCCCACCGCCGCGCCCATCAGCATCCAGACGGCGGCGATGAGGTCGACGCGGCCCTTGATGCCGTAGGTGAACGCGCCGTACGCGCCGGTGATCATCACCTCGAAGAGGTCGGTGCCCACCGCCACCAGGGTCGGGCAGCCGATGAGGTAGATGAGGGCAGGCATGCGGATGAACCCGCCGCCGACGCCGAGGACGCTCGCCACGACCCCCGTCGTGAAGCCGACTGCGATCGGCAGCCACAGGGAGCAGGTGACGCCAGAGGCCTTGAAGTGGACCATCGGCCACACGCGGAAGCGCCGATGCAGCCGCTGGGCGAACGTATCGCGCTTGGCCGCGGGGGCGCCGGCCTTCGCTGCGCGGCTCGTCTCGCGGACGTGCGAGATGTAGTCGTAGAGGACGTAGCTACCGATGAACGCCAGGAAGACCACGTACATCTTCCGGATGACGGTGTCGGCCACGCCCAGGTGCTCGAGCTTCATCACCAGCCGCGCGCCGAGCTCCATGCCGAGGGTGGTCCCCGCGATCATGGAGAAGCCGAGCTTGACGTCGACGTTGCCGAACTTACCGTGGCGGATCGTCGAGACGATGGACTTCCCGCCCATGTGCGCGAGGTCGGTCCCGATGGCGTACGGCATCGGGAAGCCGAAGATGTTGAGGGCCGGCGTGACGATCCAGGCGCCACCGACGCCGAAGAAGCCGCCGCAGACGCCCACGGTGAAGCCGATGAGCAACAGCAGCAGCACGTTGAACTGCATCCCCGCGATCGGCAGGTAGATGTTGAAGAAGTCCATCGCAACCTCCGGGCCGTCCGGCTATGGCCCCGTCATTCGTGGTGGGAGAGCTTTCCGAGGTCGAGGCCGAGCAGGTTCATGGCCTTGTCCATCCCGAAGCCGAGCACCATGCCCTGCACCACCATCACGACGACGACGAGCAACCCGAACTGGAGGAAGCTCTCGTTGTAGATCTGGGCGATCGAGAGCCCGACGCCCGACTGCCCGCGCGTGTCCACCACGTTGATGAGCTTGGTCGCAGGAGGGCCGCCCGCGGCCCAGGCCGTCCCTGTCATGGCCACCGTCGCTGCGAGGGCGGCCCTCGCCACGCCGACGAGACATCTCTTCGCGATTCCGCTCATCAGACTCCTCCTTGGTTCAAGGCGCGCTGCCGGCCTAGCGTTTCGAGGGCCGACGCCGATCGATTCGCTGACGGCTGCCGCGCGATAGACAGCAAGGATGATGCCGGGCGCTTCCGCGACCACCATCGCGAAAACCTCGCGAGATCCCGTGCCCGCCGCCCCCGGCCGCACACGGGGAGGCGGGCACCGCCGTGCGGGTGAGACAATTGATCCCACGTCTCTCTCGCTTTCTCGAAAGCACTGCGGCCCAACGAGATCGAGCGCCGTTACCGGGCCAGCGGCACCGGCTCGGGATCTTCTGTCACGTGCACCGGGCGTGGCGAAGTGGAGTAGAAGGGCGAGCGGCGGCGATCCAGCGCCGGCGGGCGCCACGAACCGTGGCACGCCTGTTGCCATTGAAGCGGCCGTCTGGAGCCCGCATGCCTGCACCGACGAGCAACCTCCCGCATCGGCCCCAAGTGCTGGTGGCGTCGCGGGATCAGGTCTTCGCGCGCAGTCTCAAGGAGTCGCTCGAGTCGAAGGGAGCCGACGTACAGCTGTGGAAAGGTTCCGGCGCCTCGCCGGCCGACGGCGCGCAGCTCGACGGCGTCGACGTCCTGCTCATCGAGACGCATGGCCTCGGGGAGGCCGACGCGTCTCTGGTCGAGCGGGTGCGCGAGCACTCGCCGATGATCGAGATCGTGGCGATCTCGGAGGACCCCCCGGTGGAGAGCGCGGTGCAGGCGCTCCGCAGCGGCATCTACACGCTGCTCGCCTACCCGGTCTCTGACGACCAGATCCTGGATGCCATCCGTGCGGCGACCTCGCGCAAGCGGCGCGGCGAGCAGCGGATCAAGGCGCTCGAGACGTCGGCGACGGCGAGTGACCTCCGCCGGCGCTGAGCCACCGGCCCCCGGCGCGGGCTACCCCCCTTCTGGTAGGATCGCGCGGACACCGTGAGCCCCTGGCCGTACCTGCCCATGCCTCCCGACGCCGGCGCGCCGCTGCCCTCGGACAGCGCGCCCTCGGA
>Ga0209342_10002802_pt1 | contig 18534 bp, 15 predicted proteins | sample RifCSP16_2_FD_184023 | JGI IMG/M metagenome (GOLD analysis project Ga0209342, IMG submission 184023) | Soil microbial communities from Rifle, Colorado - Rifle CSP2_sed 16_2 (SPAdes) (version 2) | ecosystem: Environmental > Terrestrial > Deep subsurface > Rock core/Sediment | place: Rifle... | reverse complement strand
GCTTGGTTTTGCGTTACGGCTTGGTTTTGCGTTACGGTTCGGTTGGGTTCAAAAGATACTCCGCCAGCGCCTCCCGCCAACTGGGTAGTTCAGGCCGGCCGGGAAGGGCTTCGTAGCGGCTCGTGTCCAATACGCTGTAGGCTGGACGTTGCGCGGCACTTGGGTATTGATCCGAACGAATCGCCGTCAATTCGACCGTCCGACCGGCCAGGCGAAACAGCTCGGCCGCGAATCCATGCCAAGTCGTTGCCCCTTGATTAACGATGTGATACGTGCCGTGGACTTGCCGGCGGACCAGCCAGGCGACGGCCCGGGCCACATGCGGCGTGTAGCTGGGCGTGCAATGCTGGTCATCGACCACCGCGAGATTTTTTCCGCTCGCGGCCAGTCGAAGCATGGTTGTCGGAAAATTGCCTCCGCCGCGCGGCGACGCCGGGCCGTAGAGACCGCTGGTTCGCACGATCAGGTGTTTTTTCAAATCGGCGGCGACCCGCTCGGCATCGAGCTTCGTCCGGCCATAAACATTCAGCGGCGCGGGCGGATCGGTTTCACGATAAGGGGTCGCCCGGCCCACGTCGCCGCCGAAGACGTAGTCCGTGCTGATCTGGACCAGTGCCGCGTCAAGCCGCCGGCATGCCTCGACCAGGTGAATCACGCCCTCCACATTGACGGCCCGGGCCTTTTCCGGCTCACTTTCCGCCCGATCCACCTGGGTGTAGGCCGCTGTGTTCACCACCACGTCGGGCCGCAATGCATCGAGTTGTTGGACAACGCCCCGCCGGTCGGTCAAATCGAAATCCGGCAGGTCCAGCGCAACGGCCTCGTCGGCGAACTGCCTGAGAAGCTGGCTCCCCAATTGCCCTTCGGCGCCGACCACGGCAATTTTCATGATGTAGGCCGGGTCGTGACCCGGCGGGGTTCGAGATTCTGCTTGGTGGCATTGCCGGGTCTTGACCCGGCCTACGTGTTTTTGAGACCAAGCCGCCGGTACGTTCCATCGGTCACGCGGCGGACCCAATCCGGATGATCGAGATACCACCGGACCGTCTTTTCCAGGCCCGACTCGAACTGCTCGCGCGGCGTCCAGCCCAGTTCGCGCCGCAGTTTGCTCGCGTCGATCGCGTAGTGGCGGTCGTGGCCCGGCCGGTCCTTGACAAAGCGAATCAGCGACTCGCACGGCCGGTGGGGCAACTCGGGCCGCAGCCGATCGACCAGCCGGCAGATGGCCCGAACCACGTCGAGATTCGTTCGCCGGCAGTCGGCCCCAATGTTGTACACCTCGCCCCGCGTGCCCGCGTCGAGCACTCTCCGCAAAGCCCGCGTGTGGTCCTCGACAAAGAGCCAATCGCGGATTTGCAGTCCGTCGCCGTAGACCGGCAACGGCCGGCCCTCCAACGCCGAGAGAATCATCAGCGGCATCAGCTTCTCGGGAAACTGATACGGGCCGAAATTGTTCGAACAATTGGTCACCAGCACGGGCAGGCCGTAGGTCTGAAAATAGGCACGGGCGAAATGATCGGCCGCCGCCTTGGACGCCGAATAGGGCGAATTCGGAGCGTAGCGAGTCGTCTCGGTGAACGCCGCGCCGTCCGGCCCGACGGCGCCGAAAACCTCGTCCGTCGAGATGTGCAGCAGCCGAAACGCCGCGCGGCGCTCCGTTGATAAACCGCGCCAATACCGCCGCGTGGCCTCCAGCAAGTGAAATGTGCCCACTACGTTGGTGGCCACGAACGGCTCGGGCGAGTCGATCGACCGGTCCACGTGCGACTCGGCCGCGAAATTCACCATGGCCCACGGCTCGTGCTCCGCCAACAACCGGCCGACCAGGTCCGCGTCGGCGATGTCGCCCTCGACGAACGCGTGTCGCGGATCGCCGAGCACGTCGGCCAGCGAATCGAGATTGCCCGCGTAGGTCAGTTTGTCCAGATTCACCACCCGGCAATCCGGCCGAGCAAGTTCCTGGCGGACGAAGCAACTGCCGATGAACCCGGCCCCGCCGGTGACTAGGATAGTCGGCATGGAGACGGCTCCCTCGGGCGATTCTTTTTTGTGGGTGGAGTGGCCAAATCGTACGGGCTTTACAGGCTCTGCGTTGCGGTTATCTCTGCCCCAATGTCTTTCTCTAGCCCAGGCGTTCACGCCTGGGGAGATGGAAATGAAAAAGTATTTTTTCTTTTAAGCCCCTTCAGGGGCGTTGGTGGATTTCGCTCGCCCCTGAAAGGGCCAAACAACAAGTGAAAGGATGTTTCTTATCCGCAGGCGTAAACGCCTGGGCTAGAGAAAATTTGATCACGACACAACAGCAGTCTCCACCCCAAGCGTTTCCAAGAACCGATTATTCGAAAGCCAATACCAGCGAACACTGCTCACTACTCACTACTCACTATCCACCCTACACGTCGGCTCATGTACAACGCCCCGCACGTACAACCGTTCCAACGGCCGTTTGAGCCGCGTGTACCAGGGCTCCTGCTCGGGACAGATCGGATCGACCAGGATCGTGAACACTCCGGCCAGCCGGCCCGCCATCACGTCGGCAAATACCTGGTCGCCCACCATCGCGGTGCGCTGCCGATCGAAACCCAGCCGGGCCATTGCCGTCCGGCAACCGTAGGGAAACGGTTTCATCGCCGTGGCCACGAACGGCAGCCCGAGCCGCCGGGCCACCGGCTCGACCCGTGCGTCCCGGCCGTTCGAGACCAGACACAGGCCGACGCCCGCCCGGCGCAACGTGCCGATCCAGTCCAGGATTCCAATCGGCACGTGCGGATCGCGGTAGGGCTTCAACGTGCAGTCGATGTCCAGCAGAAGCGACTCGATGCGCAGCCGCCCCAACAGCACCGGGTCAATCTCCTCGACACGGTGGACTCGCAAGTCGGGCGTGAGAATCCGCGGCATCATGGCGCACCAACACAAAGGGGGACTGGCGTCCAAAAGGGGACTGGCTCCGTCGCCTCAATAAATTCAACCCTTCCAACACGGTCTCCGGCGACGGTGCCTGTCCCCTTTTGCGTCACCACCGCCGACGCCGGAAAAAGGGGGACAGGCACCGTGACGGCAACGTTTTTCGCGGGACAGCACCGGTTCAGGTCACGGAGCCAGTCCCCCTTTTTCCTAATCACACTTCCAATATCGCAGAACGCACCACACGGCCCGAAGCGCGTCGGCTAGCCCAATCTTCTTGCCCGCCGCGTACGTCCGACCGTGATAGCTGATTCCCATTTCATAGACGCGATATCCGCCCCGGGCAACCTTGGCCGTCAGCTCCGGCTCAATGCCGAATCCTTCTTCCTTCAACGTCGGCAGAATCGCCTGGATCACTTCGCGGCGAAAAACCTTGTAGCACGTCTCCATGTCGGTCAGATTCAGGCCCGAGAACATGTTCGACAGCGTCGTCAGCAGTCGATTGGCCACGTAGTGCCAGTAATAAAGCACCCGATGCGGCCCCCCGGCCAGAAACCGCGAGCCGTAAACCACGTCGGCCACGCCCTCGACGATCGGCTGAATCAGATAGGGAAACTGGCCCGCGTCGTATTCCAGGTCGGCGTCCTGAATCACGATCACAGCTCCTCGGGCGTGGGCAAACCCAGTCCGAAGCGCCGCGCCCTTGCCGCGATTCTTCGGATGGTAATGGATCGACAAGCCGTCGCTTCCCTCCATTTCGGCCAACACTTCCCGGGTTCCATCCGTGCTGCCGTCGTCCACCAAAATGATCTCCAACGGCACCGGCGTCTCGCGCACGCGGCGAACGATTTCCCGCACGGTCTCCCGCTCGTTGTACACCGGAATAACGACCGAAAGCAGAAACCCGTCAGGCAGCGCATACACCCCCAGCCGTCGAGCCAGCGGTTCGCCCAGCCATTGGGTCAATTGCCGCGCGTCCGGCACGGGCGTCTGCTCAGCGTCAACGTGCGTTACAGGTTCGCAATGCTCGGACATGAAAAAAGCGTGTGCCTAGCCTTAAAGAGGGGTTACGTAGGTCAGGCTGTGCCTGACACGGCTGCCATTGGTTTTTTTACCTATTGTCAGGCACAGCCTGACCTACCAGTAGCCGTAGGCCGGGTCGTGACCCGGCGTTTTGGGCCGTAGTTTCTGGAGGTCAGACGAATATTGCCGGGTCGTGACCCGGCCTACGTCGCTACGTCGCTCGCATCCTAGCCGGTTCGTCTTCCTTCGGAAAGGTTATTCTATATATTGTAGTTTCTCTACGCCGCCAGGTCCGAAAATCCCCAAAATGAGGGGAAACGATCATGCTGCGACCGACGGACCGTGCGACGTTCACCACACCGATCCACCTGCAAGGAAGTAAATACAATGGCAATCAACATGGCGGTGGTGCCCGTCGCCGGGCGAGGAACGCGACTGTTGCCGGTGGCCAAGAGCCAGCCCAAGGAAATGCTCCCGGTGGGGCGCAAGCCGGTCGTCCAGTACGTCGTCGAGGAACTTTCACGATGCGGGGTCAATCGCCTGTTGTTCGTCACCGGGCCCGGCAAAGCGGCCATCGAGAACCATTTCGACATCGACACCGAGTTGATCGCCCACCTGCGCGAGACGGGCAAGGAAGAACTCCTGGGCGAATTGGCCTTCGAGCGCGAAAACCTCGAATACTTCTACACCCGCCAACGCCGCCAACTCGGCCTGGGCCACGCCGTGCTCTGTGCCCGGGCCGTGGTGGGCCAGCAGCCGTTCGTCGTGGCCCTGGGCGACTCGATCATCGGCCTGCACGCCGCCAGCCGCGTGGTCCGCGTGATGATCGATCAGTTCGAGGAAGCGGGCGTCGACGCCGTCGTGGCCCTCGAGGAAGTCCCGCCCGAGGACGTCGTTCGCTACGGTATCGCGATTCCCCGCGGCGCGGCGGCCGAAGTGTTCGAGATCGAGGACTTGATCGAAAAGCCCGAGGTGGGGCAGGTGAACAGCAATCTGGCGATCGCCGCCCGATACGTTTTCAGCCCGCGAATTTTCGATTGCCTCGAAAACACGCCGCCCGACCGGCGCGGCGAGATCCAGTTGACCGACGCCATCCGCATGTTGATCCAGCAGGGCCGCCGCGTGCTGGGCGTCCGGCTTTCGCACGGCCAGACGCGGTTCGACATCGGCAATTTCGAGAGCTATTTTCAAGCGTTCGTCGATTTCGCGCTGGCCGATCCGCAATACGGCGAATCGCTCCGCGAACACCTCCGCCGCCGTCTCGAAATGGATGGCCCGACTCCACGCGAGGGCCGACCATGCAACTGATCCGTAAAAAAGCGCACGCCCGGGCCGGTCTGGTCGGCAATCCGTCGGACGGCTATTTCGGCAAGACGCTCTCGTTGATCGTGCCCGATTTCTGGGCCGAAGTGACGATGTACGAATGGGATCAGGTCGAACTGGTCTGGGGCGAAAACGACCAGAGCTGTTTTCGGTCGGTCGACGACCTGGCGCGAGACGTCCGGCTTCACGGCTACTACGGCGGCATCCGTCTGGTTCGCGCCACGATCAAGAAGTTTGCCGACTATTGCCGACATCGCAAAATTCGTCTGCACGACCGGAATTTTTCGGTTCGCTATCAGAGCAATATTCCGCGTCTGGTCGGCCTGGCCGGCTCCAGCGCGATCATTGTGGCCACGCTCCGCTGCCTGATGGAGTTTTACGACGTGGCCGTCGCCCGCGAGGTCCAGCCGTCGCTTGTCCAGTCGGTCGAGACCGAGGAATTGGGCATCGCCGCCGGACTGCAAGACCGCGTGGCCCAAGTCTACGAGGGGCTCGTCTACATGGACTTCGCGCGGGACAAGATGCGCGAGGTGGGCGGGTTTCAGTGCGGCGTGTACGAATCGCTCGACCCGGGACTGCTTCCGCCCCTCTACGTGGCCTACAACGACGACGCGAGCAGCCCGACCGAAACCATCCACAACGACCTTCGGGCCCGATTCGCCCGCGGCGAGAAGGACGTGGTCGAAGCCATGCAGCGGCTCGCCGAATTGACGGTCGAGGCCCGCGAGACGCTCGTCTCGGGCCACCCGGAGCGGCTGGGGGCGTTGATGGACCGGAATTTTGAATTGCGTCGTTCGATCTGCCGATTGCCGGCGGGCCAGGTCGATATGGTCCAGTGCGCCCGGCGGGCCGGCGCGACGGCCCATTTCGCCGGCTCGGGCGGCGCCATCGTCGGCACGTATCCCGACGACGAGACGTTCCGCCGGCTTACGAGCGACCTGGAAAATATCGGCTGCCGCGTACTCCGTTTGCGCACGGACTGAGATTACCGAGCCGCGACCGTGAGGGAGCGGTTGTGCGTCTGACGAGTCGCCACCGCTCCCTCACGGTCGCGGCTCGGATAGAATGCCAATGCTACAAACGGTGGGCGGTGCCCACCCTACGAGAACTACAAGGACCTTCCCATGACCAAACGAGTCCTCATCACCGGCATCACCGGCCAGGACGGATCCTATCTGGCCCAACTATTGTTGGACAAGGGATACGAGGTCCACGGAATGGTCCGTCGGGCGAGCACCGAGAACTTCGACCGTATCGCCAATCTCCGGAGCGAGGTGACGCTGCACCAGGCCGATCTGCTCGATCAGCTTTCGATCATCACGCTCCTGCGCGACATCCGGCCGCACGAAGTCTACAACCTGGCCGCCCAAAGTTTCGTGCCCACCAGTTGGCTCCAGCCGCTTTTGACCGGCGAGTTCACCGCGCTGGGCGTGACCCGCGTGTTGGAGGCTATCCGCCTGGTCGATCCGACCATCCGCTTCTATCAGGCCAGTTCCAGCGAGATGTTCGGCGCCGTGCGCGAGGAACCCCAGAACGAACTCACGCCGTTCTATCCCCGAAGCCCTTACGGAGTGGCCAAGGTCTACGGCCATTTCATCACGGTCAACTACCGCGAAAGCTATAACATCTTCGCCTGCGCGGGCATTCTGTTCAACCACGAGTCGCCGCTGCGCGGCAAGGAGTTTTTGACCCGCAAAGTGACCGACGCCGTGGCCCGAATCAAACTTGGCCGGCAAGACAAGCTGTCGCTGGGCAATCTTGACGCCGCGCGCGACTGGGGCTACGCGGGCGATTACGTCAAAGCCATGTGGATGATGCTCCAACGGGAAAAGCCCAAGGACTACGTGATCGCCACCGGCCAGAAGCACACGGTCCGCCAGGTGGTCGAAGAAGCGTTCGGCTACGTTGGGCTCGACTGGCGCGACCACGTCGAGGTGGACCCGTCGTTGCTCCGCCCGGCCGAGGTCAACCGCCTGTGCGGCGACGCGAGCCGCGCCCGAGCCGAATTGGGCTGGCGGCCCGAGGTCTCCTTCACCGAGCTGATCCGCATGATGGTCGACGCGGATCTGGAACGGGTGCGGCATGAGATAGGCGAATGATGCCGTCTTCGTACTCCTCGCGCTCCGCGCGAGGAGTACGTGGTCGCCCATTGTCAGGCAAAGCCTGACTTACCTTACCGCGTTAGGATTTACTCATGGCGTCGATCCGCAGAGTCAATTGGCGGCGGACTTGTTCCAGCCGCCGGTCGTCCGCGATTTTTTGCCCTTGCTCGTCCGTCACGTAAAAGACGTTGACCACGCGGTCGCCGTACGTGCTGATCTTGGCCCGCCACACGGACAAATCCATCTCGAAGATCGTACGCGCGATCGCGTGCAGCATACCCAGGCGATCTTCGGCGAACACGTCGAGAATTGTATAGCGGTTCGAGGCGTCGTTGTCCGCGCTGACGCGCGTCGGCACGGGCGCGACCGTCACGCGTCGCCGCCGGTCCGCTCGCCGCCGCGGCCGGAATTCCGGCGAGGCATCGGCCGACGCACGGAGCGATTCGACCAGCGCCGCGCTGATCTCGTCGAGGCGTTCCCGCGGCGGCGGGCCGTCATGGTCCAGGTCGCGGACCCAAAAACGGTCCAAAATGAGTCCGCCGGTCAGCGTGTGGATCCGCGCCGAACGGATTTCCAGGGCGTGGCTTGTCAAGGCGCCCGTCAGGCGGTGAAACACGCCGTGGGCCGTCTCCTCGTGGGTGGCGACCGTGTATTCCACCGTGTCGGTCTCGGGCACGTAGCGTCCCTCGGCCCGCGCGCCGCCCGGTCCCGCGCCGGCCAGCAGCCGCAGATCGGAGGCGACCTGCTCGGGCTCGACGGCCAGGAGATAGGCGTCCGGCAGAGCGTCGATCCGCGCGAGCGATTCGCCGTCGTCCGCCGCCGCGCCGAGGGCCGCGCGAACCGCCTCGCGCCGCCGGCGGGGCGCGTCGTCGGGCGTGGTCGCCGGGCTGTCGCCGGCCAAATGTTCCATCGTCCGGTGAAAGAGGCCCGTCAGGATTTGGTCCTTCCAGGCGTCCCACACTCCCGGCCCGACGGCCGCCAGGTCGGACGCCGTGAGCACGAAGAGCATTTTCAGCAACTCGGGCGAGCCCACCTCGCGGGCGAAACCGATCGCCAGCGGCTCGTCCGTCGTGTCGCGGTGGAACGCCAGATGGTTCATCAACAAGTGCTGTTCCACCAGAAAGACCAGTGTTTGTGTCTCGTGTTCCGACAATTCCAGGGTATTGGCCGTTTGCCGGGCGATCTCGCGCCCGAGTTGGCAGTGGTCCTCCTCGAATCCCTTGCCCAGGTCGTGCAACAGCAGGGCCAGATGGAGCACTCGCTTGGACCCGATGGCCCGATACGTGCGTCCCAGCGGTCCCATGTCGAACAACAGCCGCGTGGCGAAGCCCACCGCGCGCAGGCAATGTTCGTCGACCGTGTACTGGTGATACTGGTTGAATTCGAGCAGGCCGCGTGCCCGTGCCATCGCGGGCACGAAACGCTCCAGGACGCCGGTCCCATGCAAGTCGCGCAGCAACGTGGCGAGCCGCGCCGGGTTGTCCAACAATGACAGAAAATGGCGGCGAGCCTCGGCCGACGGCGGCTCGCCGTCGCGCGGCACGATCCGGCGAATCGCGTCCCACGTCTCCGGCGCGATCGGTTCGTTGTATTGATTGGCCAGATCGGCCATGCGGAGAACGGCGGCCAATGGGTCGGGCTCGTTTTCCCAGCGATTCGGCGCGGAGACCAGTCCCGAGGGGCCCACGCCGAGTCCCGGCTCGATCTGATGGCCGAAGACGGTCGTCAAGAGCCGGTTGAGCCGGCGGCGCGACCGGGCCTGGGCGACGAAGCGTCCGGCGATGTAGCTCACTTGGCCCGAGTGGCGGAAGTAGTGCTGCATGAACCGCTCGACGGGCAATTGGCCGGCGGCTCCCTCGTGACCGAGGCGCTCGGCGACGCGGACCTGTTCGGCCCGGTCGAGGACGTCGGTTGCCCGGCCCGCGTGAAAGTGCATCTCGTTGCGCAGCCGCAGCAGGAACTCGTTGGCCCGGCCCAACGCGGCGACGTCCTCGGGCGAGAGGACGCCCAAGTCGCGCAGCGCCGCGGGGTCGGGCGTGCCGTATCGCACCAGACCGATCCAGCGGATTAAATGCAAGTCACGCAGCCCGCCGGCCGACCGCTTCACGTTCGGTTCGAGCAGATAGACCGTTTCGCCGTAGCGTTCTCGTTCTTCCGCGCGCTGGTCGACGATGGCCGCCATGACCTTTTGCGGTTGACGGCGAAGGTGACGGCGAAACAGGAGCGAGAATTCGGCCGGTCGCCGGTCGCTCCCGGCCAGCAAACGAGTTTCGACCAACGAGGTTACCACGGTCGGCTCGCGATAGGCCAGCGAGGCCGCTTCGTCGGGCGTCCGCACGCTATGTCCCACGCGCAACCCGGCGTCGACCAGATCGCGCCAAAGCCGCCCGGCCAGCGCCGCCACGCGGTCGCCGGCCCGACCTGCGTGCAAGATCATCAGATCCACGTCCGAATGGGGCGCGACGTCGCGCCGTCCGTAGCCACCGTGAGCGACCAGCGACGTTTGGGTTCGCAAGACGTCGTCGGCCGCGGGCGCGAGTTCGTCCAGCGCGGCGGCGAACAATTGCCGCACGACCGTGTCGCGCAGCTCGGCCAGCAGCGCGCAGACCGCCGCGCCGGGCCAGCCCGCGTCGTGTTGTGATTCGAGCGCCGCGCATCCTTCGGCCAATCGCCGGCGAGCGTCGAGCACGTAATCGGGAAGAAGCGGCATGACGATTTCCGGATCAACCTATCTTCACGGAGAGCCTCTTGGTCCGTCTCCGTGTCCTCCGTGCCGTGGTGAAAAGTCACACCGCGTCTCGGCCGGTTTCGCCCGTGCGAATGCGAACGGCCTCGGCCAAGTCGGTCACGAAGATTTTTCCGTCGCCGACCTTGCCGGTCCGCGCGGCGCGAAGAATCGTTTCGACCACGCGTGTACAGTCGTCGGCCGCGACGACCACTTCGACCTTGATCTTGGGCACCAGATCGACTTCGTATTCCGTGCCGCGGTAGGTCTCGGTGTGTCCCTTCTGGCGGCCGAACCCGCGCACCTCGGTGATGGTCATGCCCTGAACGCCCTCTTCGGCCAGCGCATTCTTGACGTCCTCGATCTTGAAGTGCCGAATAATCGCTTCGATTTTTTTCATCAACCGTCTCCTCGAAAGCCGTAGCCGTAGCCGTAGGCCGGGTGGGTATTGCCGGGTCGCGACCCGGCCTACGTTTCTACGGACTACCGACTTACAGAAAAATATACCCTTCCTCGCCGTGCTGACTCAGGTCGAGACCCTCGATCTCCGCCTCGGGCGAAACTCTCAGTCCCATCGTGGCGTCCAATATCTTCAGCAAAACGAACGTGGCAACGGCCGCGATGATCCAAGTAATCACAGCGGCCGAAATTTGACCAAGGATAACCGTTCCCCCGTCGACCAGTCCCAGCGGTTTACCGCCGCCGACGTCGCAGACGACGCGGGTCGCGAAAACTCCGGTCAGCACGGCGCCGAGCGTTCCGCCCACGCCATGCACGCCGAAGGCGTCGAGTGCATCGTCGTAGTGGAATCGGTTTTTGAGCACGGTGCAGGCCAGGTAGCAGACCACGCCGGCCGCCGCGCCCATGACGATCCCGGCCATCGGTTGCACGTAACCCGCCGCCGGCGTGACGCAAACCAATCCGGCCACCGCGCCCGAGCAGGTTCCCAAGAGCGTCGGCTTGCCGCGGACCATCCATTCGATGGCGGCCCAGGTCAAGGCCCCGGCGGCCGCGCCGAAATGGGTCACGGCCAGCGCGCTGGCTGCTTGCCCGTTTGCCGCCAAGGCGCTTCCCGCGTTGAATCCGAACCACCCGACCCAGAGCAGCGACGCCCCGATGGCCGTATAAGTCAGATTGTGCGGCGGCATGGGTTCGCTTCCAAAACCAAGCCGCCGGCCGATCAACAACGCGCAGATCAAGGCCGACACGCCCGAGCTGATGTGGACCACGGTGCCGCCCGCGAAGTCCAACGCTCCCCCGCCGCCGATCGTCGCGTGCTCGCTGCCGTAGGCCAGAATGCCTCCGTCCCAAACCCAATGGCACAACGGGCAGTAGACCAGCGTTCCCCACAGAATCATGAACACGACCATCGTGCTGAATTTCATGCGCTCGGCAAACGCCCCGCAAATCAACGCCGGCGTAATAATGAAGAACATGCCTTGGAAAAGCATGTGCGTCAGCATCGGCACGGGCAGCGTGGGATGCAACGGAATCGTGGGCTGCCCGTCAACCATCGTCGCCTGCACGCCGCGCATCAGCAGAAAGTCGCCGTTGCCCAGCCACGGGCCGGTTCCGCCGAAAGCCAACGAATAGCCCCACAACGCCCAGATCACCGTCATCAGGCCCATCAGAAACGTGCATTGCATCATCACGCCCAGCACGTTTTTTTTGCGAACCAGGCCGCTGTAGAACAACGCCAGACCGGGACCCGTCATCATCAGCACCAGCGCCGAACAGGTCAGCAGCCAGGCGTTGTCGCCCGTGTCGAGAGTTCGCGGCTGGGATGTTGCGGCGGTCACGCTGCTCGGGGGGGCTATGTCATTGTCGGCGGCTATTGCCATTGACGCTCCAAACGAAACGCCGCCAAACCACAGGGCCAAGCCGATGCCCAACATTCGGGCCATGGAGAGAATGCGTGGACCGATTTTCATGGGTATTGCCGCTTCTATTGCTCGCAAATTGCCACCGAAAGATGATCGCCGACCAAACGGCAATCGGCGTGCCGGAATGCAAGTTCCGGTTGTTCCGCGTTGAATGTAAGTTGTGTAATGACAATAGGATGTGGCTACCCATCGAGTGATTCCATTAAACAAATATCCGCATCAGCCTCCGTGGGATGCCTAGATATGACGCATGACATGCGCGCTATGCAGGCACAATCGCTTCCGTTGCGTCCTTGTAGTCGTTCGCAGGGTGGATATTGCCCACCCTACCGTGTCTTTCTATCTCCAAAGGTTTTTGCCGACGAATACCAATTTCTTCCTAATGTCATCTGCCTTCTAGTGAAAAGCCACATTGATCCACTTCCCCAGTCACGCTATCCTTCCGCCTTCGTCCCAAAAGTTCTCCTGGCCCCGCTTCGGAGCGCGTGGTGAGAAGATTCTCTATCCTGTTGTTAAAGATTGCGGTCTCGCTTGCCATCATTGGCTTCCTCGTCTGGCAGGCGCGGCACGACAATACGTTCGCCAATCTGCGAGACCAGCCCAAACAATGGGGCATGCTCGTCGCCGCGTGGTTCTTCTGCGCGGCGGCCGTCCTGACGACCATCGTTCGTTGGCACTTCCTGGTTCGCGCCGTCGAGATTCCCGCTCGGCTCACCGAGAGCTTGCGCATCGGGTTCCTCGGCTATATGTTCAACCTCGCCCCCACGGGCATCGTCGCCGGCGACGCCGTCAAGGCGATCATGCTGGCCCGGGCACACGAAAACAGCCGTGCCCGGTCGATCGCCTCCGTGGTGGTCGATCGGCTGATCGGCCTCTATGTATTATTCATCGTGGCCACGGCGGCGATCTGGCTGACCGGGTTCTGGCGGATCGAGGATCCGATGATCACCCAGATCCGTTCGGCCACCTATTGGGTCACGGCAATTGGCGCCGCGGGGATCGTTGCCTTGATGATCCCGGCGGTGACCGACGGAAAGCTAGTCCGTGCGATGGAGCAGTGGCCGCGCGTGGGACGAGTCATTGCGAGTCTGGTCGACGCGATGCGCATGTATCGGCGCAGGCCCGGCGTGTTGCTCGCCGCGGCGGTGATGAGCGTGGCGGTTCACAGTCTATTTGCCGCCGGCATTTATTGCATTGCGCGCGGCTTGCCCGCGAGCAACATGCATTCGCTGGGCAACCATTTCGTCATGTCGCCGCTCAGTTCGTCCACGGGCGTGTTGCCGTTGCCCTTCGGCCCCTTTGAACTCGTGCTCGATCTTCTTTACGCTCACGTGCCCATCGACGGCATCCCCCTTCCCAAGGGCCAAGGTCTCGTCGTGGCCTTGTGCTACCGGATTATCACGGTGCTGATCGCGGCGATCGGGGCCTTCTACTTCATTGGATCACGTCAAGAAGTGGCCCGCTCGATCCGGGAAGCGGGCGACGAGGAGCCGATCGCCCCGGGATCAACCATTGCGATGCGCCGGCGGTGCGACCCGGCGTCGGCCGCCTGAACAGGGAGGGGGAAGCGTTTTTTCCGTTGTCTTGGCAAGAGTAATCGTTCCATGCATGGATTGTCGGCAGTATTCAAGGAAAGATAGCCGCGGGAGTTCATGGTCCATTTTCCGCTGATCGCGTTGATTGTCGTGGCCGGCCTGGCCCTCGTGCATGCGTTCTTGATGGGCGTGCATACGTGGGAGCATCGCCGCTTCGTGCGACGGCGGCTGGCGGAACTGGATCGGTTTCATCCGACGGGCCAGGCGATGGTTTTCGTCCCCTGCAAGGGCGTCGATATCGGGCTGGAAGCGAACTTGCGCCGCTTTTTCCAACAGGACTACGACGATTACGAGATCACGTTCGTCGTCGAGAGCCCCTGGGATCCGGCCTGCGACGTGATTTCGCGGGTCATGGCCCGTTATCCCGATCGGGTGTCGCATCTGGTGGTCGCCGGCCGGGCCGTGGATTGCGGCCAGAAAGTCCACAACCTTCACACGGCCGTTCGCAGGATCCTTTCCTCGCGCATTGAACTGCTCGCGTTCGCTGATTCCGACGCCAGGCCGCGGCGCGAATGGCTTCGGGTCCTCCTGGGTCGTCTGAACGAGAACGGATCCGGCAAGGTTGGCGCGGTCACCGGCTATCGCTGGATGACGCCCATCCGGCCCTCGCTGGCCAACCACCTGTTGTACAGCATCAATTGCGGCGTGGCGACGCTCTTGGGCTCCCGCCGGCGTTATCCCATCTGGGGCGGCTCCTGGGCCATTCGGCGCGACACGTTCGAGGCCGTCGGCATGATCGACGCCTGGCGTGGGACGCTCAGCGACGATCTGGTGGCGACCCGGGTGCTCCGCCGCCACCATCTGGACGTCTGTTTCGAGCCGGCCTGCATGGTCGCCTCGCCCACCGACGGCACGCTCGGCGATCATCTCGAATTCCTGCGACGCCAATACGTCATCAGCCGATGTTACCTGCCCAGCCTTTGGTGGTGCGGGCTGGCGTGGTCGTCGCTTCATGCGGCCGGCTGGGTGGCGATGGGAACCCTGTTGGTTTGGGCCGTTGCCGCCGGATCGTCGTGGACGCCGGCCGCCGCCGTCGCGTGTCTGACGCTCTACGGACTCGGCGTTATTCGGGCCGCAATGCGTCAAAAATTGCTGGACCTTTACGTGCCGGGTGGCAGCCGCCGGATGGCCGGCGCGAGCCGTTTCGACATTTGGGGCGGTTTTTTGGCCGGCCTGATCAATGCGGCAACGATCGTCGGATCGAGCGTCGGCTGCCGGATTCGGTGGCGCAACATCGCCTACCGCCTGAAACCCGGCGGCCAGACCGAAATCCTCGATCATCGCTGGCCCCTCGCCGAACCGGCCGCCTCCGAACGGAATGAGGACGAACAAAAGAAAGTCGCGTAACAAACAGATACCAACCCGAAGCGCAAGCGAGAGCCGTTCGTCCCCCGCCCCTCGTCCCCGGTCCTCTCGCTTGCGCTTCGAGTTGGCGTGGATCAACAAACGTCGGCACTTGCCCTTCGAGGACCGCCATGCACGTCGTGCTTTGGGACACGCGAAAACGAAACGTGTCGAAGGATTTCGCCGGAGGCATGGGCGTGGGCACCTACCCGCGACGCAAGGGCCTCCGCGACCGGTTGATCCGCTATTTCTACAGCCGCGACCGGCGTCCCGTTCCGTTGTTGTACGCCCATCTAGCGGCCATTTTTGGACAACTCGGCCACACCGTCGAATATGCCGAGGACCGCATTCCCACAACGGGCGATCTTTACGTCTTTAATCCGTCGCTCTTGACGCTCGACCTCGAACGCACGGCCATCGAACGGGTCCGCCGCGTGAACCCGGGCGCCCGGGTGTTCGTGGTGGGCACGGTGGCTTCGGTCGTGCCCGAAGCGACCGCCGGTCTTGACGTGACGGTGATCAAGGGCGAGGCGGAGCAACTTCTCTGGAAGCTCGACGACGTGCTCGCGCGGCCGGGCGCAACGGTCCAGTTGGGCATCATCGAGGATCTGGATTCGTTGCCGTTGCCCGACTGGTCGCCATTCGGGCCGCGCCGGTTTCGCATCGGGTACGATTTCTGGCGTTTCCCAACCGTCCTGATCCAGCAGAGCCGCGGCTGCTCGATGAAGTGCAATTATTGCCCCTACACGGTGCTCGACGGCAGCGTCCGGCTCCGCGATCCGGAGGCCGTGGTCGACGAAATCCGTCACGATGTCCGGCGCTGGGGGTTCCGCTCGTTCAAGTTCCGCGATCCCATGTTCGGGTTGAACCGAAAGAACGTATTTCGCTTGGCCGAGCTGATCGGGCGGCTGCCGTGGAAGATCCAATTTTCGATCGAGACGCGCATCGACCTGATGCGGCCCGAGATTTTGCGGCTGCTCAAGCGAGTCGGCCTGACGAGCATCACCGTGGGCATCGAGACGCCCAATACCGAGACGTTGCGGCAATACCATCGCGCGCCGATCGACGAGGACCGTCAGGCGGCGTTCATCGAGTTGTGCCGCGGCTTGGGCATCCGCACGGTGGCCGGCTTTCTGATCGGATTTCCCGACGACACGGAGCGTTCGATCCGCGACGTGCTCGACTACGCGCAAAAGGTCGGCCCGACCTACGCCAATTTCAACGTCGTGACGCCCTACCCGGGCACGGAATTTTTCGAGCAGATGAAGGACCAGATCGCGGATTTCGATTTCTCGCGCTACGACGTTTACACGCCCGTGCTGAAGTATAAAAATCTGTCGATCGAGCGGGTCGCGGCGTTGCACGGCAAGTGTTTCCGCCACTATCATTTTCGCTGGCCCTATCTGAGGCAAAACGCGCACCTATTGTTTCCCTTCCTGCAACGCTTCCGAACGGAGCCGGCCGAGCGATCGATCGACCAAGCCGACGCGGCTCATTCCTCGCCGCCGCCTCCCAAGGGCGGCGAGCGACTTCGTGCCGCGCGGCAATCCCTGAAAGACCGGATTCTTCGCGCGGATGCTCCGCACAAACGGTCTTCTCGCGGCGACGGCGCCAAACCGAAGGCCGCCGACGACACCCGCTGACGCCGCGGCGTCCCGTTCGTATTCATCTCGCTCCGCGAGATGCTCCTTCGGCATTCGGACGATTCATGGAGGAGAAACGACGTCGTTCCCCACATCTTTCGCGAACATCTCGCGGAGCGAGATGAGTACGGGTCGCGTTTCGCCGAATCCACCATGTTGCGTTTCGGCATCACTCGCGGGGAAACACGGATTTGCCCTTGGGGCGGGACCAACGTAGGCTTACTAGTGGGTTTAGACGCGCAGCCGTTAAAAGGACGGCCCGCGCGACCCACGCGAGTCACCTTCGATCGAACGCCTTGGTCACCGCTCATGCCGACCGACCTGCTTGTTCCCCTTGAGGGCTGGGAAACCGTTTCCGAGTCGCTCGATGAACTCCGCGCCGGACGCGAGGAGTCCGAGCGTTTCTTTGTCGCGTGGTTCGATCGCATGGAGTCGCTCTTTGCCGATCTGTTGCGAGAGGAACAACGAACGTGCGGCGAGAGCAAAAAGACGGAAGACGAAGTCGATCGCTGGGCGACCATCCTCGGTGAAATCACCCAAGCGCGCGGCGAACTGGCCGAGACTCGGGGCGAAATCCAGCGCATGGCCGAGCCGATCGAGACGGTGGCCCAGGATGCGCCGGCCCGGCGGGCCGTCGAACGATTGCAGACCGAAATCAATGCGATGCGCGACGAACGCGACGCGATCCGCCATGAGCAACTGCTTCTGGAATCCGATCTGGAAAACGTCCGCCGGAACGCGGCCCGGCTGGCCGAGACGCTCGACGAGCAGAAGCGCACGGCGGCGGAGCAGGAGCAGTATTGGCGAGGCGAGTTTCGGCGCCAGTGCGATTTGGTCGAACGGCTCACGAGCCAATGGATGCAAACGGCGCCGGTTGGGCCGGGCGCGACGGGAACTTCCCGGACTCGCCCGGAAACCGCGGTAAATACCGTGACGCCCTCGCCGGCCGGCGTCGCGGAGAGCGGTGTGTCCGTCGGAAATGCGGCCCTGGAATCCGTCCAGGCACAATTCGAATTGCTTCAAGAGGAGGCCACTCGCCGGCGAAAGAAGAACGCGGGATTGGACTGACGAGAAATCAGGAGTATTCCCATGAGCAAATCCGCATTCGAGGCGTATCCCCGGACCACGGCCGCGCGGCTCGTCCTGTTGATGGGCATTACGGGCGCCGTGTTGGTGGTCGAAGGTTTTTTGGCCGATTTCGCGACGTTTTGGGCGGCGGGGAGCATCCTGGTGCTGTTCGCCGTGGCGAGCTGGCCGAAGCAGGAGGAGGAACCTCACTCGGCGGCCCTGTCGCCAGACTCCCCGGCCGTCGTTCCGTCGAACGCGCCGCGCCGCGCCGACGAGCTAAAAGCAGACGACACCACGGCGATTTTCGCGTCGGCCAAGACGCAGCTCGAACGGCTGCGACGGGAAGTGGCCCGGCGCCGGCGGGAAAACGACACCGGGCTCAAGTAAGTCCAAAGCAATTGTTTCAAGGCGGCGAGAGATGATTTCGGAGAGCGTGCCATGCTGACACTCGCACCAGGAGACCGACCGCGGGCGACCGCCGTGCGATCCGTTCTGATGACGGGCGGCGTCGGCTTTCTCCTCGTGCTCGTCGGCGTGGTGGAGGGCGTCACGGCGTTTTGGGCGGCCGGGGCGGCGTTGATTCTTTATGCCGCGACGCACCGGTCTCGGCGACCCGAAGTCGCGAGTCCGCCGATCGAGGAACCCGAGCCCGACCCGCGCGCGGCGCGTCCCGCGAGCGCCCGCGCCGCGACCGGCGCGATCGACCCGGCCGACACCGAGGGCCTGGTTCGCCAGATGCTGGCACAGTATCGCAGCGCGCTGTTGCTGCGTCCCCAGATCGCGGTGAATCTCGATGCGACCCAATTCGCCCAGGCGATCGGGGCGTTGCAAAAGCGGATGGCGTTGGTTCCCGACGGCGACGTGACGCTGGGGCCGGTCGACGGATTCGTGGACGACGGCGTGCCCGACCCGCGACGCCCCGCC
>Ga0209342_10002796_pt1 | contig 18551 bp, 18 predicted proteins | sample RifCSP16_2_FD_184023 | JGI IMG/M metagenome (GOLD analysis project Ga0209342, IMG submission 184023) | Soil microbial communities from Rifle, Colorado - Rifle CSP2_sed 16_2 (SPAdes) (version 2) | ecosystem: Environmental > Terrestrial > Deep subsurface > Rock core/Sediment | place: Rifle... | reverse complement strand
CCGCGTCGCGGAGGGAGTGGTCAGGCAGACGTGGGCGCCGGGTCCCACCGCGATCTCCGCCTCCAGACGATCGCCTCCCAGGACCCCCCCCGTGGGATTCAGGAGCGTGAGACAGACCGAGCCGGCCCCCTCGAGGGGGATCGGCTCCAGGGCCTGGAGGGGAAGGGTGAAGCGGCGCGCGGTGAGGACGGTGCCCCCGCCCCGGCGCTCGAAGGCGAGCGCCAGCGCCCCGTCCCGCCCGACGCGATCAGGCGTCGAAGAGAAGGCTGGCGCGGATCCAGTCGATGATGGAAGCAACGCCGGTCCCATCCTTCAGGTTGGTGAAGACGAACGGCCGCGCTCCCCGCATCCGCTTGGCGTCCGCCTCCATGACGGAGAGGTCGGCCCCCACGTACGGAGCCAGGTCGATCTTGTTGATGACCAGGAGGTCGGAGCGCGTGATCCCCGGCCCTCCCTTGCGCGGGATTTTCTCCCCTTCGGCCACGTCGATCACGTACATCGCGGCATCCACCAGTTCGGGGCTGAACGTGGCGGCCAGGTTGTCGCCGCCGCTCTCCACGAAGATCAGATCCAGGCCGGGGAAGCGGCGGAGGAGGTCGCGGATCGCCTCCAGATTCACCGAGGCGTCCTCACGGATGGCCGTGTGCGGGCACCCTCCCGTCTCCACGCCGAGGACCCTCTCGGCCGGGAGCACGCCCCGGCGGATCAGGAATTGGGCGTCCTCCTTCGTGTAGATATCGTTGGTGATCACCGCGAGATCATACCGGTCGCGCAGGCGGAGGCAGAGCGCCTCGACCAGCGCCGTCTTCCCGGACCCCACCGGTCCCCCCACCCCGATCTTGAGCGGCTTCGGAATCATGAGCGGAAGAGTCTCGCGTCCAGCCGGGCGTGGCGCATGCCTGCAATCTCGATCCCCGGGGCGAAGCTCCAGAGATCGGCGGGCCCCTTGCCCTCGGTTTCCCGGGCGAGCCGCTCGATGAGCGGAGCGGCCGCCCGGAGGATGCGCTGGCCATCGAGCTGGCCGAGCGGTAGCAACCTGAGCGCCGCGCCGACGAGGAGTGCCGCCGTCGAGTAGAGGTACGCGCGGGCGGCGGCCTCGGCAGGCCACCCGAGCGCGCTCCCGGCCAGCCCGAAGGCCAGCGGGTGATGGCCCGGCGTCCGGCCTGCCTCGACGAGCTCCGAAACGGCGCGGAGCATCGGATGATCGGTCACGGTGGCGGCGACGCGGAGGGTTTGGCGGCCCATTTGACGGCTTGCTTCGCGGAATTCAGCGACCGGCTTCATGGCGTCGAGGGTCTCGTCGAGGGAGAGGCAGCCGTCCAAGTCCTCCCGATCGCCGAGCGTCAAGGCCGCGACGACAGCGACGGCGTCGCACGGCCCCGCCGCCCCTTCGAGGTGGGCGTGGACGAACGCCTCGACGCCTGCCGGATCGCGGACCTCGCCCGCCTGGACGTAATACTCGAGCCCGAAGGAATGGGCGTAGCCGCCGCTGGGAAAGAGGCCGTCGGCGAACTGGAGCAGGCTCAGCAGGGGATCAGTGCTCATGGGCGTGGGCGGCCCCGATGGGATTGAAGATGGCCGTCCGTCGCTCCCATTTCGCCCCGAGCCGGGCGAGGAGCTGCTCCATCGCCGGGTCGTCCGGAACGAGGAGGGCATCCGGCTCGACGGCGAGCGAGAAATGGCGATTGCCGACCTCGAACGCGAGGCGGAGCGCCTCGGCGTGATCGCGCGCGAAGACGGCGATGACCGGCTCGGGAGCCGATTCCACTTCGAGATACCACTCGGCCTCCACCAGGAGGATGTCCCCGGTGCGGAGCGTGCTGCCCGTGGGAAGGGCCAACGCAACCTCCCGTCCTTTCTCGGTCACCACCCGCTTCCGACTCCAGCGCCGCTCCTCCCAGGTCAGCCTGAGCACGTCGCGCTCCTTGCCGGCGAGGGCGCCCGGCTCGACGTGCACGTGGGACGCGCTGACGACCTTCATGTCAGAACAAGAAATAGCGCTGGGCCATGGCGAGGGTCCGCGCCGGCTCGCAGGTGAGCAGCTGGCCGTCGGCGCGGACCTGGTAGGTCTCCGGGTCCACCTCAATGCGCGGGCAGTAGTCGTTCCCGACCATCGCCCGTTTCGTGAGCCCGCGGCAGTTCTTCACCGCCACCACCCGCTTCTGGAGACCGAGGCGCGCCGCGACTCCGTCCTCCAGCGCCGCGCGGGAGAGGAAGGTCAGCCCCGTCGCGAACGGCGCGCGCCCGAAGGCGCCGAACATCGGGCGGTAGAGCACCGGCTGGGGGGTGGGAATCGAGGCGTTCGGGTCCCCCATGGCCGCCCACGCGATGAACCCGCCCTTCACCACCAGCTCGGGCTTGACGCCGAAGAAGGCCGGCTTCCAGAGCACCAGGTCGGCGAGCTTCCCGACCTCGATCGAGCCGGCCTCGTGGGCGATCCCGTGGGTGATCGCGGGGTTAATCGTATACTTCGCCACGTAGCGCTTCGCCCGGGCGTTGTCGTTGCGCCCATCCCCGGGCAGCGGGCCGCGCTGACGCTTCATCTTGTCGGCGGTCTGCCAGGTGCGCACGACCACCTCGCCGATGCGCCCCATAGCCTGCGAATCGGAGGAGAGCATGCTGATCGCGCCCAGATCGTGGAGCACGTCCTCGGCGGCGATCGTCTCGGCCCGGATGCGCGACTCGGCGAAAGCCAGGTCCTCGGGGATCTTCGGGTTCAAGTGGTGGCAGACCATCAGCATGTCGAGGTGCTCGTCCATCGTGTTCACGGTGAACGGCATGGTCGGGTTCGTCGAGGACGGCAGGCAGTTCGGCTCGCCGCAGACGCGGATGATGTCGGGCGCGTGGCCGCCGCCGGCGCCTTCGGTGTGGTACGTGTGAATCGTCCGCCCCTTGAAGGCGCGAATCGAGTCCTCGACAAAGCCCGCCTCGTTCAGCGTGTCGGTATGGATCGCGATCTGGACGTCGTACTCCTCCGCCACCCCCAGCGCGCAGTCGATGGCCGCCGGCGTGGTCCCCCAGTCCTCGTGGAGCTTGAGGCCGATGGCGCCGGCCTCGATCTGCTCGCGCAGGGGCTGGGGGCGCGAGGCGTTGCCCTTGCCGAGGAAGCCCAGGTTCATCGGCAGGCCATCGGCCGCTTCCAGCATGCGGTGGATGTTCCACGCCCCCGGCGTGCAGGTCGTGGCGTTGGTCCCCGTGGCCGGCCCGCTCCCGCCGCCGATCAACGTGGTCACGCCGGCGGAGAGCGCCTCCCACGCGAGCTGAGGGCAGATGAAATGGATGTGGGCGTCGATCCCGCCCGCCGTGACGATCCGCCCCTCGCCCGCGATGACCTCCGTGGCGGCTCCGATCACCATTCCCGGCGAGACGCCGGCCATCAGATCGGGATTGCCCGCCTTCCCGATCCCGACGATGCGGCCGCCCTTGATCCCGATGTCCGCCTTCACGATCCCCCAGTGGTCGAGGATGAGCGCGTTGGTGACGACGCAGTCGAGCGCCCCTTCGGCCGCCGTGGCCCGGGCGGATTGCCCCATCCCGTCCCGAATCACCTTCCCGCCGCCGAATTTGACCTCGTCGCCGTAGACCGTGAAGTCTCGCTCCACCTCGATGAGCAGCTCCGTGTCGGCCAGCCGGACGCGGTCGCCGACGGTGGGCCCGTAGAGATCGGCGTATTGCTTGCGCCCAAGTGTGAGACTCATTGGGCGGCCCCCTGAAAGCCCTCCCGCGCCGCGCGGCCCACGGCGCCGGCGCGTCCCGCGTCGCCCGCCGGTCCGTCGGTCAGGGCGTTCAGTCCGTACACCTCGCGCGCGCCCGCCAGCTCGACCAGCGTCACGCGCTTCTCGTCGCCGGGCTCGAAGCGGACCGCGGTCCCCGCCGGGATGTTGAGCCTCATCCCGAAGGCTTTCGCGCGATCGAAGCGCAACGCCCTGTTCGCCTCGAAAAAGTGGAAGTGAGAGCCGACCTGGATCGGGCGGTCGCCCGTGTTCGCCACGGCCAGCTCGATGGTCCGGCGTCCCGCGTTGGCCACGATCTCGCCTTCGCCCAACAGGTATTCTCCTGGAATCATGCGCGCCTCCTCCCCCTCACCCTACCCCGCCCAAATGTCCCTCACCTCTTCTCCTCTCCCCCTCACCCTGCCCAACTCAGATGCCCCTCACCTCTTCTCCTCTCCCCTGAGGGGAGAGGCAGGGTGAGGGGGGGAGAGGATGAAGGTGAGGGGATTATGAGTGGGGTGAGGGGGGAGTGCATAGAGGTGAGCGGGTCATCGTATCGGGTGGTGGATCGTGACCAGCTTCGTGCCGTCAGGGAAGGTTCCCTCGACCTGAACTTCCTCCAGCATCTCCGGGACGCCTTCCATCACGTCGTCGCGGGTGAGAATCTGCAGGCCCTCGGCCATGAGCTGGGACACCGATCGGCCGTCGCGGATCCCTTCGAGGACCTCGGCGGTGATGAGGGCGAGCGCTTCCGGGTAGTTCAGCCGAAGGCCCCGCGCCCGGCGGCGGCGCGCGACCTCGGCGGCGGTGAAGATCAACAGCTTCTCCTGCTCACGCGGCGTCAGATGCACGTTTTCCTCGGAGGGGGGCGTTGCCCCCCTTCCGAACCTCCCCCCTCGGTCAGGATTGCGCGGGCAAAGCCCGCGCTCGAACAGAACCCCTCGGTGATGCCCCTACACGCTCAGAAACTGGCTCACCTCGTCCACGCGAAACGCCTCCCGATCGCCCTCCAAGGCTACCACGCCTTTTTCCATCACGTAGAAGTGGTCGCAGATCGAGCGGGCGAATTCGAGGTACTGCTCCACCAGAAGAATGGACCGCGTTCGTTCCCCCTTGATCTGCTGGAGCACCGCGGCGATCTCCTGGACGATGGACGGCTGGATCCCCTCGGTGGGCTCATCCAGGAGGAGCAGCTTTGGATCCGAGATCAGGGCGCGGGCGATGGCCAGCTGCTGCTGCTGCCCTCCGCTCAGGTCCCCCCCGCGTTTCTCGAGCATCTGGGACAGCGCGGGGAAGAGGGACAGGACGTAGTCCAGGGACTCCGGCGTCGGCCGCTTCCGGCGGGCTCCCAGGACCAGGTTCTCGCGGACGCTCAGGGACGGGAAGATCTCTCGCCCCTGGGGAACGTACCCGATCCCCCGGCGCGCCCGCTCGTAGGGAGTCAGGTGACCGATCTCGTGGCCGTCGAAGACGATCGTGCCCTGGCGCGGTACCAGGAGTCCCATGATGGTCTTGAGCAGGGTGGTCTTGCCGACGCCGTTGCGCCCCATGACGCACACAACCTGACCTGTCCCCACAGCGACGCTCAGCTGGGTCAAAATCTGGCTCTCACCGTAAAACACGTCGATCGCGTTGACGGCTAGCATGGCGCCTCCGCGCTCACCGTGCCCCGGCCCAAATACGCCTCGATCACCCGCTCGTCGGACTGCACCCGATCGATCGAGCCCTCCGAGAGCACGCTTCCCTCGTGCAGCACGGTCACCCGGTGGCCGCGGCCGGCGATCTGCCGGACGAACTGCATGTCGTGCTCGATGAGCATGATGGTGCAGGTCGAGCGCTGCACGATCGACTCCATCAGGGCGACGGTCTTCTCCTTCTCCGCCCTCGTCATCCCGGCGACGGGCTCATCGAGGAGGAGGAGCGTCGGCTCCTGCAGGAGCAGCATGGCGATCTCCAGCCACTGTTTCTGGCCGTGGGAGAGGGTCCCGGCCCGCGCGTGCGCGTGCTGGAGCAGCCCGACCTGTTCCAGCACCCGGGCGATGCCATCCAGTTCCCGCGAGGCGGCGCGGGCGGCGAGGGTGGCCAGGAACCGCTTTCGACCGGAGGAGAGCACCATGTTCTCGAAGACGGTGTGATCGGGGAACACGGAGGGAGTCTGGAACTTCCGGATGACGCCGTGGTTGGCGATGACATGCTCGCTCAACCCGAGCAGGTCCACGTGATCCTTGAAGAGGACGCGGCCGTGGTCCGGCTTGACCTGGCCCGTGAGCGCGTCGAAGAGCGTGGTCTTCCCCGCCCCGTTGGGGCCGATCAGCAGGCGGATCCGCTCCTGCCGCTCCAGGATGAGATTGAGGGTTCTCAACGCCAGAAACCCGTCAAACGAAACGCTGAGGCCTTCCACGTAGAGTAGCGTGTCCATAGTCCCACTCGGAGGGGGGCTACGCCCCCCTTCCGAAGCCTCCCCCCAGATTCGGTTGCGCCGGCGAAGCCGGCGCTCGAACGGAGGCCCATTTCCGAGTGCCGAGGGATCGGAGCTTGTTCGCGAGCCCGACGAGCCCCTGCGGGAAGAACAGGATGACGGTCACGAACAATCCGCCCAGGATAATCGGCCAGAGGCTGGGATACGTGGCGGTCAGCACGCTCCGGAGCCAGTTGATGGAGATCGCCCCGAGCAGGGCTCCCCAGAGCGTCCCCCGGCCGCCGAAGGCGACCCAGATGACGATCTCCAGGGAGGGAAGCACACCGACCTGGCTCGGCGTGATGATGCCGACCTGCGGGGCGTAGAGCAGCCCGGAGAGACCGGCCAGCGCCCCGGAGACGGCGAACACGAAGATCTTGTAGCTGGCGACGTTGTAGCCCAGAAACTCCAGCCGCCGCTCGTTGTCCCGGACGGCCTGGAGAACCAATCCGGTCTTCGAACGGACGAGCCACCGGCTCACCAGGAACGCCCCGACCAGCGCCGCCGCCGTGAAGATATAGAGCGCCCTGAGCGTGGCCGGCTGGCCCAGCGAGAATCCCAGGATGGACTTGAAGTCGGTCAGACCGTTGGTGCCCCCCAGCTTCATTTCATTGCGATTGAGCATCAGCCACACGGCGAACGCGATGGCCTGGGTGAGGATGGCGAAGTAGGTCCCGCGGAGCCTCCGCCGAAAGGTGAGGAATCCGACGAGCGCGGCCAGGGCGGCCGGCAGCAAGACCGAGGAGCCCAGGGCGAAGACGAAATACTTGTAGGGCTTCCAGAAAATCGGAAGCTGGTAGACCTGGTTCCAGATCATGAAGTCGGGGACCGGCTCTCCGTACACGCCCTTGCCGCTCCCCTCCAGCATCATGTGCATCCCGATGGAGTAGGCCCCGACCCCGAAGAAGATGGCCTGGCCCAGGGAGAGAATCCCCGTGTAGCCCCAGATGAGGTCCATACCCAGGGCGAGGATGGCGAGCGACAGGTATTTCCCGAAGAGGTTCAGGTAGTAGTCCGAGAGGAAACCCAGCGCGTTGGCCAGCGGGAGGACGACCACAAACACGATCCCGAACAGCCCGAGCCACAGGAGTTGCGCGTCCCAGCTCCGCCGGCCCAGGGGGGGAACCACGGGAGGCCTCAGGCGCCCTCGGCGGCGCGCCCCTTGGCGGGGAAGAAGCCCGTCGGCCTCCACTGGAGAAACCAGATCACGAGCGCGAGAATGGCCACCTTCGCGTAGATGGCGGCCGCGGTCCCCCCGATGGACGGCTCCAGGATCTTGTTCGACACGCCGATGCCGAACGAGGCGACGACGGCCCCGAGGAGCTTGCCGACGCCGCCCAGCACGACAACCATGAAGGCATCCACGATGTACGTCTTCCCGACCTCGGGATCCACCGTGCCGATCAGGGCCAGCGCGCACCCCGCCACCCCCGCCAGCGCCGTCCCCAGGGCAAACGTCAGGGCATCGATCTTCCGGGTGGACACGCCCAGGCACGAGGCCATCCCCCGGTTCTGCATCACGGCCCGCACGCGGAGCCCCGCATACGATCGTTGAAGCAGGAGATAGAGCGCCGCCAGCGCCACCAGGGACAGCCCCACGATGAAGATCCGGCTCCAGGGGAAGATCAGTCCCCGCATCACCTCCACGCCGCCCCGAAACCAGCTCGGGGAGTTCACGCTCGTCTGGTCGCCGAAGTAGAGCCGGGCGGACTGCTGGAAGATCATCCCGATCCCCCAGGTGACGATGAGCGTCTCCAGGGGCCGGCCGTAGAGGAAGCGGATGATCCCGCTCTCGAGCGCGAGCCCCACCAGCCCGGCCGCGAGGAACGAGAGCGGCAGCGCCACGAGGAAGAAATAGTCCTGATGGGCGGCGTAGCGCGAGGCGAAGATCTCCTGCACCACGTACGCCGTGTAGGACCCGAGCATGAGCATCTCGCCGTGCGCCATATTGATGATGCCCATCAGGCCGAAGGTCACGGCGAGCCCGAGGCTCATGATCAGCAGGACGGCCCCGAGGCTGACGCCGTTGAAGAGGTAGCCGGTCAGGTTGCGCCAGGTGAGGAACACTTCGATGCGCCTGACGGCGGCGCGCGCGGCCTGCTTGGCCTCGGCGTCCTCATCCTGCTCCGCCATGATCCTGAGCTGAGCCAGGCTCGACTCGAACCACGCCTGGCCCAGGAACTGCGCCGCCCGCGCGCGCACGGCGGCGTCCGGAGACGAGAGGCTCAACCGGTTCAGCGCTTCCTGGATGGCCCCTTTGACCTGCCCGTCCGCTTCCCGATCCAGGGCCTTCGCGAGCACCGGGATCGCGGACAGGTCCCGCGAGTTGCCGAGCTTGAAGGCCGCCGACTGGCGCGCCTGGCGATCTAGGCTGAAGACCTCGAGACGCTCGAGGAGGTTCTGGACGAGCCCGAAGAGTCGTTCTTCGAGGGCGATGGCCTCCTGCCCCTCCGCGGGCGAGACCGGCTGGCCGCGGTCGTCCACGATCGGCTGCCCCGCCAGATCTTTCAGGGCGCCGTCATCCCCCAGAATGGCAAGCCGCCCCTTCCACCGATACAGGGCTCCGTCCTTGAGCGCCCGCAGGAGGGTCCCCACGGACGGGTCGCCGACCTCTCGCAGGGCGAGGATCGCCGCTTCCTGGGTCGCCGGCGCGGCGAGCCTCTTGGCGACCGACTCGAGGTCGGGGACGCCGGGCCCCGGGACGGCGGACGCCGCCCCGGGCCCGGGGACCCCCGGAAGAACCGCCAGAGCGAGAACAGCGAGAACGACTACTGTTTTTCTGAGAGCCACACGCGCTTTCCGCCGACCATGTCGTACGAGCCCTTGCCGCCACCGCTCCAGTCGCAATCGCGGCCGGGGTACGTGACGTCGCTCCACGGCGCGGGCCGGACCCACGACTTCGTCTTCCAGACGATGTCGAACTGGCCGTCCGCGCGGATCTTGCCGATGTAGACCGGTTTCCACGTGTGGTGATTCTTCTCGTCCACCTTGTACTTGCCCACTGGGCTCGGAATCTCGAGCCCCTCGAGCGCCTTGAGGACACGGTCGACCTCGGTGGACTCCGCCTTCGCCACCGCCTTCGCCCAGAGCTTGACGTGGATGTAGGCGTGCATCATCGGGTCGTCGGTGACGGCCTGCTTGTCGGCAATCCCGTGCTGCTTGGCCCACTCCTTGTACGCCTTCACCCACTTGAGGTTCTCGGGCGTCTTGAGCGACATGAAGTAATTCCACGAGGCCAGATGCCCCACGAGCGGCTTGACGTCGAGGGTCTGGAGCTCCACCTCGGCAAAGCTGTACGACATCGTCGGCGTCCGGTCCGCCGTCACGCCCTGGTTGGCGAGCTCCTTGAAGAAAGGCACATTGCTGTCGCCGTTGATCGTGTTGATCACGGCCGCGTCGCCGGCGGCGCTGAAGCTCTTGATCTTGCCGACGATGGTCTGGTAGTCCTGGTGATGGAACGGTGTGTACTCCTCGGCGATGGCCGACTCGGGCACCTTCTTCACCTTCGTGAGGTACAGGCGCAGGATCTTGTTCGTGGTCCGGGGGTACACGTAGTCGGAGCCGAGCAGGTAGAACTTCTTCCTGTTCCCCCCCTCCGGGCTCATCAGGTAGTCGATGCCGGGCGTGGCCTGCTGGTTGATCGTGGCGCCGGTGTAGATCACGTTCTTCGAGCACTCCTCACCCTCGTACTGGACCGGGTAGAAGAGCAGGCCGTTGTTCTTCTCGAAGACCGGCAGCACGGACTTGCGGCTGACCGACGTCCAGCAACCGAAAACCGTGGCCACCTTGTCCTGGAGCAAGAGCTTCTTCGACTTCTCGGCGAACAGGTCCCAGTTGGAGGCCGGATCTTCAACCAGGGCCTCCACCTTGCGGCCCAGGACGCCACCGGCCTTGTTGACCTCGTCGATGGCCATCAGGACGATCTCCTTGATCGGGGCTTCGCTGATGGCCATGGTGCCGCTGAGCGAGTGCAGGACGCCGACCTTAATGGGTCCCTTCTCCTGGGCCCGAAGGATCGCGGGGAAGGACAGCCCTCCCGCAATCCCGGCGCCGGCGATGCCGAGAGCCGACGCCTTGAGGAATTCCCGACGGCTGTGACCCTGTGTCATGTGCGACTCCTTTCGACAAGAGACGTTTTGGGCTATCAGGGACGTTCTGGCCTCGTCGCCCCTCAGCGCACCCTTGCGCGATCGGTCCACGGATTACCTGGTCGAGCTTGCCCTGGCCAACACCGTTGTCGGCGGGGCGCTTCGAGGAAACCAACTAGCAAGCCGCGTGCCGCTGAACGGGAGGAGGGGATGAATCGATTTCGCCAAGAATTCCAGCGGTTGCCCGGCCCCTCCATCCCGGATGAAATGGCGGCGGCTGCTCGCTTCTTAGGCAAGCCCGGCGCGGTGCTAACGAATGCGGCAGGGCTACCGCGGGGACGACTGCCGCCGGCCGGAAGGCACCCCTGCGAGCCGTTCGACCAGCAGGAGGGCTCGCGCGACCTCGATCATCGGCCGGCGACTGTCCATGGCGGTCTTTTGGATTCGGCGGAAGGCTTCTGCCTCGCTCAACCCGTGCCGCTCCATCAGGACTCCCTTGGCGCGCTCCACGAGTTTCCGTGACTCGAGGGCCTTCTTGAGATCCTCGTTCTCCCGCCTGACCGCGTCCAACCCGGACTTGAGCTCCTCCGCGCCACCGCCGTCGGGGGGGCCCAGAGCCAGGACGACCACGTCCGGGCGATAGCGCTCCAAGGTCGCAACCGCTTCGGCCACGGCGGCCTTGGAGAGGGCACGATCGTCAACGATCACAACGCGCCAGCGCGGATTCATATCGATGCGCATGGGCAAAAAGAATGCCAATTGCTTTCGGGGAACAACCTCGCGGGAAGGCATACTTGCGAGACGAATCCCCGCGAACGGGATGCCGAAATCTTGGTCAAAGCCCGAGCGAGTGGCTACGCCCCGGGCAGGTGGCGTCGCCGAAGGCCACTGATCGGGCGCTTCGAGCGCCGGCTTGGCCGGCGCAACCCTGGGGGGAGGAATCGGAAGGGGGGCGAAGCCCCCCTCCGAGTTAAATATCGAAGTAGAGCGCGAACTCCCAGGGGTGGGGCCGAAGCCGAATCGGGTCCACCTCGTTCTTCCGCTTGTACTCGATCCAGGTCTCGATCAGGTCGGGCGTGAAGACGTCGCCCTTCAGGAGGAACTCGTGGTCCTTCTCGAGCGCGTCCAGCACCTCGCCGAGCGAGCCGGGAAGCTGCTTGACCTTCTTTGCCTCGGCCGGCGGCAGCTCGTAGAGGTCCTTGTCGATGGGCTTGCCCGGATCGATCTTGTTGGCGACGCCGTCGAGCCCCGCCATGACGCAGGCGGCGAAGGACAGGTACGGGTTGCAGGTGGGATCCGGGGTCCTGAACTCGATCCGCTTGGCCTTCTCCGACCGCGAGTACATCGGGATCCGAATGCAGGCCGAGCGGTTCCGCTGGCTGTACACGAGGTTGATGGGCGCCTCGTAGCCTGGCACCAGCCGGCGGTAGGAGTTCGTCGTCGGGGCGATGAGGGCGCACAGAGCCGGGGCGTGCTTCAGGATGCCCCCGATATAGTAGAGGCAGAACTTCGAGATGTCGGCGTAGCCGCCGCGCTCGTACATGAGGTTCTTGCCGTTCTTCCAGAGCGACTGGTGGGTGTGCATCCCGGAGCCGTTGTCCTGGAAGATCGGCTTGGGCATGAACGTGGCCGTCTTGCCGTACTTCCGCGCGGTGTTCTTGGCGCAGTACTTGTACCACATCACGGCGTCGCCCATCTTCGTCAGCGTGCCGAAGCGCATGTCCACCTCGGTCTGCCCGGCGGTGGCCACCTCGTGGTGGTGCACCTCCACCTTCACGCCGACGGATTCCAGGGCCAGCACCATGTCGGAGCGGATGTCCTGGAACTTGTCCATGGGCGGCACGGGGAAGTACCCCTGCTTGTAGCGGGGCTTGTAGCCCAGGTTCGGGCGGTCGGGCGTCCCCTCCTTGCCCGAGTTCCAGAACCCGGCCTCGGAGTCGATGTAGTAGTACCCGCAGTTGTAGGTCTGATCGAAGCGGATCGCGTCGAAGAAGAAGAACTCCAGCTCGGGGCCGATGTACACCGTGTCCGCCACGCCCGATTTCTTCACGTAGGCCTCGGCCTTCTGAGCGACGTACCGCGGATCGCGGGTGTAGCTCTTGCCCGTGACCGGGTCCTTGACGTTACAGATGAGGACGAGGGTCGGCACCGCGGTGAACGGATCCATGGCCGCCGTCGTGGGGTCCAGCATCAGCAGCATGTCGGACTCGTCGATCGTCTGGAAGCCGCGGATGGACGAGCCGTCGAAGCCGATCCCCTCTTCGAAAAGCTCCTCGCTGAGCTCCCCCACCGGGATCGAGAAGTGCTGCCACAGACCGGGGACGTCGATGAAGCGCAGGTCCACGATCTTGGCGCCCTTCTCCTTGGCCAGCTTGATGACATCTTTCGGGGTCATGCGTCGCCTCCTGGCGCGAGGCCCCGGCAGGCGCCGGGGCCCCAATGAGATGGTCGGGACTCCAAGAACATACTGGGATGCCCGAGCAAAATCAAGCGGGTACAGTCGGTTTGGGCTGAGCCTTCATGGCCTCCGCAAACGCCCCGCCGCTCGTGATCCCGTAGCCCGGGCCCTCCAGCGCATAGGCGTTCTCCGAGTGCTGGGAGAGATCGAGCCCCGCGACCTCGTCCTCGTCGGGGACGCGAAGGCCCATGGTCGCGTCGAGGATCTTCAGAATGATCACGGTCCCGAGGAACGCCAGCACCCACGAAGCCAGGATGGCGATGATCTGAGCTCCCATTTGGCTGGGCTCGCCGGCGAAGAGTCCGTTTTTGCCGTCGGGGTTGATCGCCGTGGTCGCGAAGAGGCCGGTGGCCAGCGCTCCCCAGGTCCCCCCCACGCCGTGAACGCCGACCACGTCCAGCGAGTCGTCGTAGCCCACCTTCGTCTTGAGGTTGCAGGCGTTGTAGCAGAGGAACCCCGCGACGGCGCCGATGATGATGGAGGCCAGCGGGGTCACGTAGCCTGAGCCGGGGGTGATGGCCACCAGCCCGGCGACGGCCCCCGACGCGGCGCCCAGCACGGTGGGCTTGCCGCGCATGGCCCACTCCGAGAACATCCAGCCCAGCGCGGCGGACGCGGCGGCGGTATTGGTGACGACGAAGGCGCTCGTCGCAAGCTTGCCGGCGGTCAGAGCGCTGCCGGCATTGAAACCGAACCACCCGAACCAGAGGAGCGCGGCGCCCGCCACCGTCAGGGGCAGGTTATGGGGGCGGATGGGCTCGTGACCGTAGCCCTTCCGCCTGCCGACCACCAGCGCCGCGGCGAGCGCCGACACCCCGGAACTGATGTGCACCACCGTGCCCCCGGCGAAGTCCAGGGCTCCCAGGCTCCCCAGCCACCCCCCCTTGCCCCACACCCAGTGGGCCAGTGGGTCGTAGACGAACGTGGCCCAGGCGAGGGTGAAGACGATGAACGTAGAGAACTTGACGCGCTCGGCGAAGGCGCCGGTGATGAGTGCCGGCGTGATGACGGCGAACATGAGCTGGAAGACCATGAAAGCCTGATGGGGAACCGTATCGCTGTAGGGACCGGGATCGAGCCCGACGCCGCGGAGCCCGATCCACTCCAGGCCGCCGATGACCCCGCCCTTGTCGGGCCCGAAGGCCAGGCTGTACCCCCAGAGCACCCACTGGACCGAGATCAGCGCAAGGATGATGAAGCTCTGCATGATGGTGGCCAGGGCGTTCTTGGGGCGCACCATCCCGCCGTAGAACAGGGCCAGGCCGGGCGCGGTCATGAGGAGCACCAGGGCGGAGGAGGTCAGGAGCCAGGCCGTGTCGCCCGAGTCGATCTTCGGGGCCGGGGGGGCCTGGGCGGCGGCCGCGGGCGACGGGGCCGGCGCCTGCTGCTGGGCCCAGCCCAGCCCGACCGCTGAAACGAAGAGCACGAAAAAGAAGACGGCCAACGTCAGTGTTGAGCCTCGCGCTATCACCACAGCATCCCCTCCCCTGGGCTTAGAGCGCCGCTTCGTCGCGCTCACCCGTGCGGATTCTCACCGCCGTTTCGATCGGGTGCACGAAGATCTTCCCGTCGCCGATGTTGCCCGTCTTGGCGGCCCCGGCCACGACATCCACCACTTTCGAGACCAGGTTATCGGGCACCACCACCTCCACCTTGATCTTGGGGAGGAAGTCCACCGTGTATTCCCCTCCGCGGTACAACTCCGTGTGGCCCTTTTGACGGCCGAAGCCCCGGACCTCGGAGACCGTCATCCCGATCACCCCGATCCCGGTCAGGGCTTCTTTCACATCATCCAGCTTGAACGGCTTGATCACCGCCTCGATCTTTTTCATGACGGTCCCTCCCGTCGGATTGTGAACAGCAACCGCCGTGCCGGTTGCGGGTGACTCCGGAGGGTAAGAATATCAGGAAGTTATCTTGAGCGCAGCGGGGAACCCGCTGCCCACGGATTGGGCAGGCTTCAGATGGATGCTTCCTGGTTGGGCAGGACCGATCGGATGGCCGAGCGAAGTTCCCGCAGGTGCGGGGACTTTTCCACGACTCCGACGCAAGGGGGTGGCAGCGGCGGCGGCCCCCCGGCCGGGAGCACCGCCGTGCAGAGGATCACGGGAACCGTGGAGCCCCTGAGACCCAGTTCGGCCAGGAAGGCCAGGCCGTCCATGCGGGGCATGTTGAGGTCCAGGATGACCAGGTCAGGGGCGAGCGCGTCGAAGAGAACGAGCCCCTCGAAGCCGTCCCGCGCCTCCACGACGTCCCACCTCCCCTCGAACTCGATGCGGTAAAGACTCCGCCACGCCGGGTCGTCGTCGATGACCAGCAGGGTCGCCATGACCGACGCGGGTTGCAAACCTGCTGCCGCGAGCGCGAGGGTGGAAAAACAGAGGCTTAGAAAGCGCGACGCGGCGAATGCCCGTTCGGGAGATAACGCAGTGGTCGGAAGTCCGTCAGTCGGCCGACCCCCTCACCTTTATCCTCTCCCCCCTCACCCCACTCATAATCCCCTCACCTTCATCCTCTCCCCCCCGAGGGGGAGAGGGCAGGGTGAGGGGGAGAGGAGAAGAGGTGAGGGGCATTCGAGTGGGGCAGGGTGAGGGGCGGCGTCAGGTGCGGCGCTGGGGGATCCCGTGCTTCCGCATTTTCGAGTACAAAGTGGGCCGGCGAAGCCCGAGGAGGGCCGCTGCCGCCTGCTTGTTCCAGTTGGTAGACTCCAGCGCACGCAGGATGGAGGCGCGCTCGATCTCCTCCAGGGACCCGGGGAGCGGCCCGGCGCTCACCGACGTGTCGGTCGAGACTCCGAGCGATTCCGGAAGGTCGCCCACGCCGATCTCGGGCCCGCGGGCTACCAGCACGGCCCGCTCGATGGCGTGCTCCAGCTCGCGCACGTTTCCCGGCCACGGATGGGCGAGGAAGCGGCGGTAGGTTTCGGGGCTGAGGGTCTCCACCGCCCGCCCGTGCTTGGCGGTGAAGCGCTGGAGGTAGTGACGGGCGAGGAGGGGGATGTCGCCGGTGCGCTCGCGGAGGGGCGGCAGGGTGATCGTGACGGTGTTGATGCGGAAGTAGAGATCCTGGCGGAGGCGCCCCTCCTTGACGGCGTCCTCGGGCCCGCGGTTGGAGGAAGTGATCAGGCGGAAGTCCACGGGGATCGTCCGCGAGCCCCCGATGCGGCGGACCAGCCGCTCCTCCAGCACCCGCAGGAGCTTGGCCTGGAGGTCCAGGGGCATCTCGGTGATCTCGTCGAGCATGATGGACCCCCGGTGGGCCTCCTCGAGCAGGCCGACCTTGTCGGTGGTCGCCCCCGTGAAGGCGCCCTTGACGTGGCCGAACAGCTCGGACTCGATCAGGTCCTTCGGGAGCGCGGCGCAGTTGATCTTGACCCACGGCCCCTGGCTGCGGGGGCTCCGGGCGTGGATGGCGTCGGCCACCAGCTCCTTGCCGGTGCCGCTCTCGCCCACGATGAGGACGTTGGCGTCGGAGGTCGCGACCGCGTCCATCAGCTCGAAGACCCGCTGCATGGTCGGGGCGCTGCCGAGGATCTCCCCGTAGCCCGACGTCTTCGCCAGGCGCCGCTTGAGATCGGTCGCTTCCGCCACGAGCCAGCGCCGCTCCAGCGCCTTGCCGGCGAGGGAGGTGATCTCCTCCGCGTCGAAGGGCTTGGTCACGAAGTAGAACGCGCCCTCCTTGGTCGCCTCCACCGCCTTGGGAATCGAGCCGTGGGCCGTGATCATGATCACTTCGATCGCGGAATCGCGCCGCTTCAGCTCCCGCAGGACTCCGAGGCCGTCGCCGTCGGGCAGGACCAGGTCCACGATGGCCAGGTGGAAACCGTGGCCGTTGGCGGTCTCCACCGCCTGGGCGACGCTCCCCGCGGTGACCACGGCGTGCCCCTCGGCTTCCAGGACGAGCCGGAGCCCGTCGGCCATCGTGGGTTCGTCGTCAACAACCAGGATGCGTCCCGCTTTCATGGCTGCCTCACCGGCAGGAGCACCCGCACGTGGGTCCCCTGCCCGAGCCGGCTGTCGATCTGGATCTGGCCGCCGTGGAGGTCCACCACGGACCTGGCGATGGCCATGCCCAAACCGGTGCCGTGCGGTTTGGTGGTAAAGAAGAGATCGAAGGCTCGCGAGAGTGTCTCGTCGGACATTCCGCAACCGGTATCCTCGATCGTCACCTGGATCTCGTCGCTCTGATGGGTGACCGCCACGGTCAGCGTCCCCTCGTCGCCCATGGCATCCAGGCCGTTCAGCACGAGGTTCATGAAGACCTTTCTGAGCTCGCGGGGGTCCAACGGCGCGACCGGCACGTCCGCAGCGTACTGCCGCTCGACGCGGATCCGCCTCCCCGCCAGCCGGTCCTGGGCCAGGGAGAGGCAGTCGTCGAGGAGCTGGGCAACATTCACGGGCTCCCGCTTCAACTCGCTCGGGCGGCCGAAGGCCGTGATCTCGGTGACGAGGTCGGAAAGGTGATCGATGGCGCGCCCGATCTTCTGGGCCAGCTCGCCGAGCTCGGGGTCCTGTACGGCCACGAGCCGCTTCTCCAGATGGCGCGCGTAGAGCTTCAGCCCGCCGAGGGGATTCTTCAGCTCGTGGGCGACCTGGGCGGCCATCCGTCCCAAGGCGGCGAGGGCTCCGCTTCGCAGCTGGGAGAGTTCGTGCGCGTTCTTGAGCGCCACCGCGGCCTGGAAGGAGAAGAGGGCCAGGAGCTCGAGGTCCTCCGGGGTGGGAGAAACCCGCTCGGGGCACTCGACCACGAGGGCTCCCATCGGTCCCCCGCGGACCACGAGAGGGGCGGCGAGCGCGACGCGCCCGTCCGTCCCGGTGAGCATCGTGGGCACCCCTTTCTCCACCGCCGCCTGCGCGGCGGCCTGAAGGGGCTCCCACGCCTTGGGCTGGGTCCCGGCGCTGGCCATGGGGATCAACTGGTCCCGCTCGAGCAGAAAGACGACGGAGCGCTCAGCTTCGGTCGCCTCCACCGTGGCCTGGGCCACGGCATCCAGGATCCGCTCCATCACGCCGGACGACGCGAGCGTCTCCCCCACCACCTTGAGCCGGCCGCGGTCGCGGGCCCAGCGACGCTCCGACAGGGCCCGGCCCACCCGGGCGCGCAGTTCCTCCAGATTGAAGGGCTTGGTGAGATAGTCGAAGGCCCCGCGCTGGATCGCCGCCACGGCGTCCTCGATGGAGCCGTGGGCCGTCGTGATGAGCACCGGCAGCCCCGGCAGCCGCTCGCGGGCGGCCTCCATCAGGGCGATCCCGTCCATGGGCTCCATGCGGAGGTCGAAGAGGGCCAGGTCGAATCCCCCGGCGTCCATCGCCGCCAGGGCCTCCCGCGAGCCGCCCACGGCCGTCACCTGGAGCCCCATGGCCTCGAGCCGCATCCCCAGCACCTCGCGGATCCCCGGGTCATCATCGACGACGAGCACGCGCCCCTTCACGGCACCCTCTTAGTGAAAATGATTTTCGCGCCCAAATGCATGTGGCTTCGACGGTAGCACAACGGCTGGGCCAGTGTCACGGAGCTGACACCCGCCTCTCCCCCCCCCGTCCGATCCCGGACGCCACCGGGGGCCGATCGGGCGAACCGGTTCAGTGATTTCTCCTGAAAACTCAATGGCTTTGATGTCTCGGGCGGGACGGCCGCCCCCACTCAATAGTGCAAGCCCAGGGCCGACCGGGGGTCAGGCATGCGTATTTGCGTTACGGGGGCTGGCGGGGGGAGTGGGGGCGATCTGGGTGGCGACCAGCGTGGCAATCAGCTTGCCCCGCTCGTCTCTGACCTTGACCTCGACTACGAGAGTTGTGCGCCCGCGGTGGATGATCTCCGCCTCCGCCGTCAGG
>Ga0209342_10002795_pt1 | contig 18551 bp, 12 predicted proteins | sample RifCSP16_2_FD_184023 | JGI IMG/M metagenome (GOLD analysis project Ga0209342, IMG submission 184023) | Soil microbial communities from Rifle, Colorado - Rifle CSP2_sed 16_2 (SPAdes) (version 2) | ecosystem: Environmental > Terrestrial > Deep subsurface > Rock core/Sediment | place: Rifle... | reverse complement strand
GCCCACTCGCCTTCGGCCGTCGCCGCGCGTCCGCCGGCACGCCGCCAGCGGCTCGTGCCCGCCACCTTGCGCGCTCGCAGCGCCATGCCTCGCCTCGGGCGAGTTGCACCCCGCTGCCTGCACGAGAAGGTCCGACGGTGCGTCCTGGCAGACGGACACGGACAGGCAGCGAACGCAGGCAGTAGAGCCGATCCTGACCGCGCTCACCTCGTGGAGCGACGACGCCGCCGCGCATTCAGCTTCCTCATCGCCTCCTACGAGGCACCGCTGCACGGTCGCCCGGAGCCCTCTTCCTGCCGTTGCCGTTACCCCCTAGGCGTGAACGGTTGCGATCAATCTAGGGATCCCCAAGTCGACGGGAGGTCTGGCCGCGCGGCGGCCACCTTCGCTTCGCGGACCCTCGATGAGACACATGTCCCGTCATCAGGCGACTCACGCGAACACCACGGGATGGCGAGGTTTTTCCTCGCGTGGTGGCCCTTGCCCATCGATTGCGCAGGTCGTACGATGCAGGACGAATCCTACTTCTCCTGCAGTACGAGAGAGTCCTCACGCTTCCCGGGAGTCACGCGCATGCGTATTGCTAAAGACTCGGGGGCCCGCACCTTGGGGCTCGTGATAGCCACCGGCCTCGCGCTTATGAGCTGCTCGACTTCGTCGTCGCCGGCCAAGTACAAGATCGGCGTAACCGTCAGCGGTCTCGTGGGATCGGGCCTCATCCTTCAGAGCAGCATCGGGGGCGGCGCCCTGCGCCGCCGGTTTTTCGACGCAGACGGCGCGTTCTCGTTTCCGACCAAGGGTGGCTCGGGACAGACCTACTCGGTCGTCGTGAAACCGGCGGCGCACCCTACGAGCCCCTCCCAGTTCTGCAGCGTCGATGGTGGCTCGGGCACGATCGGCGGTGCCGACGTGAGCGTCACCGTGACCTGTGTCGTGGGTACTCACTCGATCGGCGGCACCGTGAGCGAGCTGTCCGGCACGGGGCTCGTCCTCACCAGCACCATCCACGGGGATTTCCCTGTGACCGGCAACGGCGCTTACACGTTTCCGTCGCTGGTCGCGACCGGCGCGGAGTACGAGGTGACCGTCAAGACGCAGCCCACTGGGCCCAGTCAGACGTGCAGCGTCTCCAACGGCCATGGCACGGTCGGGGACGCAGACGTCACCGACGTGAACGTGCAGTGCGTCATCATTCCCTACTCCGTAGGTGGCACGGTGGTCGGGCTCGTCGGCTCCGGGCTCGTCCTGCATAGCGATGTCGGGCAGGGTGAGGATCTCTCGGTGGTCGCCGACGCAACGGGGTTCACCTTCATCAACAAGGCGCTCCCCGGCTCGACCGTGACGGTCACCGTGAAAACTCAGCCGGCCTCGCAGACCTGCACCCCCGCCAGCACACAGGTCAGCATCGGCGCGGCTGACGTGACCACGATCAGAATCACCTGCTCGAACGCCACCCAGCGGTGGGAAGCGCCCACGACCTGGGGAGGCGTGTGGTCCGACAGCGGGACCGTCCAGCACGCCTACTTCAACGGAACGACGATCGTGGAGACGAAGGGTGTGCAGTGGACCGACGGGTCCGGGATCGGGCAGCGCGAGTTCAAGGGGTTCCCGGGCGCCTCCCGCTGGGGCGCCGGGCCCTTCACCGGGCCGCACTTCCAGGCTACGGGCGGTGACTCCGGGTTCGACTTCCAGACCGACATGCTCGCCTGCGCGGTGGTGAAGCCGGACTACAACCCCGTCACAGACGGCAGCGGCGAGCACGTCATCTTCGCAAAGGGTAACATCGCCGGGTCCGGGTCCGGCTGGATGCTCCTCCAGCGTCACCACATGTTCAACTTCTTCTACCACTACGATAACGGCAACAGCGTGCAGACCGCCAACGCATACACCCCGTCCTACTTCGCCGACGCGAGCCTGCCCGGGAATGGCCCCCTGAACCCGAGCTTCATGGTCGTCTGTGGCGGCCGGAATGGCGACGACATCGTCGTCGCCGCCAACAGCTTCCCCGACACCGGCACCTTCAGCCCAGTCACGCTCCCGCCCAGCATGACGCTGTATGCCGGCGGTACCCCGCACCACCTCACCATCGGCGGACTGGACGACGACACGAGCAGCTACGGCGGGCGCATCTACGAGACGGCGATCTGGGAACAGGCTGCCACCCCGGCCAACATCCAGGCCAAGTTCGCGGCGATCTACGCGCTGCCCGCGGGCGCACAGTACACGCGGAACCGCGAGGGGCCGTTCACCGGCGTGGATGGTCAGTACCACTCGCTGTGGCGGCATGCGCCGCGGTACTACGCTGCGAACCCGACGACCGGCCTGAACGGTGGAATGCTGTTCGGCCTCCAGGGCTGGAACCGTCTGGCCGCTGCGTACACGCCACCCGCCGACGACCTCATCCCGCAGCAAAATCCGGTGATCGCCTATGGCGAGGCGCTGGATCTCTGGAACACGACGGGCGGCGCCACCGTGCAGAAGGACCAGCTCGTTCCCCCCGGTGACAGCGAGCAGAACGGGGCCGAGCGCGTCACCCTGCCGCCCGGTGCGAGCCTCTCGAGGACGCTCGGCCTCTTCGCCAGCGCGGGGCCGCTGCACGGGATGATCTGGATCCAGCCTGTCTCCACCGCCGGTACGCTGCGCATCCGCACCACGCAACCGGCGAGCGGCGCGAGCGAGCAGACCGTCGAGCTGCAGGACCTCCCGACGGGCCGGTTCACGCGGGTTTGGCTGAACGGGCTCAGCAATGACGGTAGCCAGACACCGGCGGACCTCTTCCTGGAGAATGCTGGCTCGGCCGCGATCGACTTCTACGCGTGGGGTGTCGACCTGACGCAGATCGCCGGTGGCGGGAACTTGGGGACCTTCGACCCAGGGCTGGAGATGTACGACTGGAATGGTGCTGGTGCTCCATTGCTCGCAAGTCAAGACGATTCCTACCCGATCGACGTACTGCAACTTCCGGCGCCACCCAGCACGGGCCCCGGCTGGTGCCTCGCGGTCGAGGCACAGCCGCCGGCTGGGCTCGACTGGACTGCTCCATTTGTCGCCGATCGGTCGCCCCTGACGTGGATCAGCAGCACCAATTCGGTCAACATCTTCGTCTCGGGCACGGGCAACGGTGCTGTCCCGGCTGGCCGCCTCTGTGCGGTGGTGCCGGGTGCCAGCAGCACGGTGTGCTGGGCACCGGACTTCCAACCTGGGTCGAAGCACCTCATCTCCGTGTGCGCCTCGCCCGGCGGCGATGTCACGCTCTACGCCGATGGTCTACCGGTCGGCACGCCTGCGACCGGGGCCGCGGCTCTGGATCTCCACACAGGTCACCTCCTGGTGGGCAGCAATCACCCGAGCAAGCACGATTCGCTTGCCACCTGGCAAGGGTTCGTGACGCGAGCGGCCGTGTGCCCATTCGGGAACCCCGTCGCGTGCCAGTGAGTAGGTGATTGCCCAGCGCACGGACTGGCGGCATTCCGTGCAGACTCTGACAAGGGAGGCCCCGCACGGCGACGTGCGGGGCCTCGCCGTCTTTGGCGGGGGAGGGGGACCGTCTTCCGGCAGGCGTACTCGGTCATCCTTCAACGGCCTGCTAGTGAGTTGTCCGGAGAACGCCAGCAACTGTACGATGGCGTCGTAGGGGGGCGCTGTGCGCAGCCAGCGCCGACCCCGAACCGGAGGACGTCGAGGTGGTCGCCGCGTCCCGGAGAACTGGCCACCGATCAACCATCCGCGACGCAATCCTCGAGGAACGCTCACGAAGTGTCGCGACCTTCGCCGCTGCCGCGCTCGTCGATAACGCGTCCCCGCGATTGCACGTAGCAGCTTGGACCGCGGTCACGGCGCCTCTGCCTCGAGGCGGGCGCAATTGTTGCACCCAATCGAGCTGAGAGCGCTTCCGACTTGTCCGCTCCGCGAGGCCACGTCCTTGCGCTCGCTCGGTCGGCCGGCTGCGTTGCTACCCCTGCGAAGTCAGCGAGTCCCCCACGCGTGGATGCCACGCCGTGACGGGTCCGGCCTGCGACGCCTGAGCACGCCGGCCCCGGGTGCCCACAGGCGCTCAGCGCGACCCTTTACGCCCCACGCGGGGCGCTGGTCTCGTGGCGGACGTCAATCCCTCGGCCAGGTGACGCCGAGGACCGCAGTGGGCCCGAATTCACGGATAGGACCGGCGCGACACAATCATGAAGCGTTCTCCCTCGACAGCCGCCCTGTGTGCTTTGGCAATTGTGACCTTCTGTGCTTGCAGCCCAGCGACGCTGCAATCGACGGACAGCGGCTCCGGGACACCCGGCGCAGCGCAGGGCATTACACTAGCTGTGCAGCCCACCAGCACGCAGATCGCCCCCGGCGCCTCCGCGGCCTTCACCGCGACGGCGTACGGGACCGCGAGCCCACGCTTCACGTGGCAGGTGCAGGAAGCGGGTGGGGGCACGATCGACGACTCCGGCCACTACACCGCGCCGCAGACCCCTGGCTCGTACCACGTTCGCGCGAGCGTGGTCGACAGCAGCGCGTCGGCTGTGGCGACGGTCACCGTGACGGCCGGCGCGACATCGTCGAACCCCTCGGGTCCCTCCCCGTCCCCGAGCCCCACGCCCGCCGGCCTCGTCGCGGCGTTTCCGGGTGCGCAAGGCGGAGGCGCGGGAGCCGTGGGCGGACGGGGCGGCACCGTGTACAGGGTCACGAACCTGAACGATTCGGGGTCCGGTTCCCTGCGTGCGTGCGTCGAGGCGAGCGGACCACGGACGTGCGTCTTCGCCGTCGGCGGGACGATCAGCCTGGCCCGCGAGCTGACGATCAGCGACGGGTACATCACCGTGGCCGGGCAGACCGCTCCCGGCGGTATCGCCGTCTCCTACGGTGGGCACGGGGGCAGCCAGAACGTCTTCAACATCGTGCCGCCCGCGCACGATGTGGTCATTCGCTTCGTCCGGATGTGGGGCGACTGGGTGAACTGCGTCCAACCCGGAGGCAGCTACGTCGGCACACGCGGCGTATCGATGTGGGGCGGCGTCCACGACGTCATCGTCGATCACTGCGAGATGCTCTGGCACAGCGCAGCGGCGTTCGGGCTGTGGGCCGACCAGGGGACGTCGGACCAGAACGGCAGGGTCACGGTTTCGTGGAGCCTCATGGGGGAGGCCGTCATGAACCACACCTGCACCATCGCTGGTCAGGCCTCCGACCCGCAATCGACCGTGCTCCTCTCCGCCGACCAGAACTACGACCCGTCAACCCTCGTGGACGTGGACCTGCATCACAACCTGCTGGTGAGCGGCGATCACCGGATGCCATGCCTCAACGGGAGCGGCCGCTTCGTGAACAACGTCGTCTATAACTTCTCGCGCGCGCTCGACATCGAGAGCGGCGGCAACCCCGGCGGCGCCGAGTCGACGTACGACGTCATCGGCAACGCGTGGCGGCTCGGGCCGTGGAGCGCGTCCCCGTCGAACCGGGAGATCCAGGCCAACTGGGGCACCGCCGGTATCTACACCGCCAACAACGTGAGCGACTGGCACGCGGCGACCGGGTCGGACACGGACGGCGGGTGGTCACTCCTCACCGACTACTCCGGTTCCTACCAGGGCCCGGAGGCTGGCCAACCGGCGCCCGGCAGCTTCAAGCGCAGCCCGTGGGCGCGTCTTCCAACGCCGGCGTCCGGGATCGACATCACCCCCGACGACGCGTCGACCGTCCTGGCCACCCTCTCGGCCGCGGGAGGCGTCGGGGCGTCGTGGCAGCTGACGTGCGACGGGACGTGGGTGAGCATCTCGGACGATGCGCGCGACCGTATCCTCTCCTACGTCACTGCCCGCGAGGGCCCCACGGTCCCGCCCTCGAGCGCGGCGGGCGCCAACGGAGGGGCGCTCCCCGCCCTCACCTCGGGTCCGTCCTGCGCCGACTCGAACACCAACGGCATCCCGGATGCGTACGAGATTGCGCGGTGCGGTTCGGCCACGTGCATGAACGCGAATGCAGTGCAGAGCGATGGGTACACCAACCTCGAGCACTATCTGGCCGGTCAGTGACGATGCGACCGGGCCGCTCACCTGGGTCCGAGGGTGCGTGACGCGAGCAGGGTTCGGTACTCCGCCACGATGAGGTCCCAGATCGATTCCTGGCGGAACTCGCGCAGGACACGCTGACGGCTCGCCTGGCCGTGCCGTGCGCGGAGCTCCGGATCGGCGAGGTACCGCTCGAGCGCCGCCGCGAGCGCGTCGGGATCGCGAGCCGGGACGAGCAGCCCGGTCACACCGTCCTGCACTGCGTCCACGCACCCCGGGACGTTCGTGGCCACTATCGGGAGCGACATGGCCGCCGTCTCGAGCGCCACGTTTGGAAAGCCCTCGCGATACGTGGGCAGCGCAACGACGTCCATCGCGGCGTAGACGCGTGGCATGTCGCTCTGCTCTCCGGGGTCGTGGACGCGTGGATCCGCCCTCAGCGCCGCGACGACGTCCGCGAAGCGCCTGTCGAGTTCGTCGAACCCGACGAGGAGGAGGTGCAGGCGAGGGTCGCGCTCGCGTAGCCGTTGCCAGGCTGACGCGAGCTCGATGACGCCCTTGTCGCGCGTGAGCCGTCCCACGAACCCGATGACCAGCGCGTCCTCCGGGATCCCGAAGCGCTTGCGTTCGGCGCCTCGCACGGAGCTCGGCTGGGGGGTGAAGCGGCCCGTCGCGTCCACGCCGTTGCCGCTTCCGCCCAAGAGCACCGCGATCTTCTCCGGCGCGCAGAGGCCTTCCTCGATCGCGATGTCGCGCATCGAACGGCTCACGGCCAGCACTCGGTGTGCTAGCGCGCACGAGATCCACTCGGTCGACCGGAGCAGTCGGCGACGCCACCCCGTCTCCGTCACGAAGGGCAGCCCGCGGATGTGGTACATGCGCACTGGTGTGCCCGCCAACGAAGCCGCCACCATGCCGAGCAGGCCGCCCTTCGGCGTGTGCGAGTGCACGATCTCGGGGCGAAGCCGCCGCAGTGCGCGCCATAGCCGAACCAGCGCCACCAGGTCTTGGAATGGAGTGATCGCTCGGGGCATCGGGATGGCGTCCATCCCCACTCCCTCGTGCGCCACGAAGTCGAGCAGCTCGTCGCCGGGCGACGTGATCACGTGAACGGAGAAGCCCGCCTTCCGCACGTGCGCGATCTGGCCCCTAAGGAACACCAGCGATCCCGGGATCGTCATCACGTGGACGATGAGCGGCACGCTGGCGGGCGCCGATCGCAGCGCTGCGACGCGCGGCTCGGCCGAGGACGTCGTCCGATCGGAGCTAGCGGTCCGGCCGAGATGGCGAGCGAGGCGGTTCATGATCGCGGAGTCGTAGCACATTCATCCACACACCGTCAGTCGGTACGGCTCGAGCCGATCCCTCTGCTGTGGTAGAGTTGCCTCAGTCGGAACATCGGCGCCGCCACCCCGGGCATGGTGACGCACACGAGGTCGAGCGACACCCGCAGGGCGTGCATGTTGGTGAACCACCAGCGCAGCAGGTGAGCATAGCACCGGAGCCTCTCCTCCCCCGCGGCCACGTGACGGCCGACCGCTCGCCAGTAGTCGGTGTACAGCGCCCAGTGGACCACTCGCGCCTTCTTGTTGCTGGTGTGGAACTCGTGTCGCTTGTGGAACGGCACCGCCCGCATCGACCGGCCGGGGTGATCGCGGTTGATGAACAGGGGCTCAGGGACCTGGAGAAACGGGCCGAGCAGGGCGAGCTCGGCCAGCAGGGTCTTGTCTCCGCCGAAGTAGTCGGCCTCGAGGTTGGTCCGGGCGAGCGCGCTCGTGCGGATGACGCCGAGGACCTCCACGCACCAGTGAGGTTTGAGGATGATGGCCGCGAAGCGATCAGATGCCCTCGCGGAATCCAAGTGCGCGAGGTGCGTGGCGATGGACTCGCCGCTCTCGGAGACGATCCGGGTCACGGACTGGCAGAGGACCGCGTCCGGAGCCCGCTCCAGCGCCGCGACGCACTTCTCCAGATACTGCGGCTCCATGAGGTCGTCGTCCGACGCCCACTTGAAGTACTTCCCGGACGCCCGCCGGGCTACCCAGTTGTGGTTCGGTCCGGCCCCCATGTTCCGATCGTGCCGGTGATACGTGATCCGGCCGTCCTTCGAGGCGAAGCTCTTGCAGATGTCGGCCGTCGCGTCGGTGGAGGCGTTGTCGCTGACGATCAGCTCGAAGTTGTCGTAGGTCTGGCTCAGGGCGGACTGGAATGCCTCCGCCAGGAACTTGGAACCGTTGTAGACGGGGAGACCGATGCTCACCTTGGGCTTGGTTTCGGATGGCATTCTCGATGATCTCCTGGAGGCGGCCCCGGGGGACCCGCGCCCCTGGTCAAAACAGCACCTTTCTCCCGTAGAACGCCTCCGCCAGCCGCTCGGGCGCCACGCACTCCATCCCCCGGATGCGCGGCAGGGCGCGCAAGAGGTCGCGCGTGAGCCAGTGCTTTCCTGCCTGCGTTCCGAAATGGCGGAGCACGAGGTCGATCTTCCTCTCGACGATGGCTTCGGGCAGATCGAAGAACACGTTGGGCGCGCCGAGATCTCCGTCGTACTTGGGGATCTCGTACTCGAGGATGACGTGGTCGCGCCAGGTGTTCCAGGTGAGCTCCGAGACGAGCCGGTGGTCCTGGTGGCGATCCTCCCGATGGTGCGTGAACACGAGGTCGGGCGAGAACCCCCGCTTCAGCTCCTCGAAGGCCTCCTTCATCCCCGCGCCCAGGTACGGCAGGAAGCCGTCTCGGAAGTCCTTCACCACGACCTCCCGGGACTCGACGCCGTCGAGGAAGGCCGCGGCCGCCGCCTGCGCCTCTCGCGCGCGCTCCGGCGTCGCGCAGAAGACGACCCACTTCACCTCGAGCGGCGCCTGCTCCGCGACGAGGCGCAGCAGCGTCCCCCCGCAGCCGATCTCGATGTCGTCCGCGTGCGCGCCGAGCGCCAGGATCCGCGCCGGGCGGGGGAGGGAAGGGAACAGTGCCGCGCGGTTCACTTCACGACCTCAGCTCCGGGTCGCACGCACTGGAGAGGGTGGCGGTTCGACGGGCTCGCTTCTGGCCGGGTTCTTCCACACCTCCCACGGGGTGCGGCCGCGCGAGTAGATGTCCTCCAGCAGTTGCCTCTCCTTGAAGGTGTCCATGCAGGCCCAGAAGCCGTCGTAGTCGTAGGAGAGCAGCCGGCCCGCGGCCGCTAGCCGCTGGAAGGGTTCCTGGACGAGCTCCTCCCCATCCCTGATCCACTGGAAGACCTCGTTTCGGAAGACGAAGAAGCCGCCGTTGATGCGCATCCCCACGTCCTTCACGTGCTGGATGCTCTCCACCCGACCGTCCGGGGCCACCTTCACCAGGTGGAAGCTCGAGTTCGGCGCCACGCCCGCGAAGCACGCCACCGCCTCCTCGCGCGCCTCGAAGAAGTCGACCATCGCGGGCAGCGGCAAGTCGGACAGCCCGTCGCTGTAGTTCGCCAGGAACATCCGCTCGCCCTGGAGGAAGGGCTGCACCGCCATGAGCCGCTGCCCGATGTTCGACGAGAGGCCGGTGTCGACGAACGTGATGTTCCAGTCCTGTATGTCGCTGGCGAGGAGGTCGATCTTCTTCCCCCCCTCCCGCAGCACGAAGTCGTTGGAGATGGTCTCGTCGTAGTTGAGGAAGTACTGCTTTATGGTGTCGGCCTTGTAGCCGAGGCAGAGGATGAAGTCCTTGTGCCCGAAATGGGCGTAGTACCGCATCACGTGCCACAGGATCGGCCGGTAGCCGACTGGCACCATGGGTTTCGGGATCGACTCCGAGTACTCTCGGAGCCGCATCCCAAGACCACCGCAGAACAGGACGACCTTCATCGGGATCTCCTCGCTCCGGCGGAGGTGCGCGGTCCTCGGACGACGATGTCCGTCACCTCGGCCGTCCTCGGTAGCATCAGTGCATGGGCCACGACCTCGGCCACGTCGCTTGGCTGGAGGAGGTTCGCCGGATCGTACCTCTTCCCTTCGAAGGCACAAACCCGCTCCTGCATCTGGGTCGCGGTCCGGCCCGGGTAGGCGCTGAGCACACGCACGCCCAGCGGTGACACGTGCTCGCGCGTGCTATCGGCGAGTGAGCGGAGCGCGTGCTTCGTCGCAGCGTAGAGGCCGTTCTCCGGGCCGGTCCTCAACCCGGCGCTCGAATTGACGAAGACGACCTGCCCTTGCGAAGCCACGAGAGCCGGCAGCAGGAGCTTGGTCAGGAGGTATGGCGCGCGCAGGTTGATCCGGTACAGCTCGTCGAGGTCGTCCCATGCCGAGGCCATGACGTCGCCCAGGCGGATCGCGCCCGCGCTGTGGACGAGCACGCCAAGTCGCCCCAGGGGGAGGACGGCAGCTGCGAGGCCACGGATCCCGTCGTCTGACGCCAGGTCCGCTCCGACCACGCTCGGTCGCCCGCCGACGGCACTCACCTCTTCGGCGACTCGCTGCAGTCGCTGCGCGTTCCGACCCGTGAGGCAGGGGGACAGGCCGCGGGCAGCCAGCGCGGCGGCGATGGCGCCCCCGATGCCGCCGGACGCGCCCGTGATCACGGCGATCTGCTCCCCGCCCTGGACCAAGCTCGGCATGTCCTATCCCGGCTCTCGCCGCAGCAGGTTCTTCGCCTCGAGGGCCACCGCCGCCTCGCGCACCGCATGGAACGGGAGCTTCGCCTTCTCAGCGATGGCGAGCAGCGTGTGCCGCCCGTCCGACAGGTTCAGCACCCAGAGCATGGCCATCTGCGTCTCCATGGCATGGCTCCGGCCGCCCAGCGCGTCATACAGGCCGCGCTTGCCCAGCTGGGGCTCGCACTTGGGGGAGAGGTTCAGGTACGTGCCGTTCCCTTCGAGCACCTCGAAGACCTCGAGGTAGCGGCGCAGAGACTCGACCAGCGCGGCGTTCTCGACGAACGAGAGATCGTCCCCGGAGGTGTGATACTCGGGGTACTCACCGTGCGGCGTCCGCGTCAGCGAGCCGACCGCGAGGTCGAAGCCTGGAGAGCAGTACTGCCTCTCGTCGTACCCGTAGGGGCTGAAGTCCCGAACGGAGAAGCGCTGGCCGCTGTGCCCGAGCACGTGCTCCACGGCGTGATCGATCTCGGCGTCGCCGCGCCGGCTGCGCTTGTACGTCATGGGGCCGCGGTCCCCCACGCAAGCCACGACGAGCCCGTGCCGGATGCGCAGCGCCTGCGCCTCGTTGCGGGCAAGCCAGGTGATGGAGCCGATGGTGCCGGGGAGAAAGAGGAAACGGTAGCTGTACCTCGGCCGGAGCGCGCCCACGACCCGCGCCAGGGTGGCCGTGAGGGCCACTCCCGACAGGTTGTCATTGCAGAGCGAGGGGTGGCAGCAGTGGCAGGAGACGAGGATCTCGTCCTCCGTCGCCCCCTGGACCAGGTGCTCGGCGTAGGTCAGCGAGCCGTCCTCGAGCGAGGAGTCGACGAGCACCTCGTACTCGCCGGGCTCGAGCGCCTCGAGCTGGTCGTGGCTGACGCAGAACCCCCAGGACTCTTTGTAGTACGACGTGCGGTAGGGAACGAGCGACGGGCGCTCCGGGAGCGAGTGGAGGTGCGGCTTCAGCTCCTCGAGCCCGAGGCGCCCGCGGAAGGGAGAGCTGTAGTTCAGTACGTGAAGATTCGAGCGCTGGAAGTCGATGACGATCTCGCCCGAAGGGCCCTTCACCCAGGCGCCCCGGATGTTCCACTCGCGCGGCACGACCCAGTCGAACACAGCGGTCCCGGAGGGCACCTCGGTCACGGCCAGCGGCACCACCCTGCCGACGATGCGCAGCGACTGCCGCAGACCCGCTCCGGTGATGCTGCGACAGATGGGAAACAGCTCCGTGATGAGGGCGCGCATCTCCTCGCCGACGCGTGTCTCGTCGAGGTCCTGGAGCAAACGGCGGATCTCGGCCGCCGCTGCGCCTCCTGGCATCCGGTCGCCGGCGCCTCGTGAGGTCTCGGCCATGGTTCTCTAGAGCCCGCGCAGCTCCTCCAGCTGCGCCGGCGTCAGGTCGGGGTAGTCGCGGTCGCGGGGCGAGATGATCTCGACGGGAGCGGGCCACCGCACCTCGACGAAGGGATCGCTCCACCGCACCCCGCGGGCGTGCTCGGGCGAGTAGAACTGGGTCATCTGGTAGGCGACCTCCGTCGCGTCGGCCAGGGTCATGAAGCCGTGCGCGAACCCCCGGGGCAGGTAGAGCATCCTTCCGTTCTCGGGCGTCAGCTCCACCCCGATCCACCGGCCCAGGGTGGCCGAGCCGGGCCGGAGGTCCACGGCCACGTCGAGCAGGCCGCCGCGCGCGCAGCGGACGAGCTTGGCCTCCGCGAACGGTGGCGCCTGATAGTGAAGACCGCGCACTGTCCCGCGCCGCTCGGTGAAGGAGGCGCTGCACTGAACGAATTCCGACTCCAGACCCTGCTCGGCGAACTCGCGCCTGCACCAGGTGCGCGCGAACCAGCCGCGTTCGTCCGAGTGGCGCTCCTGCTCGATGACGTAGGCGCCCGCGAGGGCGGTGGGGAGGAATCTCACGGTGGCTCGCTCCGACCGGCCTGCGTGAGCCGGGGTCAGTCGATGACCCGCACCTCGGGGATGGGGACGACGAACCGCCCGCCCCATGTCCGAATGTGCGCCATCTGCTTCATGATCTCGTCCTTGAAGTTCCAGGGGAGGATGAGGACGTAATCGGGCTTCACCTCCGTGATGCGATCTGGGCGGTGGATGGGGATGTGGGTGCCAGGGAGGAACTTGCCTTGCTTGTACGGGTTGCGGTCGACGGTGAAGTCGATGAAGTCGGTCCGGATCCCGCAGTAGTTCAGGAGCGTGTTCCCCTTCCCCGGAGCCCCATAGCCGACGATTCTCTTCCCCGCTCGCTTGGCGGCGATGAGGAACTCGAGCAGCTTGCGCTTGGTCTCCCTCACCCTCTCACCGAATCCCGCGTACGTCTCCAGCCGGGTGAACCCGCCGTCGCTCTCCCGCTGCCGCAGGTCGCGGGCCCGCTCGCTGACGGGCTTGCTCTCGTCCGCAGCGTGCCGGGCGTAGACGCGCAGCGACCCGCCGTGCGTGGGCAACTCCTCCACGTCGTACAGGGTGAGCCCGTGGGCGGCGAAGATCCGCTCCGCCGCCGCGAAGGAGAAGTAGGAGAAGTGCTCGTGGTAGATGGTGTCGAACTGGTTGTCCGCCATGAGGCGCATGAGATGCGGGAACTCGAGCGTCACCACGCCGCGCGGCTTGACCAGGGCCGCCAGGCCCTTCACGAAATCGTTCACGTCGGGGACCTGCGCCAGGACGTTGGCGCCGCAGACCAGATCGGCCTGCTTGCCCTCGGCGGCCAGCTCGCGCGCGGTCCTCTCGCCGAAGAACTTCACCAGCGTGGGGATCCCCTTCTCGACGGCCACCTTGGCCACGTTCGCGGCCGGCTCGATCCCCAGGACCGGGATGCCCTTCTTCACGAAGTGCTGCAGCAGGTAACCGTCGTTGCTGGCCACCTCCACCACGAAGCTGTCGCGCCCGAGCCGGAGTCGTTCCGAGATCATGTCGACGTAGCGCCGCATGTGCTCGACCCAGCTCTCCGCATACGACGAAAAGTAGGCGTACTCGCTGAAGATCTCGGCGGGGCTGACGTACTCCTCGAGCTGGACGAGGAAGCACCTCTCGCAGACGTAGACGTGCAGCGGATAGAACGGCTCCATGTGGTTCAGCTTCTCAAGCGGCACGTAGCTCTCGCATAGCGGCGACATGCCCAGGTCGACGAACGTATGGCGGAGCGGGGCCTCGCAGAACATGCAGGCGCCGCTCCTCTGACCACTGCCGTGAGCCATGAAACTGGCCTCCAAGCGAGAAGGTGACCGCGCGCGATCAGGCGGTGGGGAATGACTTCCAGCGGAGGTCGTCACCGAGGTGACCGGCGCGCATGAGGTCGCGGAGCTGGTCGATGCGTCGGTAGCGCGGACCCTCGAAGTCCTCCAACTTCAGACCGATCGCGCGGTAGGAGTCGTACAGCTCCTGCGCTCCCTTGCGAGCGTCCCACTGGGGCCGGAAGTTCGGCAGCACGCGCTCGATCTTGCCGAAATCGGCACGGTAGTTGCGGACGTCGGGCCCCGCTCCCGCGGCGAAGGAGACCTCGCTCCCGGGCACGGTCTCCTTCACGATCTGGGCGATCTCCCGGATCCGGTAATTCTGGTCGGTTCGGCCCACGTTGAACGCCTGAGCGTGCACCGCCTCCCGGGGCGCCTCCAGGGTTGCGAGGCAAGCTCGCGAGATGTCCTCGATGTGGACGATGGGGCGCCAGGGCGTGCCGTCGCTCTTCAGCATGACCTTGCCCGTCGTGCAGGCCCAGGCGACGAGGTTGTTGAGCACCACGTCGAAGCGGTGACGCGGCGAGACGCCGTACGCCGTCGCGCAACGCAGGAAGGTGGGCGTGAAGCTGCCGTCGGCGAGCTTCCCGACGTCCTGTTCCACCCGCACCTTCGAGATCCCGTAGGCCGTGACCGGGTTGAGGGGCGAGTCCTCGTCGACCGGCGCGTCGCCGGCGGCGCCGTAGTTGCTGCACGACGACGCGAAGACGAAGCGCTCGACGCCCGCCGACCGAGCGATGCTGGCGAGACGGACCGAGGCGACGTGGTTGATGTCGTAGGTGAGCTGAGGATTGAGATCCCCCAGGGGATCGTTCGAGAGGGCTGCGAGGTGGACGACCGCCTGGAACCCGCGCACGTCGGCGGACTCGATGGCCCGGACGTCCTTCTCGATGGTCCGGATGGACTCCTTCCACGGCCCGAAGGTGGACCTCCGGTAGAAGTCGCTGTCGACACCGACGACATCGTGCCCAGCCCTGATCAGCATGGGAGCCATGACCGTCCCGATGTAGCCTCGGCTTCCCGTGAGCAGGATTCTCATCGTGGCCTTCCTCCGTAGGCTCGGGTACACGGTCGACACCGTGCGCTCGGTCTCGATCCGGCCCGCGCCCGCAAGCGCAACGTGTTCCCTCGCACTAACCTATGCTACCGCGGCGTCGCCAAGTCCACATTCGCCCGGTCCAGGGACAAGGAGGTCAGAGGTCGTCCTGCCGCAGCCGCCAGCGCTCCAGCGGTATTCCGCTGACCCGTTGCCTGTCCCTTCCAGACCCCATCGGGGTCCGCCGACGAGGTCCATCTCTCGACCCGTGGAGGCGCAGCGGAGTCCCGCAGACATGGGACGTTGGAGCGCGTGCCTTGCCTGGCGAAATATGCACGTGAGAAGTATTACACGATGCGTCAGTGGTCGCTTCGCGGCCGCATGCGGGTCCCTTGGCACCCGCACCAGGAGCTCTCATGAGGTTCGACGAGTCACGACGCCTGCGGGAGAAGGCTCACCGGCTCATCCCCGGGGGCGCGCACACCTATGCCAAGGGGGATGACCAGTACCCCGAGGACGCCCCGGGCTTCATCGCCCGCGGGCGGGGTTGCCATGTTTGGGACGTCGACGGCAACGAGTTCATCGAGTACGGCGCCGGGCTTCGCGCGGTGACGCTGGGGCACGGGCACCCTCGCGTGGTCGAGGCGGCCGAGCGCGCGATGCGCGACGGCACCAACTTCGTCCGGCCTTCGCGTGTCGAGTTGGAGCTGGCGGAGAAGCTGCTCTCGTTGCTCCCTGGCGCCGAGATGGTGAAGTTCGGCAAGAACGGCTCCGACGCGACCTCGGCCGCGGTGAGGCTCTCCCGTGCCTATACGGGCCGGGACCTGGTGGCCATCTGTGCCGAGCACGCGTTCTTCTCCATCGACGACTGGTTCATCGGCAGCACCGCGATGAACGCAGGCATCCCCGAGATCGTGTCTTCTCTCACCGTCAAGTTTCATTACAACGACCTCGCCAGCCTGGAGCGCCTCTTCGCCGAGCACCCCGGGCGCATCGCCTGCGTGATGATGGAAGCGGCCACCTGGATGGAGCCCACGGAGGGATTCCTGCAGCAAGTCATCGACCTCTGTCACGCGCGGGGTGCGGTGTTCGTCCTCGACGAGATGATCACCGGGTTCCGTTGGCACCTGGGCGGCGCGCAGGCGTACTACGGCATCCGTCCCGACCTCTCTACCTTCGGGAAGGCCCTGGGGAACGGCTTCTCGGTGTCGGCACTGGTGGGCCGGCGGGAGATCATGGAGCTGGGTGGGCTGCGCGACACCCGGCCGCGCGTGTTCCTGCTCTCCCTCACGCACGGCGCAGAGACGCACGCGATGGCCGCGGCCCTGGCGGCGCTCCAGGTGTACCAGGAGGAGGACGTGGTCGGAAGCCTACGGCGCACGGGCGAGGCGCTCAGGGCCGGGATCGGGCGCGCCTCGGCAGAGCTAGGGCTGGCGAGCCACGTCCAACCCATCGGCCATCCGGCCAACCTCGTCTACACCACCCGCGACGGGGACGGGAACCCGTCGCAGGAGTTCCGGACGCTCTTCCTCCAGGAGACGATCCGTCGCGGCCTGCTGATGCCTTCCCTGGTAGTGAACTTGGCCCACGGCGACGAGGACGTCCGCCGCACCATCGAGGGTGTCGGTGAGGCCCTCACGGTGTACCGCAAGGCGCTCGACACAGGCGTGGAGAAGCACCTCCTAGGGCGATCGGTGAAGCCGGTGTTCCGGAAGTTCAACTGAAGGCATGGCCCGGCGGGCCATCGCCACACATGACGCGAGAGCCGTGCCAGTCCGCTCACGCGGTCCTGCGCAGCGGCTACCTCGATCTCCCAGCCGTCCCGATGGGGCTAGCGCACGCCGGGCTCATGGGCTGCCGCTCTCCGGACCGTGGGCTCTCGACCGGTGGGCTCGCACGGGGCTCCAGCGGGGCTGCGTCCAGCCGTCCCGCCCCAGCGGCACTGGCGACCGCCTCCATGGAGCCGTACCTGGTACCATAGCCACCTCGTCGTGGCGTGAATGTGGGGATCAGACATGCATCGTCACCATCGGCCGAAGACACCTCTGCAGAAGGCCCTCAGGTGGGTTCCGGTCGTCGTGGCAGGGATCCTCATCATCTTGGCGTTCGTCGTCGCACCGACGCTGCAGCCCCCGCCACCGCCAGCGGGGGCGCAAGCTTCGCCGCCATCTCGCGAGGCTCGGCCGCCGGAGAGCGCGCGGCCAGCGGTGCCCGTACGTCCTACGGCGGTCATCCCCAACGACGGGGCGGCTTCGAGCGGTCACGACGCCGCGGCTCAAAAGCGTCAAGCGCCCGCTGCGCCCGACCGCTCGGCTCGGCCCGACCCCGCGCCGCGCGAGGTCCCGCAGGTCGCCGGCGCTCGTGACCCCAGCGCCCCAGCGCCGAGCACGAAGAAGCGCGCGGTCCGCCCAGAGCGCGCGGCGCCCCAGCCCGAGAACGACGCCAGCTCCGACCTCAGCGTCCGGTGGAACCAGTGAAGCTCGTCGGGCCCATGACGGTCGCGTTGCTGCTGGCACCAGCGCTCCAGGGACGGGCGGCGACGGGCTCCCGCATCGGCATCTCGGCCCACCCGCGGCAGGTGGAGCTCGTGCCCGGCGCGCGCGCCACCCTCCGCATCAGCGCCCCGGAGATGCCGCTGGTGTCGGCGAGCATCGGCGGCATCGAGAAGCTGCACGCCGTGGGCAAGGGGGTATTCGAGGCCACCTACGTCCCACCGCGCGAGACCTATCCGCAGGTCGCGATCATCGTCGCCAGCACGGAGAGCGCACATGGCTGGCTCCCGCTCCCTCTCGCCGGTACGGGCGAGGTCTCGGTCAAGCCGGACGCGAGCGGCACCGCGACGGTCACCATCGGCAGCCGGCGCTTCGGTCCGCAGCGCCCGGGCCCCGACGGCAGCGCGCACATCAAGATCGTCGTCCCTCCGGGAGCCCGCTACGCCGTGAGCGGCGGCAAGCAGGTCAAGCTCAACAGCCCGGCCGTGCCACATGTGTTCGTCGTGGTCGGCAGGAACGCGGTCCCGGCCGATGAGAGCGCCACTATCCTCGTGCGGGCGTTCGCCGTTACGCCCGAGGGGAAACCCCGGCGGCGCGCCCCGCTGGAGCTCGAGGCCAGCTCCGGCCAGGTGGCCACGGCTCGCGAGCTCGAGCCGGGGGTCTTCGAGTCCCGCTGGAAGCTGCCGACTGGCGCGGCCGGCAGCGTGACCGTCGAGGCGCGGCTCGCCGGCGAGGGCGAGCTCGTCTCGCAGGCCGTGGTTCAGCGCGACGCTTCCAGGGCACGGAAGCTGGCGCTCGACGTGGACCGCACGAGCGTCGCCGCCGGCGAGGGGACGCTCGATTTCGCGCTCATGTTCGTGGACGCCGCCGGGAACCCGGTCGACGACGCGAGCCCCCGCGTGGCCATCAACGTCGGCACCTTCCTCGGGTGGACGCGCGGCATGCCGGGCCGCTGGACGGGCCACGTCTCCGTCCCGGAGCGCCTGAACGGCGACTCCAAGCTCATCATCGAAGTGACCGCGGGCGATCTGGCCGCGCGCCGGGAGGTGAACCTCGTCCCCGGGCCGACGGCGGACCTCACCGTCAGCTCAGGCGTGGCCCACGGGAACGGGTCTCCACTGACGCTCTCCGTCGCCACCGTGGATCGGTTCGGGAATCCTACCGACGACGGAGAGCGTC
>Ga0209342_10002794_pt1 | contig 18554 bp, 15 predicted proteins | sample RifCSP16_2_FD_184023 | JGI IMG/M metagenome (GOLD analysis project Ga0209342, IMG submission 184023) | Soil microbial communities from Rifle, Colorado - Rifle CSP2_sed 16_2 (SPAdes) (version 2) | ecosystem: Environmental > Terrestrial > Deep subsurface > Rock core/Sediment | place: Rifle... | reverse complement strand
GGCAAGTACTGGATCGTCCTGAAGCAGTAAAATCTGTTGAATCCCTGAGTGATGTATTGAGAGAGACAAGAGATGCCATGAGAGATCCATTCCGCTTGTTGAGAGATGCACTGCGTGCATTCAGAGTAGCAAATCGACCTGCTGGTAATACGAATCCATAGAAATCCAAAAATGATCTGACAACAAGGACATGGATTTCATTGCCCATGTCCTTGTTGGTTTTGCGAGCGGACCTTATGACCGGCTCTCCACCAGATACCATCATATTTGACCGAACCATTTAATTCGCTTAAAATCATTAATGAAGATCAAAATCCTGTTTCTGCAGGAAGATCACGATTTCAATTTCATTTCTCAGGAGAACTCATGGTAAGAAATGTCATCAAATCAGAAAAAGTCCCAGCTGCACTTGGACCTTATTCATTAGCCATAAAAACCGATTCAATGGTATTTACCAGCGGTCAAATTGGTATTGATCCAGCAAGTGGTGAATTTGTGGAAGGTGGCATCGAGGCACAAACAAGGCAAGTTCTGACCAATTTAAAACATGTCCTGGAAGCATCAGGATCGAACCTGGAGCAAGTTGTTAAGACCACTGTATTTCTCCAGGATATGAATGATTTTTCTAAAATGAACGCAGTTTATGCAGAATTCTTTCCAATGAACTCCCCTGCCCGTTCCACTGTTGCCGTTGCCTGCCTTCCAAAAAATGCTTTGGTTGAGATAGAAACAACCGCCATCCTGATAGACTGAACACATACCTCAAAGCTGAAAATGACAAACGATCGAATATTGCTTGTAGATGATGAACCTGCCATTCTTAACCTGCTGAAATTGTACCTGGACCGAGAAGGTTTTATTCTTGAATCCGCTTCAGATGGTGAAGCAGCCATGATACTTTATGATCGTTTTCATCCCAACATGGTCATATTAGACCTGATGCTCCCTGTACTGGATGGATACGAAGTATGCCGAAAGATCAGGGCAAAGGATAACCATACTGCCATCATGATGCTGACTGCAAGAGATGATGATATCGATAAGATCATCGGTTTGGAATTGGGTGCAGACGATTATATCACGAAGCCATTTAATCCGCGCGAACTGGTCGCCCGAACCAAAGCCATTCTCAGACGTTCTGAAAGAGCAGTTGAAACAGACCGAAGACCAATACATATTGATACTCTAATAATCGATAGGGATAGACGCAAAGTAACAATCGATGACAAGGAGGTATCCCTCCGAACTCAGCAGTTCAACCTTCTCGAGACATTGGCAGAAAACCTGGGGCGTGTTCTCTCAAGAGAACAACTGTTGGAATATGCCTGGGGTATTGATTTTTTTGGACAAACCCGGACTGTGGATGTCCACATAGCCCACCTGCGAAAGATCCTGGCTGGAAGCAATATTAAGATCGAGACGGTAACAGGGATTGGATACAGGATGGTACCCTGATGTTCTCTTCCCTGCGTTCACGGGTATGGTTAAGTTATGCCCTGGTGATCGGGTCGAACCTGTTCATTATTGCTTCGGTATTGATCCTCTACCTGATTCGGAATCCCATTGAATACCGGAAGGCAATTAATCACCTACGCGAAGTGGAAGCTACCCTTCTGGCTGTTGGACCAAGCTGGGTGCGAGGAAATGTGGAAACCACCAAAGCCAGGCTGGTTGAATTTGCCCAGGAAAACGAGGTTCGCATTGTCATCTTCGATGACCAGAAGAATATCCTGATAGACAGCGGGGAAGGTGTGCAATCACCGTTTCCCCCTTCATCACTGAAGTCTTTCCGTTTATACCCGGTGGTTCGTGATGCCGATAACACAGCCTGGTTGGTTGTCATCAAGAAGATCTCCAACCAGAGGTGGGTAGAATTGGCAGTATTACGCCCAAAAGTCGAATTGTTGGCAATCCTGCGGGATGAAATAATCCCACCTTTTGCCATTGCAGGTGTCACCGCTGTATTATTGTCATTGCTTTTAGCATTCCTTCTTTCACGCTGGATAGCGAAACCTCTGCAAAGAATTGTTGTCTCTGCCAATGATTTTCCTGAACGTGGGAATAAAATCCTTCCATTGGAAGGACCACGAGAAGTCCAAGACCTCACCAGGGCTTTCAACAAGATGACTGATAGAGTACAGGCAAGCCAGAAATCTCAACGAGAATTTGTTGCCAACGTTTCCCACGAATTAAAAACTCCCCTCACCTCGATCCAGGGGTTTGCGCAGGCATTGAAAGATGGGACAGCAGATACATTAGAGTCAAGAGATCGTGCAGCTGATGTGATATTGAGTGAATCTGACCGCATGCATCAAATGGTAATCGATCTGCTTGACCTAGCCAGATTGGATGCTGGTACTGCTGAAATTAAAAGAATTCCGGTAAACCTGGAGGAAATCTTATCCGATCTGCTTGAGAAATTCCAGCCTTTGATCGAGAAAAACAAAGTGAAATTAATATACAAACCAGCAAAGCTCCCTTCGATCGTTGGAGACTCTGAAAGGCTCCACCAAGTCTTTTCAAACCTGCTTGATAACGCCATAAAATTCACTCCACCAGGAGGAAGCATATTACTGGAAAGTAAATTAAATAACGATGAAATAGAGATCATCTTCAAGGACAACGGAAAAGGTATATTGGAAACAGATCTTCCACATGTGTTTGAAAGGTTTTTCCAGGGAGATCCTTCCAGGAAAGGAGGAAAGGAACACGGAACTGGTCTTGGATTGGCAATCGCTTCAGAGATCATTCAAGCACATAATGGTAAAATTAAAGTTTCCAGCAAACCAGGAGAAGGAAGTATATTCACTGTAAGGTTACCGATTTAGGTGCTGGTTCTCAACCAGGTAATAATCCAACAAGATATCAAATTCCAACATTAACTTTTCCCAAACAATCATGAAACTTGTTTCCGTAATAATCCCATGCTTTAATGAAGAGAAAAGGATCAAATCTCTTATGGAATCCTTAAGGTCGCAGACCTATCCATTAAATTTGATGGAGATCATCGTAGCAGATGGTGGTTCCAACGATGGAACAATTGCGATCATCCAGGAATTTTTCAGGGAACACAATGATCTTAAGATCACCATTATCAGCAACCCGAAACGAATAATTCCATCTGCAATCAACCTGGGAATCCAAGCATCACATGGTGAGATCATTGTAAGAATGGACGCTCATTCATATCCCCATAATGATTATATTGAACGCTGCGTGGAAATCCTGGAAGACGGGTTGGCTGATAATGTTGGTGGAATTTGGGAAATTCAACCGGGAGATGATACGTGGGTGGCATCAGCAATAGCCAAAGCAGCAACCTTGCCTATTGCCGTGGGAGACGCTCTTTATCGACATGCGAACAAACCAGGCTTTGTTGAAACAGTTCCGTTTGGAGCCTTCAAGCGAGAAGTCCTTGCATTGGTAGGTTTTTTTAATGAGACTTTACTCACCAATGAGGATTACGAATTTAATTCAAGGATCATCCTGAATGGCGGGAAGATCTGGTTAGATCCACGCATTCGATCGACTTATTTCGCACGTTCCACCTTTTCCGAGCTTGCAAAGCAATATTGGCGATATGGTTATTGGAAGTGGAAAATGCTTCAGTCTTACCCAAAGACCATCCGCTGGAGACAGGCTCTTCCACCGTTGTTTGTTGCTAGTTTGATCATTTCCTCCATATTGTCGTTTTTCCTGGATTGGTTCTGGTTGGTCCCTGCTGTGGAAATACTCTTCTACCTGATCACCATCTTTTTATCAGGTTTGATAATCAGCCTGAAGGCGAGAAAACCAACATATTTTTTTGGTATACCGTTTGCAATCTTAACCATGCATTTCTCCTGGGGGACAGGATTTTTATGGAGTATGATTAAAGGACTATTCATTAAATAATGGAAGGCAAGGTTTAACCTTCGAGATGTTTGAACAAGACAAATCATCATTAAAATCATCCAAATGGCGATTCAGACCTGGAGAACAGAGAACGATCCTATTATTTGGGGATTTTCTCATTGCAGTACTGGCATTCTTCCTTGCTCTTTATATTTGGGGAACTCAACCAGATGAATGGCTGCAGTTTTCGCTGGATTTCCTACAACAACGAGTACCTCTATGGTTTTATCTCCTGCCAATAGCCTGGTTGGTACTGATGCTCGACCTCTATGACGTTCATAACGCCAATAATTGGCCGGGGACACTGCGAGGGATCCTGACTACTGGTATAGGCGGATTATTGATCTATGCCATTATTTACCTGGTATCTCCCAAAGGATCCTTACCCAGAATCGGGGTTGGAATCTTCCTGATCAATTCAACAATCCTCACCCTGTGCTGGCGATGGATCTATATCAAGATCTTTAATGCTCCGTCAGTTATAAGAAGGGTGGCAATCCTGGGAGCAGGAGTTACCGGAAAAACGCTCGCCAAGGCATATGACCTCATGCTCCAAAAACCATTCAAGCTGGTTGGCTTTATTGATGATGATCCGACCAAACAAGGTCAGATCATTGAGAATCTTCCGGTTCTAAGCAACAGCGATCTCTTGTTAAGTATCATTAATAAATATGAGATCTCTGAAATGGTGATCGCAATATCAGGACAGATGAGCGGGGAAACATTCCAGGCAATCCTGGATGCCCAGGAAATCGGGCTTGAAATCACACAAATGCCAGCCACTTACGAGGAGCTGCTGGGTCGTGTCCCCATACATCACCTGGAAGCGGATTGGATCATTCGATCTTTCGTGGATGAAGCCAGGGTGAGCAAATTCTATGAACTGGGAAAACGCATCCTCGATATCATCGGTGGTTTTATTGGAACCATGGTTTTTCTATTCTTTTATCCATTCATTGCTTTATTGATCCTCATTGACAGCGGATCACCGATCACGTATGTCCAAATCCGATCGGGGAAGAGCGGAAAACCTTACCGGATGCTCAAATTCCGAACCATGTACCAGGATGCTGAAAAAGATGGCCAGGTTCAATTGACACAGGAGAAAGATACAAGAATCACGAAGATCGGTATGTTCCTGAGGAGAACACACATCGACGAACTCCCTCAATTCCTGAATGTACTGCAGGGAGTCATGAGCATGGTTGGACCTCGATCTGAGCGTCCAGAATGGATATCTGAATTTCAAAAGCAGATCCCGTTTTACAGGGCAAGATTGCTGGTCAAACCTGGAATTACAGGATGGGCACAGGTGAATTACAGTTATTATGCCACCGTTGAAGAGATGGCCATCAAATTAGAATATGATCTTTATTATTTGAAACATCGCAACCTGTACATGGATCTGACCATCCTTCTTCGCACGGTTGGACAGGTTCTACGGTTCAAAGGCAGATAAGTTGACCAACTATCTTGTTACAGGTGGGGCTGGATTCATCGGATCGCATCTCACCCACCATCTATTGAACAACCGGCATCATGTCAGAATCCTGGATAATTTTTCCACTGGAAAAGAAGAAAACCTAGCTGGATTGAAAGGGGACCTGGAAATACGAAAGGGTGATATTCGAGATATCCAGGTGGTACGGGAAGCTGTTGAAAATGTTGATGTCATTTTTCATGAAGCGGCATTTGTTTCCAATCCGCTTTCCTTATTGGAACCTTCAGAATGCCTGGATGTGAATGTTCATGGAACTGAACTCCTGCTGGAGGAAGCCCGGAATGCTGGAGTAAGGCGCGTCGTGATGGCGTCCAGTGCTGCAGTCTACGGGGATACGGATCAACTTCCAACATCTGAAAAAACGCCTGTTCATCCTCTATCTCCTTATGCTGCATCCAAAGTGATATGTGAGATATACGCAGGTATGTACACAGCCGCATTCGGGATGGAAGTCGTGGCATTAAGGTATTTCAACGTGTACGGACCAAGGCAATCTCCCGAATCGGATTATGCAGCTGCTGTTCCAATTTTCATCCGACAAATCCTGAACAATAAACCCATAACGATCTTCGGAGACGGAAACCAGACTCGTGACCTGGTCTATGTTGAAGATATCGTTCGGGCGAACCTGCTCGCTGCTGAAAGTGAAAAAGCTCCTGGTATGGTAATCAATATCTGTACGGGTGAAGAAATTAGTGTATTAAACCTGGTTGACTCGCTCCAGGAAATAACGAAGACCTCCCTGGAACCATTGTTTGCACCATCAAGGCAAGGGGATATCTATCGATCCTCTGGTGACCCCAACCTAGCAAAGGAAATACTAGGATTCACTCCGCAGACTTCAATATCGAAGGGATTATCTCTAACCATGAATTGGATGCGTACATGTCTATAAGACCCAAGATTCGAATCAGCAATCGTTTTGTATTTGCTGCTGACCTGATCATAACTGCTGCCACCATCCTTCTCTCGTTCGCGATACGATTTGAAGGGTTGGTATTCTTCTTTTATTTACCCGTCGCATATTGGATGATTGGGATAAGCCTGGTCGTAAAACCGATCGTCTACTATTTCTTTGGGTTGTACCGTCGAATTTGGGCATACGCCAGCACCAGGGAACTTATTCTTATTACGTACACAGTTACCATTGCGTCCGCTGTCATGACAGTTGTAACCATCATATTTTACTCCTCCGGATTGATCAGTCCCGGGCTTCCAAGGTCAATATTCATCATAGATTGGCTACTTTCCGTTATCGCCATTGGAGGTTTTCGTTTCGCCTTGCGGCTTTTTACTGAAAACCGTCCATCAGCTTACGGAGAATCCACAAAAGGATCCACCAAGAATGTATTGGTGATCGGAGCCGGTGACGCAGGCGCGTTGGTCGTACGTGAAATGCAGAAGAATCCCCAACTAAACCTGGAACCTGTAGGTTACCTGGATGATGACCCAAGCAAACAGAAACAACAGATCTATGGAGTGAAAGTGGTGGGTAAACTTTCTGACCTGGGAAGGATCCTTAATATCCGCCGGGTTGATGAGGTCATAATAGCCATTCCCAGCGCTGGAGGAAACCTTGTCAGGCAAATATCTGACATTTGCAGACTTAAGGATGTCGCTTTCCGCACAATGCCAGGGATATTTGAATTGATCGGTGGAAAAGTCAGTGTAACCAGACTTCGAGAAGTTGATATCACAGACCTCCTCCGGCGACAACCCACAAGAATGGATTCAGAATTGGTAGGAAATACACTCAAAGGAAAAAGGATCCTGATCACAGGCGCGGGTGGATCGATCGGCCGCGAATTATGCAGGCAGATCTCCCTTTGGGAACCCGCTGAGTTGGCAATTCTCGGGCATGGTGAGAATTCCATTTTTGAGACAATGCTTGAGCTGATCTCTGAACATCCGACCATGATTATGAAACCAATCATTGCGGATATCCGTGATCTTCCAAGAATGCGGAATGTTTTCCAGTCCTTCAAACCAGAAGCAGTTTTTCATGCAGCTGCACACAAGCACGTACCCATGATGGAAACCAATATTGAGGATGCCATCAGCAACAACATAATTGGAACCCAGAATGTAGTAAAAACATGCCTGGAGAATGACGTTCAACGCCTGGTCATGATCTCCACTGACAAAGCCATCCGTCCCATCAGTGTTATGGGTGCCACCAAGCGAATGGCAGAGATGATCGTACTGGATGCTGCCAATAAAACAAAACACGCGTATTCCATCGTGCGTTTCGGGAATGTGCTGGGAAGCAGGGGAAGTGTAGTACCGCTTTTTAAGAACCAGATCGCCAAAGGTGGACCTGTAACCATTACCCACCCTGAAATGACACGATACTTCATGACAATTCCTGAAGCTGTTCACCTCGTATTGCAAGCTTCAGCAATGGGAAAAGGCGGGGAAGTCTTTTTATTGAATATGGGTAAACCTGTTCGAATCCTGGACCTGGCGGAGGACTTGATCCGTCTTTCCGGTCTTGAACCCGGAAAAGATATAGAGATCACATACACCGGGATCCGACCAGGCGAAAAATTGAATGAAGATCTTTGGGAAGAAGGTATCCATTATCAACCAACGGATCATTCGGAGATCTACCGCCTGGCTGAAGAAGAAGACCTGGTTAATGGAGCGCTTACAACTACGATCATGGAATTGGAAAAACTGGCAACAACCGGAAACACCTCAGCAATCCTGGATCTTCTGGACTCAACCATTCCCAGTTCAAACGTGAGGGTGATGTCTTCACCAGACATCACTTCAGTAGTTTAAGTAATACAATGGCAGAAATAGCTTCTCAAGAGTGGGAAGAGTTCACAACGCAATATCCAAATGCACATTTCCTGCAAACGGCACAATGGGGTGAATTAAAATCGTCATTCGGATGGGAACCGGCAAGATTCATTGAGGGAACTGCAGGCGCGCAGATCCTGTTTCGAAAACTACCCCTTGGTCATACCATCGCTTACATACCAAAAGGTCCATTAGGGAAAACATCTGCTGGTTTTTGGGAGATGGTCGACCAGGCATGTGAAAAGAAAAATGCCATTTTTCTCAAGGTTGAACCGGATGAATTCGAAGAGACTCAAGGTTCTCTGAAAGAAATAACTCCAGGTTTTAAAGTTGGGAAAGATAATATCCAACCCCCCAATACAATCCTGATCGATCTCAGGAAAGACGAGGAAACCCTTCTAAGTGAAATGAAACAGAAAACGAGATACAACATCCGACTGGCTGCCAGGAAAGGTGTCACAATAGAGACATGGGATGATATTTCCACATTCCACCAGATGAGCAAGGTCACAGGCGGGCGAGATGAGTTTGATGTTCATTCTCTACCATACTACCAACGAATTCACCAATTATTCAATCCAATTAATTTGTGCGAGTTGTTGGTTGCCAAATATGAAAATAAACCACTGGCAGCTGTGATGATCTTTTACAAGGGCACACGAGCATGGTATGTATATGGTGCCTCTTCAAACATGGAGAGAAATAGGATGCCAGCATACCTTCTTCAATGGGAGTCAATTCGGAGGGCAAAAGCCCGCGGGTGTATCCAATATGACCTGTGGGGCATTCCAGATGAACCTTATGAGAAACTGGAGAATGAGTTTACCGAGCAAACCAAGGGTTTATGGGGAGTGTACCGGTTCAAGCGTGGTTTTGGTGGAGATATCAGAAGAAGTGTTCAGAGCCAGGATAAAGTATACAAACCATTCCTTTATTCCTTATATGAAATTTACTCTCGGTTCAAGGCAGCCCCAGGATGAAACAATTCAAGGGATCTCCTGCTGAATGGAACCGTTCCATTTCCGAATTACCTCATTCCCATATCCTACAGACTTGGGAATGGTCTCAATTCAAAGCAAAATATGGATGGGAGCCTGAGGCATTGATTTGGGAAGACGATACAACTGGCAAGGATGATCCTAGACGAATTAAAGCAGCCGCGATGATTTTGAAAAAAAAGATCCCCATCAGAGGATTTTCTTCAAGGCTCAATATCCTGTATTCTCCAAGAGGACCATTAATGGATTGGTCAGACCAGGAACTTCGGAATAAAGTTCTTGGCGATCTCCAGGTATACGCAAAGAAACAGGGTGCCATTTTCTTAAAGATCGACGCGGGAATCAAGGTTGGAGGTGATCCGGACGACAACCAAGAATTGATTAATATCTTACCCGGAATTAATTCGCGCAAGGAATTAATAGAACGAGGATGGAATTTTTCACAAGACCAAGTTCAGTTCAGGAACACTGCCATCATCCATCTAGATGCGGATGAAGACCAGATCCTTGCCAACTGCAAACAGAAAACTCGATACAACATAAACCTGGCAGCCAGGAAAGGCATTTTGGTAAGAAAGGGTAAAGTTGAGGACCTTGACCTTTTATATAACCTGTACGCTGAAACTTCAATGCGGGATGGTTTCATCATAAGGGAAAAAGGATACTACATGACCCTTTGGAAAATGTTCATGTCCAATAAACCTGAAAAAAACACGCCATCAGCCATTCCTCTCATTGCAGAATATGAAGGGAAACCTGTGGCAGCGATCCTGGTTTTTTTCTTTTCCAACATCGCTTACTACTTGTACGGTATGTCCTCGGATGTTCACAGGGAAAAGATGCCCAATCACCTGCTGCAATGGGAGACAATCAGACTCTCAAAGTCCCTCGGCTGTAAAAGCTATGATCTCTGGGGAGCACCTGATGAATTAAATGAAAAGGATCCGATGTGGGGTGTTTATCGTTTCAAAAAAGGATTGGGAGCATCTTTGGTTCAAACCATTGGAGCGTGGGATTACCCTGCCAATCCAATCATGTACAAGCTATATACTCAGATTATTCCCAAAGTGCTATCCATAATGCGGAGGCGAGGAAAAGCACAAACCAGAAGGTCGATTTCCATGGAATAACCAATTGGATGATTCAAGGGATTATTAAAAATGAAACCCAGAATTCGATTCGCACATTTACCCACACCAATAGAAGAAATGCCCAGATTAACCAAGATGCTAACCGGTCCGAAATTGTTCATTAAACGTGACGATTTAACCGGCCTGGCATTTGGCGGGAACAAAACGAGGAAGCTGGAATTCCTGCTCGGAGATGCCGTTTCCAAAGGCGTCAAGACCCTGGTGACTGCTGGAGCGGTACAATCCAATCACTGCCGGCAAACAGCTGCAGCAGCAGCAAAGTTTGGATTGATGTGCGACCTGATCCTGACCGGTGAAAAGCCATCTTATCCAAGCGCTAATATTCTTTTAGACGAATTATTCGGTGCAAGAATCCATTGGGTAGCTGATAAAAAAGACAGGGATAGGATCCTGCAGGTTACTTATGAGGGGTTGATGTCGGAACATCAAGCGCCATACCTTGTCCCTTATGGTGGTTCAAATCCGACAGGTGCGCTGGGATACCATTATGCAATGCAGGAATTCCTATTACAGGAAACGCCGATGGATTGGATCGTTGTTGCATCTTCCTCTGGAGGTACCCAGGCTGGATTGACCAGCGGAGCCCAAGCTTATCAGTATAGCGGAAAAATTCTGGGAATCAGCATCGACGAATCCGAAGAAATCCTGAAAGAGGTCGTTGCCAATCTTGCCTCTGACACCTTTGCATTGGAAAATGAAAAAGTGATTTTCAGATCCGAGGATATCCTGGTCAATTCTGAATATTGCAAACCAGGATATGGTATTTTGACAGACCTGGAAAGAAATGCAATCAAACTATTTGCTGAATCGGAAGGATTATTATTAGACCCGGTTTACACCGGGCGGGCAGCAGGAGGTATGATCGACCTAATCAGAAAAGGGTTTTTTAAGAAATCAGACAGGGTTCTGTTCTGGCATACAGGCGGGCAACCTGCCTTGTTCGCAGCAGGTTATGCAGGGACGAGATAAGCCATAAATACCCAGCCTTTATCAAAATAAGCCCATTTATCTGCAATCTCAGTTACTGTTATCACTTCATCTTTCCATAAGTAACCAATCTTGTTACCATCCGGTTTATCACGAACCCATAGCGCAGAAGCGACCACCTTATAATCCTGTTTGATCAATGACGGTGAGGTATCTTCTTCCGGTGGTTCGGTTTCAGGAGCTTCCACAGGTTCTTCGATCTTTTCGACATACCAGGCGGCAACATAACCGACCAATCCAGAAGGATCAGAAACATTCAGCCAATTCGCAATCGCACCGATTTTAGGTTCTGCTTCTTCTATATCATCAAGGACTTTCAACCTGGTGCCAACTGACAATCCTTTGATAGTTGGTCCATTGAATTCTGGTTCACTACGCAACCGCAATCCCAAGGTTCCCACACTTGGCGCCACAGCAACATATAACTCTTTTGATGTTCCCGGTTCTCCGACCACGGGTTCCGGTGAAGGAGGATTCTCCAAAGGTACGAGATCCACAAACCAGGCTGCCACATATCCCTGGCGAGCTTGAGGGTCTTCGACATTCACCCACTGATCGATCACACCAACTTTAGGTAATGCCAATTTGGGATCACCCAAAATCTTGAGCCTGGTACCTGCTGTCTCACCTGCGACCACTGCAGCGGTTGTATTGGGAGCTGAGCGCAACCTTAATGCCTGGTCACCTACCTCCTTGGAAACTACCACAAATGTATCCTGCGATACCGGAGCTGGTTCTGAAATTCTACCTGGTTCAACGGCAAACATACGGTAAAAACCTTCGTCATTGAAAACATTCCAATCAAGGTGATAACCAATATTGGCGCTCAATCCTTTAACTTCGATGTAACTTTCAAACTGACGACCGATTCCTTTGACGATCTGGGCTTGCCTGGCAAGTTCTTTCACATGTGTGATCTCAAAATCCTTGCCCAATTCCTTCTGTCTTGAAGTCCACCAGGCATTATCATAATAGCGAAAGTACCTGGCTTCCCAATAATTCTTCTTAGTGACCCAATTACCCATCGAAGGTGAATATTTGTCGATAAACCAATCGGCAGAATAACTTCCAACGGGAATGGATACCTTGCTGGTGGTTGCATCACTGAATTGTGAATAATAAGAATTCAGCTGCTCCGGTGTGAACCTGGATTCATAAGCAGTTGCCAGATCCTGACGCATGTAAGCCGCCCAATCTGACCAGTATTGCTCAAAATCATTGAACATGGATGCAGGATGATATTTATCAACCACTGTTCGGTAGAAATTCACCTGACTGTTTAATTCCCTTGTCGGGTCAACCCAATGGTAACCTGCGTAAGGTAACCCCACCCGCCTGGCAGAATCGATATGTTTTTGCGCCATGCTGTCCTGGGAGAGACCATAACTTAATCGGATGATCACTCCATCCAATACGTTATGCAACAAGTCCCATTGTGCCGGACTTAAGTCATTGTAATAACTTACATCAATCACCAGTTTCATTTCACACCTACTTACTCACATAGAACAGGTTGGTTTTGGATCAACTAACAACTCCTGCCAGCATCTGTTCAACCGCATTTATCCTCAACGGTTTCGAAAAGAAGAATCCCTGTCCAAGTTTGCAGTTCATCTCTTTCAACAAATTTCTTTGATCCGAGGTTTCGATCCCTTCAGCCACGATCTCTGTATCTAATTTTAACCCCTGCTCAAATATCTTTTGAATAATATGAAGATCATTTTTATTCTTCAGCATCTTCCAGACAAATTTTCGATCCAGCTTGATACTATCAAAAGGAAAATTTCCAATACCATTCAAGTAAGAATATCCCACACCGAAATCATCGAGAAAAATCTTGACACCCATAGATTTTAAAGCATTAATGATCTTTGCTGCTCTCTTCGTGTTTTTGATATAAGAAGATTCTGTAATTTCCAGGATTAATGATCCTTGCGGTGAATCATTTTCTCTCAAAGTTCTTTTTACCACTTTCACCAGATCCTGGTCTTCAAGCTGTTTCGGAGAAACATTTACTGAAACTAAAAGATGTTTGTGGTCAGGAAAATCTTTTTGCCATTTTTTCAACTGCCTGCAGGAGTCTCTAATTACCCACGAACCAATTTCCTTTATCAATCCAAATTCCTCTGCATAAGGAATAAACTTACCTGGATAGATCAATCCCAGTTGCGGATGGTTCCAGCGGACAAGAGCTTCAAAACAAACCAACCGGTTCGAGCACAAAGAAACGATCGGTTGATAATAAATTTCCAATTCATTATTCTTCAGTGCTTTTGGAAGACTTCCTATAATAAGATCCTTTCTCTTTTCACCAGATTCAATAATTAATAAACCATCCTGGTCGAATCCACCATTTTCCCGGTAGCGTTTTTCAGTCTGGTAACCATTGATAATACTCCTTACAGGTCGCTCAAAATCATTCCCAATAATTTCAGCCATCAAGGTACAAGAATTTTTCCTATTCTTCATCGGAATTACCTTTTTCAGCGGAAGAATTACTACTGGTTGGAACTTTTATCAACAATATACCAATCGTTATAAAAGTACAAATAATTGGGATGGACTTGGTTGAAGAGCCATCTGATGTTCCAGCATTAATCAAATAAACAGTAGTTAAAACCGATCCTACTGGATAGATCAAACGCTTAAGGCTTGAATAAATCCTATTCGTCATGATAACAAGATTATATTTTCTTCACAGACCTGGTAACATCCCCAAACTTAGGCTTATTTAATGCTAAATATGACCCCTTATGGATAAGTTAAGTGGTCAGAAATGAGTACCCGTTCTTTGGTTTTCAGGAAAATATTAATGAGATACGCTAGACTTTGACGCGAACATCCAATGCGACTGCCCCATTTGCGAATACACGCAAAGGGTTAATTTCAATTTCTGAAATGATTGATATTTCCATCATCATCCAGGAAAGCCTGTTAAGGATATCCTTCACTACATCCGCGTCAGCAGAGGGGATATTGCGGAAACCATGCAATTTCTTTCCTGCCCAAGTGGAGTTGAGGAGATCTTCAATTTCGGATTCTCTCAGAGGAGCAAGTTTGAAAGAAATATCCTTCAAACCTTGCACTTCCACTCCTCCTGAACCAAACATGATCATGGGACCGAATTGTTCATCACGAATACTTCCAATGATTACCTCCTGTCCTTCCGGCACCATTTTCTGTACATGAACTCCCTCAAGCACAGCATTTGGCCTGGAACCTTTAACCGTGGATATCAAAATATTGTATGCCTGCTCGGCTTCCTGCCGGGTTCGAATATTGAGCATGATACCGCCAACATCGGATTTATGCTGGATGTCAGGTGAGGCAATCTTCATGACAACAGGAAACTCCATTTTGGCAGCAATCTCCTCTGCCTGTTTTGCGTCAACAGCCAGGCGGGCATCTGGAACAGGGATGCCATAATTCTCCATTAATTCCATTGTAGAGGATTGATCCAGCCAGGTTCCTCTGGATATCCCTTCCAGTATTTTCAATGACGCGGGTAGATTTAAGTTGGAAGGACGAGGGAGATCCTGATCCACTTTTTCCAGGAATTCAGCTCTTGCTGCCAAAACAGCCAAGGCGGAGGCTGCCCGTTCGGGAAATCTAAATTCCGGAATCCTGGCTTTACGAAAAACAAGGGAGGCATTCTTAATCAACTGGTCTCCCATCAAGGCGATCACTACCGGTTTGGAACTTCCATTAATAACTGACAAGAGGGATAAGGCTATTTCTTCAGCAGAGTGCATGGGCGGAGGTGGAAGTATTACCATAACGCCGTCAACATCACCATCTGACAACAAGAGATCCAGGCACTCGGCATAGATCTGCGGTGAAGCAGATGCGAGCATGTCGATCGGATTGTTCAATCCAGCAGCTGGGGGAAGGAGCGTTGAAATCTTTTCGATGGTGATAGGTGAAAGTTGTGCCAAGGAGAGGTTGACTGCTTCCAGTGCATCAGCAGCAATAACCCCCGGGCCACCAGCATTTGTCAGGACTGCGATCCGTCGTCCTGTTGGCAAAGGGCAGCTAGCCAGGGTTGAAGCCCAGTCAAACATCTCTTCACTGCTTTTTGCCCTGAAAACTCCAGCTTTCTCAAAAGCCGCCTGGTAAGCATTATCCTGACCAGCAAGAGCACCGGTATGAGAGGCAGCTGCGCGCTGACCACTTTCGTAGCGACCTGCTTTCAAGGCAATTATGGGTTTTATTCTTGAAATCCTGGCTGCTTCTTTTACAAATTGAGGTCCATTACAGATACTTTCTATATAGAAAGTTAGCACCCTGGTGTTTTCATCTTCCGCAACTGCTGTGAGCATATCGGTTTCGGTCAGGTCTGCCTGGTTCCCCATGCTGATCAAGCGAGAAAAACCAATTCCCTGACCTCTAGCCCAATCAATGATGGCTGCACAGATCGCGCCAGATTGGGATATGAAAGCAACATCACCCTGAACCGGCATTGGAGGAGGAAGGAAAGTTGTATCCAGCGGGTAATGAGTATCCAACAACCCGATGCAATTTGGACCCAGCAATCGAATATTGGCTTCTTTAGCTTTTCTGGACATCTCATCTTCGAGAAGGGCACCTTTTTCCCCGATCTCCTTGAAACCGGATGAGATCACGATAGCAGCGTGGATATTCCTTTCCTGGCATTGCTTGAGAACAGATGTCACGGCAGGTGCAGGTACTATCAAAACCGCCAGATCGACCGGGTCTGGAACATCTTGCAGACTGACATGGACTGGTCTACCGAAAAGATTCCCTTTCCTTTGGCTGACAAAATGAATTCCACCCTTGAAGCCACTATTGACAAGATTTCGAGCGACCCCATACCCCAGCTTGGAGGGGTTGGAAGAAGCACCCACAACAACAACGCCCTGGGGCTTGATGAATGGGTTCAGTGATGGGTCCATTTCTCCACCTTTCATCTAAATTAAAAGAGTACCAGAAAAACCTTTCACCATTTTTTGACAGAAATGATGAGATTAATTATCCATATGATCCAATGGATTATAAAGGATAAGAAACACAGATAGGATATAATTAGTAACATGGAGAATAAGCAACCCTATTCATTCCTATCTTTTTCGCCAGCATTCTTTTTTATGCTTGTAGTGGGATGGGGGGGATTGGCATGGACAGTTTTCTTCACTCTTCCAACTGTCTGGCAGCGATGGGGGCTTTTCGTGTTCCTGATCATTGGTCTGACTGCAATCGCACTTCCGATAACCTATTTTCTGAATATACGATTCCCAAGCACTCCCCCTGCCAACCCGATCGTTGTTCTCCGGCAGGCCATATGGGTTGGGATTTACGGAAGCACACTGGCATGGCTGCAACTTGGACACCTCGTCTCTTCATGGACCTTCCTTGGTCTTGCAGTTGGTATCTTCGTCATTGAATCACTGATTAGGTTGGTTGAACGAACCCGCTGGCAACCACCCACCATGGACGAGATCGACTTCTTTCATCCAGAGGAGTAACCCGGATGGAAGGATTACGATCGCTACCATCCATAGACAAGCTTTTACAACAATCCCGATCTGATTCTTTAATTTCAATTTTCGGAAGACCTCTCGTGGTGCGAGCATTACGAGAAATCCTCAATACAATTCGTCTTGAATATCATCCGAGTACAGCAAAGGCGATACCATCTGATAATTCCATCCTTGACCAGGCAGAATCTCTATTGTTTAAATACACCCAGACCAGTCTAAAACCAGTCATTAATGCCACCGGTGTAGTCCTGCATACAAACCTAGGCCGTGCACTCCTAAGCAAAGAAGCAATGGATGCCATGCTTTCGGTCGGAGGAAATTATTCAACCCTGGAATTCGATCCGACCACTGGTAAGCGTGGATCCCGGCTGGTACATGCTGAAGATATACTGCGAACACTACTGGGTGTTGAAGCTGCCCTGGTGGTGAATAACAATGCATCGGCAGTGCTGCTGGTATTATCAGCCCTGGCTTACAGGCGTAAAGTGATCATTCCACGCTCTCAACTGGTGGAGATCGGCGGTGGGTTCCGTGTCCCGGATGTAATGAAACAATCCGGCGCCAAATTGGTGGAAATTGGAACAACCAACCAGGTACATCTTTCAGATTATCAAGAAGCGCTACAGGAACCAACAGCAATCGTCATGAGAGCGCATCGATCTAATTTCCAGATCATTGGTTTCACGAGTGAACCGACAATCCGGGAGATCATCGACACAACCCATCAGGCAGGGGTTTTATTCATGGATGACCTGGGTTCAGGAGCTTTACTGAACACGGACCATTATGGATTGGCACACGAACCGACAGTACAGGAGTCCCTGGAAGATGGAGCTGATCTTGTCTGTTTCTCAGGCGATAAACTGCTGGGTGGTCCCCAGGCTGGAATCATTGTAGGAAAAAAGAATTTGATTGCGAGAATTCAGAAACACCCTCTTGCACGGGCAGTAAGAGCGGATAAATTCTGCCTGGCTGCACTGTCAGCCACCCTGCTCCATTATTTAAAAGATGAAGCTGAAGAAAAGATCCCAACCTGGCAAATGATTTCCGTCAAGGAAGAAGCTCTAAAATCAAGAGTTGAAGGATGGATAAAGATCATCGGGCAAGGTGAGATCATGAAGGGAACTTCAACCATAGGTGGTGGAAGTCTTCCAGGTGAAACCCTTGATACCTGGCTGCTTGGTTTGGAAGGGAACAATCCTGATCAATTCCTTGACAGGCTTCGTTCACAGGAACCTGCCATCATCGGCAGGATCGAGAATGATATGATCCTGCTGGACCCAAGAACCGTGCCGATGGAACAAGAGAAATATTTCCTGGATGGTTTACTGAAATCGCTCCAAAAGAAATAATCACAGGTCATGGAGAATTTAATAAAATGAAGTCTGAGATCGATGCATTAATGCAAGCCAGGAACTTCGCCGCCATCGTCATCCATGGAAATGCTGAATATAACCCACCCATGTATTATTTTACCGGCGGTGGCCATGTAAGCAATGCTATTTTGATCAAGAAAACCAATGAAGAGCCGATCCTATTCTGCAATGATATGGAACGGGAAGAAGCAGCCAGGTCCGGGCTTAAGGTGAGATGTTTCAGCGAGTTCCCAATAGATGATTACCAGGAAAAGGCAAAAGGAGATGCAGTTCTCGCCAGCGCCTTAAGGATGAAGGACATGTTCCTGAATCTTGAATTGGTTAAAGGTACTATTAGCATCTAC
>Ga0209342_10002793_pt1 | contig 18556 bp, 12 predicted proteins | sample RifCSP16_2_FD_184023 | JGI IMG/M metagenome (GOLD analysis project Ga0209342, IMG submission 184023) | Soil microbial communities from Rifle, Colorado - Rifle CSP2_sed 16_2 (SPAdes) (version 2) | ecosystem: Environmental > Terrestrial > Deep subsurface > Rock core/Sediment | place: Rifle... | reverse complement strand
GAAGGCCAAGACCGCCCAAGGCACGGTCAAGTCCGTCTCCGACACGAGCCTCGTGGTCGAGGGGAAGGACAAGAAGGAGTGGACGTTCGCCTTCACCGGTAAGGTGGCCGAGTCGGCTAAAAAGCTCAAGGCCGGCGACGCGGTCAAGATTTCCTACACCGAGGACGGCGGCAAGATGATGGCCAGCAAGGTCACGATGGTCAGGATGGAGAAGAAGGCGGCCAACCCGTGCGCGGCCAAGAAATAACCTCGGGTGAAGATTTCGGGTTGACGGACCGTCTGATGCTCTAGAAAGGAGGTGAATGCCCATGACAGCCAAGAAGCTCTTCGTCCCCGTTCTGAGCGCGGTTTTCCTTGCAAGCTCGGTCGGGCTAGCTGCCGCCCAGGCGAAGCCCGAACCGGCCGCCCAGGAAAAGAAAGGCGCGGAGGAGTCGAAGAAGGTCGCCGAGCCGACTCCCGGCAAGGCGGTCGGCAAGTCCAAGAACGCTAACGGCATGGTGAAGGCCGCCACGGCGGACAGCCTCACGGTGGTCGGCAAGGACAAGAAGGAATGGACCTTCGCGGTGGACACCAAGACGTCCATCAAGAAGGCCGGCAAGGCCGTCGTCGCCACCGACCTCAAGGAAGGCGATCCGGTCCACGTCCTGTTCTCCGACGCTGACGGCAAGCTGGTCGCCAAGGCCGTCACCGTGAAGGCCGGCGGCACCGCGAAGAAGGAAGAGAAGATGGAGAAGAAGTAGCCTCCGCGGCCGAAGTCGAACCCAAGCTCAGGGCGTCTACCTGACGCCCTGAGTTTTTTCCTCCGTCACCCCCGTCAGCCAGGGGTTCCGGTCATGAAGCTCCACCCACGCCTGCCCGCCCGCCTCCACCCTGAACGGCATCAACCAGTAGATCACCGCCCGGTAGCCGCTGGGCGGCGGCTCCAGCAGGAACAGGCGCGAGGCCCGCTCCTGCTGGGGAACTTTCTTCGGCGGCCGGGCGTGGAGCACCTCGTGCCGCCCGAGAAGGACCCAGTCGCCGGCTGGGATGCCCTTTAGCTCGAAGCCCCCCGCCGCGTCGGTCACCGTCGCGAACACCAGGTCGCCGGCGCCCGCCTGCCGCAGCGCCTGCTCGTACGTCCCCTGGATCTTCCTCACCTCGCCCGCGGCTTGCATGTAGCGCGCGGCGGAGTCCCGCGCGTGCGTCTTGACGGTCTCGAGGTCGCCGAGGAAAGCCCGAGCCGGCGGAAGCACCGCGATCGCGACGCCCGCCAGTGGCGCCGGCCCTCCCCGCGGCGTGGTCGGCTCGATGAAGGCCGCGCCGCTGAGTACGGCGACCTCCCCGCGCTGGGCGGCGGCCCGGAAGGGCGCGACAGCGGGGCCGAGCTCCTGTCCGCCGGCGACGCCTCCCCACAGGAGCAGCGCCAGGGCCACCGCCACGACGCCCGGGCGGGTCCGCCAGCGTCGGTGCATCCAGAACCACTGCTCCGGCGACCGGCGGATTCTGGACTCCACGACCCGCGAGAAGGCTGCGGTGAAGGCTGCGACGTCCTCTTCGCGGTCTCCCGTCGCCGGCGGCGGGAGGGCAGGCTCGATCGTCACCCGATGGCTCCCCGCCGTGTCCCGCTGGATGAACACCGGGACCACCGGGGCGCCGGACCAGAGCGCCAGCAGGGCGAGGCTCTTCGAGGTGGAGGCAGGCTCGCCGAAGAACGGCACGAACACCCCCTCGCGGCGGGAGGCGTTCTGATCGAGCAGGATCCCGACCATCCGCCCGCGGCGCAGCGCGTCCCGCACGCCCCGGAGCGCGCGGCGCTTCGGGATCACCTCGACGCCACCTCGCTCGCGAAAGCGGGTGACGACCCGGTCCAGCACGGCCGAATCGAGCGGGCGGACGACCACGCTCAGCGGATACCCGGTGTGGACATGGGCCGCGGCGAGGAGCTCCCAGTTCCCCAGATGGGCGGTGAGCAGCAGGGTCCCCCGCCCGTGAGCCGCGGCGGCCTTGAGGTGATCCACGCCCTCCACGTCCACGCGCGACAGCAGGACCGAGGGCGGGCGGAAAAAGAACGTGCAGGCCTCGACGAGCGTCATCCCGAGGTGACGGAAGCTCTCGCGGCACAGGCGGTCGAGTTCGGCAGCGCTGCGCTCCCCGGCGAAGGCGCGCTCGAGGTTCTCGCGCGCCACCGCGCGGCGCCCCGGCATCACCCAGCAGGCCAGGTCGCCGAGCCGCCGGCCCACCCAGAGGCCCACGGGCCACGGCAGGTAGGCCAGCGTCACGCCGAGCAGGGCCGGGGGCGCGAGCAGGAGCCAGGCGAGAGCCCGGCCGAGGGGCGACGGCCGCTCGGCGGTCCGCCCCATCAGCGGGGAAGGATCAGCCAGGTCGCCCCTGCCAGGAGGGCCGAGAGCGGGATCGTCAGGATCCACGCCCAGATTATCCGCCCGGCCAGCCCCCAGCGCACCGCCGAGATTCGCTGGGTCGCCCCGACCCCCACGATGGACCCGGTGATGGTGTGGGTGGTGCTGACCGGGATACCGCCGACGGCGGTCCCGATCAGCATCAGGGCGCCTGCCGTCTCGGCGCAGAAGCCTCCGACCGGCCGCAGCTTCGTCAGCCGCATCCCCATGGTCTTCACGATACGCCAGCCGCCGGCCAGCGTGCCGAGGGCGATGGCGGCGTGGGCCGCGAGGATCACCCAGAAGGGGACGTAGAACTCGGACCCGAGATAGCCTGCGGAGAAGAGCAGAATGGCGATGATCCCCATGGTCTTCTGGGCGTCGTTGGTGCCGTGGCCGAGGCTGTAGGCCGCGGCGGAGACCAGCTGAAGCCGGCGGAACAGGCCATCCACGCGGCCAGGGTGCGTCCGGCGGAAGATCCAGTACACCCCGACCATGAGTGAGAAGCTGAGGACCAGCCCGAGCAGGGGGGCCAGAACGATGAACACCAGGATCTTCCCCAGGCCCGAGTAGATCAACGATCCGAAGCCGGCCTTGACCACGGCCGCGCCGGCGAAGCCGCCGATGAGGGCGTGGGAGGAACTGGTGGGGATGCCGTAGTACCAGGTGATGAGATCCCAGATGATCGCGCCGCTGAGCCCCGCCAGGATCACCCAGTGATCCACCACCGCCGACTCGACGACGCCCTTCCCCACGGTCTTCGCGACGTTCACCCCGAAGCCGAAGGCCGCCACAAAATTGAAAAAGGCGGCCCAGACTACCGCCTGCATCGGTGAGAGCACGCGGGTGGAGACGACGGTGGCGATGGAGTTGGCCGCATCGTGGAACCCGTTGATGTAGTCGAAGAGGAGGGCCACGAGGATGATGAACGCTACAAGGAGGAGCGAGGCCGACATGCGCCTACGGGCTACGCCATCTTCAGCATGATGCCCTCAATCACATTGACGACGTCCTCGCACCGGTCGGTGACCGACTCCAGCGTCTCGTACAGCTCCTTCCACTTGATGATCTCGATGGGGTCCACCCCCTCGAACAGCGCCGCGAGGAGATCCCGGAGCAGGCGGTCCGCCTCGTTCTCGAGCCGGTTCACCTCGACCGCGTGCTTGTGGTAGTAGGGCGAGAGCGTTCGGAGGCAGCCCACCGCCCGGTCCGTGGCCTCCGCGGTCTTGACGATGACCTTGGCGAACTCCACGCAGCCCTCGGTGGGCTTGACGATCTTGTAGATAAGGAGGCGATCCGCCACAGCGTCGATCAGGTCCAGCACGTCGTCCAGCCGGCAGGCGAGCGCGTAGATGTCCTCCCGATCCATGGGCGTGATGAAGGTCGTGTTGAGCTTCTTGACAAGCTCGTGCGTCAGCGTGTCGCCGGCATGTTCCAGGTCCTTGATCTGTTCGGCCTTGGCCTTGGCGTTGGGATAATCATGGACCAGCTCCTCCAGGACCCGGGCCGCCGCCACGATGTTCGTCCCCTGGTGCTCGAACAGGTCAAAGAATTTCTCCTCCCGGGGAATCAACCGGAACGCCATGGCACCTCCTTGATGCGCTTCTTCCGGCGCGCCTTGAGGATCTCGCCGACGATGGGGAGCACCGAGAGCACGATGACCACGGCCACGACCAGGTGGACATGCCGGTCGATGTTGGGAACCGTCTTCCCGAGCAGGTAGCCGGCCCACGTGAGGCTGGCGACCCAGCCGATCCCGCCGAAGACGTTGAAGAAGAGGAAGCGCCGGTAGGCCATCTGGCCGACCCCCGCCACCACGGGGGCGAAGGTGCGGATGATCGGGATGAACCGCGCGAGCACGATGGTCTTGCCGCCGTACCGCTCGTAGAACTCCCGGGTCCGCATCAGATGGCGCCGGTGAAAGAGGAGGGAATCCTCCCGGGTGAAGATGCGGGGGCCGGCCTTGAAGCCGATCGCGTACCCGACGCTGTCGCCCGCGATGGCGGCCGCCATTAGGAGCGCGTTGATCCACCAGATGTTCAGGCCGCCGGTCCCGGCCACCAGGCCGGCGGTGATCAGCAGCGAGTCGCCCGGAAGGAAGAAGCCGACCAGGAGCCCGGTCTCGGTGAACACGATGGCCACGAGAACGGCATACCCGCCCCAGCGGATCAGGTCGTCGAGCGCGTACCGTCCGCTCGCCACCTCGAGGAGAAACTCCACCGGGAGGTTACTTCCCGCGCACCGCGGCGCTCACCCGCCCGCCCGCGCCCGCCGGGGCCGCCGCGGGAGCCCCGCCACGGATGCGCATGGCATAGAACGACCGCCAGACGAATACCACCGAGATCCCGAAGAACACCGCGGCCAGGAGGCGGGTCAGCGCCGGGCCGCTCTCGGCCGTGAGCGTGACGGCGAGCTCCACAGCCAGCAGGCCGAAGAGCGTGGTGAATTTGATGATAGGGTTCATGGCGACCGACGACGTGTCCTTGAAGGGGTCCCCGACCGTGTCGCCCACGACGGTGGCGGCGTGGAGCGCCGTCCCCTTCTCCTTCAGCTCCACCTCGACGATCTTCTTGGCGTTGTCCCAGGCGGCGCCGGCGTTCGCCATGAACACGGCCTGGAAGAGGCCGAAGAGCGCGATCGAGATCAGGTAGCCGATGAAGAAGTACGGCTCCAAGAATGCGAACGCCAGCGTGGCGAAGAAGACGGTAAGGAAGATGTTGAACATCCCCTTCTGGGCGTACTGGGTGCAGATTTCCACCACCTTCTTGCTGTCGCTGACCGAAGCCTTCGTCACGCCCTCGAGGCGGATGTTGGCCTTGATGAACTCGACCGCCCGGTAGGCACCCGTCGTCACCGCCTGGATGCTGGCGCCCGTGAACCAGTAAATCATGGCCCCGCCGGTGATGAGCCCGAGGAGGAACGGCGGGTGAAGGAGCGAGAGCTTGTCCAGGTTCTCGACCAGCCCGTGCGTCAGCAGGACGATGATGGAGAAGATCATCGTGGTGGCGCCGACCACCGCCGTCCCGATCAGGACGGGCTTCGCCGTCGCCTTGAAGGTGTTCCCCGCGCCGTCGTTTTCCTCGAGCATGTGCTTGGCCGACTCAAAGTCCACGTCAAAGCCGTACGCCTTCTTAATCTCCCCCTTGATGCCCGGAATCTGCTCGATGAGGGACAGCTCGAAGACCGACTGGGCGTTGTCGGTCACCGGGCCGTAGGAGTCCACGGCGATCGTCACGGGCCCCATGCCGAGGAACCCGAACGCCACGAGCCCGAAGGCGAAAACGGCCGGAGCCACCATCAGGGCGCTGAGCCCGGCCGTGCTGACGCCGTACGCGACCCCCATGAGCAGGACGATCACGAGCCCCAGCCAGTACGCGCTGAAGTTGCCGGCCACGAGCCCCGAGAGGATGTCCAGGGACGCCCCGCCCTCCCGGGCCGAGGTCACGACCTCACGCACATGGCGCGATTTCGTGGAGGTGAAGACCTTGACGAACTCCGGGATGATGGCCCCCGCCAGTGTGCCGCAGGTGATGACGGTGGAGAGTTTCCACCACAGGGTCCCATCGCCGAGGTCGCGGATCAGCATGTAGGACGCGACGTAGGTCAAGGCGACCGAGACGATGGAGGTGATCCACACCAGCGAGGTGAGCGGCGCCTCGAAGTTCATCTTCACGGCCCCGCCGTAGCGCGCGCGCGCGATCGCATGGTTGATCAGGTAGGAGCCGCCGCTGGCGACGATCATCAGCACGCGCATGATGAAGATCCAGACAAGCAGCTGCACCTGCACCGCCGGGTCCTTGACGGCCAGGAGGATGAACGAGATGAGCGCCACGCCGGTCACGCCGTAGGTCTCGAAGCCGTCCGCGGTCGGCCCCACGGAATCGCCGGCGTTGTCCCCGGCGCAGTCGGCGATGACACCCGGATTCCGCGCATCGTCCTCCTTGATGTTGAAGACGATCTTCATGAGGTCGGAGCCGATGTCGGCGATTTTCGTGAAGATGCCGCCGGCGATGCGGAGGGCCGCGGCGCCCAGCGACTCCCCGATCGCGAAGCCGATGAAGCACGGGCCCGCGTAATCCCCCGGGATGAAGAGCAGGATGCACAGCATGAGGAACAGCTCGACGCTGATGAGCAGCATACCGACGCTCATGCCGGCCTTGAGGGGAATCGCATGCAACGGGAACGCCTTCCCCCCGAGGCTCGCGAACGCGGTGCGCGAATTGGCGAAGGTGTTGATCCGCATTCCGAACCAGGCGACGCCGTAACTGCCCCCGATGCCGATCAGGCTGAAGGCGAGGATGATCGCCACCTTCACCGCCTCGAAGCGCAGCAGCACCCCGAAGTAGAGAACGATGATGATGCCGATGAAGGCCTCGAGCACCAGGAGGAACTTGCCCTGGGTGATGAGGTAGGTCTTGCAGGTCTCGTAGATGAGCTCCGAGATCTCGCGCATCGCCGCGTGCACCGGCAACCGCTTGAGCTGCGTGTAGATGACGAGCCCGAAGAGGAGGCCCAGAGCACACACCAGGAGACCGGTCATCAGGAGGTCCCGGCCGTTCATGCCCTGGAAGGTCACCTGGCCGAGGTCCGGGACCTGGAGGCTCGCCTCGCCGCCGCCATGCTGCGGGGCCGCGGCCAGCGCCGGCGCGGCCGCGAGCGCGGCGAGCGCCAGGATGCTCAGCGCCGCAATCATCTTCGATCCGCTCATCGGTGGGAGACTCTACCGGATGGCGAAAACGCTGTCAATGGGAAACAATTCTCAAGCGCCAAAAACCGACGATGTTGACAGAGGTTAGGCGCCACTATAGGATGACCCGAAAGAACGTGGAAACCATGACCCGCTCCCGCTGCCCGGCCTGCCGGCGCGAGTTCGTGTGGCAGGGGAACCCGCACCGGCCGTTCTGCTCCCTTACGTGCCGGCTCATCGACCTCGGCATCTGGCTCGACGAGGGATACCGCATCGAGGGCGAGCAGCCCAACGAGATGGAGCGCCCCGACGATGTTCCGTAAGACCAGCGGCGCAATCCTTTGTCCTTCGTGCGGCAAGTTGACGAACGCAAACGCGCCCGTCTGCCTGGCATGCGGGCGCCGGAACCCCGGGATGTGGGGGTTCGCCTCCCCCCTGCGGGCGCTCTTCCGTTCCTGGGACTTCACCAACTCGATAACCGCGGCGTGCGTCGCCCTCTACGTGGTCAGCCTCGCGCTCGATCCCCTCGCCGCCCTCCGCCCGCGCGGCGCCTTCGATCTCTTCGCGCCAAGCGGCGGGGCGCTGTACACGCTCGGTATGACGGGCAGCGTCGCCTGGGCGCAAGGCCGCTGGTGGACGCTGCTGACCGCCATCTACCTGCACGGCAGCCTGCTGCATATCATCCTCAACGCGCTGTGGATCCGCCAGCTCGGACCCACCGTGGAAGAGCTCTATGGGGCCGCGCGGCTGGTGGTCATCTTCACCGTCTCCGGCGTGTCCGGATTCGTCCTGTCCAACGCGGTCGGCATCCCGTTCACGATCGGGGCGTCAGGGGGCGTCTTCGGCCTGCTTGGCGCGCTGGTGGCCTTCGGGCGGAAGCGGGGCGGAATGTTCGGCAGGATGGTCCTCCGCCAGTACGGACACTGGGCGCTGATGCTCTTCATCGCCGGCTTCTTCATGTCGGGCGTGAACAACTGGGGCCACGCCGGCGGCTTCGCCGGAGGATTCGTCGCGGGGCTCCTGCTCTCTCTCGCCGAGCACCGGGCCGAGACGACCACCGATCAACTGCTGGCCGCCGGCGCGATCCTGGTCACGGTCATCGCGTTCGGAATGTCCCTCTGGACGGCTATTTTTTAGATCCCGCCGGCCCGAAGGCCTCCAGCGTCTTTCGCGCCTGGCCTGCGTGATCCTTGTAGTGCAGGCGCAGGATCAGCGCGTACTCCTTCCAGTTGAGCTCCCCGAAGTCCCCCTCGGGAACGCGCAGATCCACGTGCGGTTCGTGGTGGTTGGCGGTGAGGAGGGCGGACAGGGCCGCCTGGCTCCGGCTGAGGCGCGCCAGGAGCTCGGGCCACGGCAGCGTGGCGATTCCCGAGGTGGCGCCGATCTCCAGCGGCGCCGGCGGCTTCCGGCCGGCGACCAGGCCGCCGATCACCCCCGTGATGCGCTCCAGGGTGAAGACCACATGGTCCAGGACCTCCGCCAGGGACCACTCTCCCGCCGCCGGCGCCTTTCTCACCAGGGCCTCCGGCGCGCCCTGAACCACGCCGAGGAATTCGTCCGATGCCTCCTGGATCCGGTCGCGGACCTGCTCGGCGGAGAGCTTGGCGCCCTGCGACCTCAAGTATCCCTCAAGCTTCTGCTGCTCGGCCATCGCGGCCTCCTTACGGATTCTCTCGCTCGATTACTTCGGCTGCCCGATCTCCGCTGTTACCGCCACCCCGCGGACATCAGATCCGCGAGCCTTGTGAAAAGAGAAGAGCCCGGACCGTTGGGCCCGGGCTCTCAGGTTTTACCCCGGCAGCGACCTACTCTCCCACGCCGTTACCAGCGCAGTACCATCGGCCCTGGAGGGCTTAACTTCCGTGTTCGGGATGGGAACGGGTGTGGCCCCTCCGGCAACGCCACCGGGAATTATTCGACAACCGTGGACGATTCTCGGGACAGCGAAGCGACACGAACAATAAGGAAACCGTGGTCAAGCCGCACGGCCGATTAGTACCGGTAAGCTGAACGCCTTACGGCGCTTACACCTCCGGCCTATCAACCTCGTAGTCTCCGAGGGGCCTTCAGAGGGCTTACGCCCTGGGAGGTCTCATCTTGAGGCGGGTTTCGCGCTTAGATGCCTTCAGCGCTTATCCCTGCCGGACATGGCTACCGAGCGATGCTCCTGGCGGAACAGCTCGCACACCAGAGGTCCGTCCACCCCGGTCCTCTCGTACTAGGGGTAGCTCCCCTCAAACCTCCTCCGCCCGCGACAGATAGGGACCGAACTGTCTCACGACGTTCTAAACCCAGCTCACGTACCGCTTTAATGGGCGAACAGCCCAACCCTTGGGACCTGCTCCAGCCCCAGGATGCGATGAGCCGACATCGAGGTGCCAAACCTCCCCGTCGATGTGAACTCTTGGGGGAGATCAGCCTGTTATCCCCGGAGTACCTTTTATCCGTTGAGCGATGGCCCTTCCACTCGGGACCACCGGATCACTAGGCCCTGCTTTCGCACCTGCTCGACTTGTGGGTCTCACAGTTAAGCCGGCTTCTGCCCTTACACTCGACGCACGATTTCCAACCGTGCTGAGCCGACCTTCGGGCACCTCCGTTACCATTTGGGAGGTGACCGCCCCAGTCAAACTGCCCACCTGGCACTGTCCCCGGCCCGGATCACGGGCCTAGGTTAGAACTCCAGTAAGATCAGGGTGGTATTTCAACGTCGGCTCCACCGAAGCTAGCGCCCCGGCTTCAAAGCCTCCCACCTATCCTACACAGACCCTGCCAAAACTCCATACCAGGATACAGTAAAGGTTCACGGGGTCTTTCCGTCTAGTCGCGGGTAGCCAGCATCTTCACTGGCGCTACAGTTTCACCGGGTCTCTCGTGGAGACAGCGGCCAAGTCGTTACGCCATTCGTGCAGGTCGGAACTTACCCGACAAGGAATTTCGCTCAGTCTTGTTACGTCCCCAATGGGGACGGGTGAGTCGTTTCGGTTCCGCTCACCTCTGCGCGTCGCCGCGCAGCTCGGACCATATCATCCTCCGGTCGACGTGACCGGACGTCCGGCGTATGGCCTCTGAGGATTCTGAGCACCGCGATTCATTCGACTGGCTAATTGCCTGATTCGTTCAAGCCCCTCCGTCGTCAGGTGACCGCCATGTTCCATCATCTCGATCACCTCGGTAAAGCGATCGAAACTCGACCGCTTCACCGTCCGCAATGGATGCTCCTTGAAGAACGCGGCGACTTTTGTCAACTCCTTCAGTCCCCGGATACGGAGTTCCTTTCGATCACCATGGTTTGTAGTGATCTGACCGCAACCGAAGAATTCGCGGAGTCGCTCCAAGATCGCGACGTCCCTCTCATGCTGTACCACGCGGAACTCCGGAAGGACTTGCCAGCCTACCTTCATCGTGGGCTGCCGATTGATGCCGACGAAGAAACACCCTTCCCCGTCGACGAATCCGACAACCCACTCGGCACTCAGCCTTTCCTGCTGGTTGTCTGCACCGGTCGGATTTTCACTCGTGTTATGAGTACCGCCGGATACACCAGAGTTTCCAGCATATGGCCGGATGCGTTCGCTGACATTACTGGCAGCGTGGGCTCGCGATCGAACCTTAGGACCGTTATAGTTCACCTTGTCCCTATGTCGCCATAAGGGGCGGACCATATCTTCATCCCAATTCTACTCCTTGGGAGCTCGGCGTATGGTCTCTGAGGATTCCGAGGCTGACTTCGCCCCGGCCTTTCCTGCTGATTGTCCGCACCGGACACATTGTCACTGGCCTCGCGGCCAGTAGCGCCGGATACACCGGGGTTTCCAGCATATAGCCGAGTTTCTTCTGAAGCGTCACCGCTCCAGAGCCGCAACGTGATTACGGCCGCCGTTTACCGGGGCTTCGGTTTGAAGCTTCGCAGGTTGCCCCGCTAACCTCGCTCCTTAACCTTCCGGCACCGGGCAGGCGTCAGACCCTATACCTCCTCTTGCGAGTTGGCAGAGTCCTGTGTTTTTAGTAAACAGTCGCTTGGCCCATTTCACTGCGACCCCCTCGGGCTCAACACCCTAGCGGGGCACCCCTTTTCCCGAAGTTACGGGGTCATTTTGCCTAGTTCCTTCACGAGAGTTCTCCCGAGCGCCTGTGGATATTCTCCTCGCCCACCTGTGTCGGTTTCCGGTACGGTCGCCTTGATGACTGGCTAGGGGGTTTTCTTGGCAGCGTGGGATCGGCCCGTTTATGGCCCGAAGGCCTCCCCATCACCTTTCAGGGGTAACGGCCTGACGGATTTGCCTGTCAGACCCCCCTACGGGTTTGGACCCGCACTTCCAATCGCGGGCGGTGCCTACCCTTCTGCGTCACCCCATCGCTCGTAACGCCACCACGGCGGAACAGGAATATTAACCTGTTGTCCTTCGCCTACGCCTGTCGGCCTCGGCTTAGGGACCGCCTAACCCTGGGCGGATTAACCTTCCCCAGGAACCCTTGGGCTTTCGGCGACCAGGTTTTTCACCTGGTTTATCGCTACTCGTGCCGGGATAATCTCTTCCGCCTCGTCCAGCAGTCCTTGCGGTCTGCCTTCAACCTATCGCGGAATGCTCCCCTACCATCCGGCAGGTCTCCCTACCGGATCCGCAGCTTCGGTGGCGGGCTTGAGCCCCGTTGAATTGTCGGCGCAGGACCGCTTGACCAGTGAGCTATTACGCACTCTTTAAAGGATGGCTGCTTCTAAGCCAACCTCCTGGCTGTCTGAGCGACCCCACATCCTTTCCCACTAAGCCCGCACTTCGGGACCTTAGCTGGCGGTCTGGGCTGTTTCCCTCTCGACCACGAAGCTTATCCCTCGTCGTCTGACTCCCACGCTTCAACGGATGGCATTTGGAGTTTGGTTGGGTTTGGTAATCTGGTAGGACCCCTAGCCCATCCAGTGCTCTACCACCACACGTCACGCGTGAGGCTAGCCCTAAAGCTATTTCGGGGAGAACCAGCTATCTCCGAGTTTGATTAGCCTTTCACTCCGACCCCCAGCTCATCCGAGCTGTTTTCAACCAACACCGGTTCGGGCCTCCACCGGTTGTTAGACCGGCTTCACCCTGGCCAGGGGTAGCTCACTCGGCTTCGGGTCTACTCCGTGCGACTTGACGCCCTATTCGGACTCGCTTTCGCTCCGGCTCCGCCCCTTTGAGGCTTAACCTTGCCACACAGAAGTAACTCCCCGGCTCATTATGCAAAAGGCACGCGGTCAGGCATTCCGTCTTGCGACGGCATAGCCCTCCCACCGCTTGTAGGCAAACGGTTTCAGGTTCTATTTCACTCCCCTCACCGGGGTTCTTTTCGCCTTTCCCTCACGGTACTAGTGCACTATCGGTCGCCAGGGAATATTTAGCCTTGGAGGGTGGTCCCTCCGGATTCCCACGGGGTTTCACGTGTCCCGTAGTACTTGGGTACGCTTACCAGAGAGGTGAGACGATTTCGCCTACAGGGCTTTCACCTTCTGTGGCGGCCCGTTCCAGGGCCTTCGACTATCGCCCCACTTGGTAACTCTCCGGGGTTCCCCTATAAGCGCCCCGCAACCCCGGGACGGGTTTCCCCATCCCGGTTTAGGCTGTTCCCCTTTCGCTCGCCGCTACTCAGGGAATCGAGTTTTCTTTCTCTTCCTCGAGGTACTGAGATGTTTCAGTTCCCCCGGTTCGCTTCCGAGCCCTATGGATTCAGGCTCGGATGAGCGGGCATTACCCCGCCCAGGTTTCCCCATTCGGGCATCCCCGGATCGATGCCTGCTTGCGGCTCCCCGGGGCTTATCGCAGCTTGCCACGCCCTTCGTCGCTTCCTGGCGCCAAGGCATCCACCGTTCGCCCTTAGTAGCTTGACCACGGAGAACGATCGCCTGGCTATCACTCGAGAATCGTCCTATTCGGTTGTCAAAGAGCATCGCGGGCAGTGCCCGCGAAACTCGTGCTCGCTTGCGATGGTGGAGATGAGCGGATTCGAACCGCCGACCCCCTGCTTGCAAAGCAGGTGCTCTCCCAGCTGAGCTACATCCCCGGCATCCCAATTCTGGTGGGCCTTCCTGGGGTCGAACCAGGGACCTCGCGCTTATCAAGCGCGCGCTCTAGCCAACTGAGCTAAAGGCCCAAACAAAATAATGCTACTGGCTCACGACAAGGGGAGCGGAACTGCAAGAAGAGAGAAGCTTGGGAGGGCCGGAGGCCCGAAGACCCCCGGGCCCTCAAAGCTCCTTAGAAAGGAGGTGATCCAGCCGCAGGTTCCCCTACGGCTACCTTGTTACGACTTCACCCCAATCACCGACCATACCTTGGGCGCTTGCCCCCTTGCGGTTGGCTCAGCGACTTCTGGTACAACCGGCTTTCGTGGTGTGACGGGCGGTGTGTACAAGGCCCGGGAACGTATTCAGCGCAGCGTGCTGATCTGCGCTTACTAGCGATTCCGACTTCATGCAGGCGAGTTGCAGCCTGCAATCCGAACTGAGACCGGCTTTCTGGGATTGGCTCCCCCTTGCGGGTTGGCAACCCTCTGTACCGGCCATTGTAGTATGTGTGTAGCCCTGGACATAAGGGGCATACGGACTTGACGTCATCCCCCCCTTCCTCCAGCTCTTCGCCGGCGGTTCCCCAAGAGTGCCCAGCATAACCTGATGGCAACATAGGGTGAGGGTTGCGCTCGTTGCGGGACTTAACCCAACACCTCACGGCACGAGCTGACGACAGCCATGCACCACCTGTGCCGGCTCCTGACTTAACAGGTCGTCCCCCTTTCGGGTTTCTACTTCCGGCATGTCAAGCCCAGGTAAGGTTCTTCGCTCTGCATCGAATTGAACCACATACTCCACCGCTTGTGCGGGCCCCCGTCAATTCCTTTGAGTTTCAACCTTGCGGCCGTACTCCCCAGGCGGGGCACTTAATGCGTTAGCTGCGGCACGGAGAGGTCTAAACCCCCCCCACACCTAGTGCCCATCGTTTACAGCGTGGACTACCGGGGTATCTAATCCCGTTTGCTCCCCACGCTTTCGCGCCTCAGCGTCAGGAGTAGCCCAGAGACCCGCCTTCGCCACCGGTGTTCCTCCCGATCTCTACACATTTCACCGCTACACCGGGAATTCCAGTCTCCTCTGCTACCCTCAAGGACGGCAGTATCGATCGACGTTCTCCAGTTGAGCCGGAGGCTTTCACGACCGACTTGCCGCTCCGCCTACACGCCCTTTACGCCCAGTAATTCCGAGCAACGCTTGCCCCCTCTGTCTTACCGCGGCTGCTGGCACAGAGTTGGCCGGGGCTTCCTCTGAAGGTACCGTCAGATGCCGGCGCTGTTCACGCCGACACCCATCTTTCCCTCTGACAGGGGTTTACGACCCGAAGGCCTTCGTCCCCCACGCGGCGTCACTCCGTCAGGCTTTCGCCCATTGCGGAAGATTCCCCACTGCTGCCTCCCGTAGGAGTCGGGGCCGTGTCTCAGTCCCCGTGTGGCTGGTCGTCCTCTCAGACCAGCTACCCGTCATCGCCTTGGTAGGCCGTTACCCCACCAACTAGCTGATAGGCCGCGAGCCCCTCCACGAGCGGCAGCCCTTGCGAGCTACCTTTCCTCCCCAGATCTTGCGACCCGAGGAACGTATCCAGTATTAGCCCCCCTTTCGGAGGGGTGTCCCGGACTCGAGGGCAGGTTACCCACGTGTTACTCACCCGTACGCCGCTCGGATCACGACATGATTGCTCACACCATGACCCTCGCTCGACTTGCATGTGTTAAGTACGCCGCCAGCGTTCGCTCTGAGCCAGGATCAAACTCGCCAAAAGAAAATCCTGGTCTCCCAAAGCCCAACCCATTGCATCGGATTGAGCGCAAGGAAAACTCAGATGCGGATGCTCACACCTTGTCGGTGAGCCAATAGCATATGCGATTGTCAAAGAACGGGTGGGGATAGACCCCTTAGAGTTGAACCAGAACAGCAGAGGTGAACCACCGACTGCCGCTCTCAACGCTCATCATGGCGATGAGCAATTTGCAATCCTACTCTCAGCCTAAGAGGCTGTCAAGTAATTCTTTTCCTGGCCCGGACGCTAGGCCGGCTGGACCCACCTCCAGAACCGTTTCCCCATTCTGAACAGCCGCCTTCGGCCGTCTGAGAGGGGAATCGCGTTCGGGTCCGTCAGTGTGGCATCGTCCACATCCACCGCGCCCTCAAGAATCTTCCGCCTTGCCTCAGACTTCGAGGAGACATAGCCTGTCGCGACAACGATCTCCACGAGCCGGAGCTTTGCGCCTCCTGGAATGTACATTTCATCAATCTTTTCAGGCTCTTGCCTATCATGGAAGACCCGCACAAAGGTGGCCTCCGCCTCCCTGGCGGCCGCCTCCCCGTGGTACTGGGTGGTGACCGTCCGGGCCAGGCGCTTCTTGGCCTCCATCGGGTGGATCCGGCCGGCCGACAGGCCCTGAGCGATCTCCCGGATCTCGTCCTCGGGAAGCCGGGTCACCAGGGTCAGATAGCGGAGCATGAGAGAGTCGGGGATGGACATCAGCTTGCCGTACATGTCCCCGGGGTGCTCGGTGATCCCCACATAGTTCCCGAGGGTCTTGGACATCTTCTGGGCCCCGTCCAGCCCTTCCAGGATCGGGACGGTCAGGGCCACCTGAGGCTCCTGGCCGTGGGCGCGCTGGAGGTCGCGCCCGACGAGCAGGTTGAAGGTCTGATCCGTCCCGCCCAGCTCCACGTCGGCCTGGAGCGCGACGGAGTCGTAGGCCTGGGCGATCGGATAGAGGAACTCGTGGAGACTGATCGGGCGCCCCGACGCGTACCGCGCGGCGAAGTCATCCCGCTGGAGCATCTGCGCGACGGTGAGGTTGGCGGTCTCCCGGATGATGTTCTCGAAGGTCAGCGGGCCCAGCCAGGTGGAGTTGAACTCCACGCTCGTCCGGCTCATGTCGAGGATCTTCCCGAGCTGCGCGCGGTACGTCTCGGCGTTGACGCGGATCTCCTCCCAGGTGAGCGGCTTGCGCGTCTCCGACCGGCCGGAGGGATCACCGATCATGCCCGTGAAATCCCCGATGACGATGATCGCCTGGTGACCGAGAACCTGAAAGTCCCTGAGCTTCTGGAGCACCACCGTGTGGCCAAGGTGCAGGTCGGGCGCCGTCGGATCCAGGCCGAGCTTGACCTTGAGGGGGACGCCCGTTTTCAGGGAGCGCTCGAGCTTGGCACGGAGCTCCGACTCCACGACGATCTCCGCCGTGCCGCGCCGGATCGTGGAGAGCTGCTCGCTGAGGTTCATCTCGGGCTCGGGAGCAGGGAGTTTGTATCACACGGGGTGTCCGGAGGCAAGGGGGGCTGTCCGCGGCCCGCTCCGCCCGGTATAATAGGCGCGTATGCCCCCGGAGCGTCTAGAAAAAACCCTCCGCAAGCCTCGGCGGCGGCGATGGCTCAGGCAACTCGTGGCGGTCGGCGGCGTCGTCTTCCTCCTGGGGACGCTCGCCGTCACCGTAGCCGCCCTCTGGGCGTTCACGGTCCTTCCCCGCTCGCTGCCGTCGGTGACGGCGCTGGAAACCCTCCAGCCGCTGCTCGGCTCCAAGGTTTACGACGACAACGACGAGCTCTTCACGGAATTCCACGTCGAGCGCCGGATCTTCATCCCTCTCGCCCAGATCCCCAAGCCCTTGCGCGACGCCATCCTCGCGGTAGAGGACGCGCGCTTCTATTCCCACTGGGGGGTGGACCCCATGGGAATTGCCCGAGCCATTTATCAGAACTTCAGGCGGGGGCGGATCGTGGAGGGCGGCAGCACCATCACGCAGCAGCTCGCCAAGGTGCTGTTTCTCACGCCCGACAAGAGCCTGGACCGCAAGCTCAAGGAGGCCTTTCTCGCCCTCGAGCTCGAGCGCCGCTACTCCAAGGACCGCATCCTCGAGATGTACCTGAACCAGATCTACTTCGGCGCCGGGGCCTTCGGCGTGGAGGCGGCGGCGCGCACGTACTTCGGCAAATCCGTCTCCGAGCTGGGGCTGCCGGAGGCCGCGCTGCTGGCGGCCCTGCCACGGGCGCCGTCCACGTACTCCCCGTTCGAGCACCCCGAGCAGGCCCGCCGCCGCCGCGCCCACGTCCTGAACCGGATGGTGGAGGTGGGCGCGATCACCAAAGCCCGGGCGATCGGCGCCAGCACTGCGGACCTCGCCCTCGTCCCGCCCGAGCGGCGGCGGACCACCGGGCCGTACTACGCGGAGTACATCCGGCAGCTCCTCGAAGAGAAGTACGGCGCCGACATCGTCTACAAGGGCGGCCTCAGCATCTACTCAACCATCAGCCCCACGATGCAGCTCCAGGCCGAGCAGGCCCTGCGGGAGGGGCTCAAGACCCTGGAGGGGCGCACCCAGACCGTCGCCAAAGGCCGGCCGGCGAAAACCCTGTCCGAGCGCCCGGAGGGAGCCGTCCTGACGATCGACCCCCAGACGGGATACATCAAGGCGATGGTGGGCGGCTACGATTTCTTCCGCAGCGAGTTCAACCGGGCGGTGCAGGCCCGCCGCCAGCCGGGCTCGGCCTTCAAGCCGTTCGTGTACCTCGCCGCCCTCGAGTCGGGCCTCACGCCGGCCACGACCATCGAGGATGCCCCGGTCACGTACCCCTTCGGCCAGAACGGCAAGCCCTGGAAGCCCGACAACTACGACCGGAAGTTCCGCGGCGTCACCACGCTCCAGCAGGCCGTCGAGGAGTCGATCAACGTGGTGACCGTCAAGCTCCAGGAGCAGATCGGGATCCGCCGCACCGTGGAGGTGGCGCGCCGGCTCGGCGTCCAGAGCCCCCTCAACGACGACCTCACCATCGCGCTCGGCTCCTCGGATCTGACGCTCCTGGAGCTCACCTCGGCCTACGGGACCCTCGCCAACCAGGGGGTTTGGGTCGCGCCCACGGCCATCCGGTACGTGACCGACGCCGAGGGGAAGCTCCTCGAGGAGAACATCCCGCAGGGGCGGGAGGCAATCTCCCCCGAGATCGCCTACGTGATGACCCACATGCTGCGCGGCGTGGTCGAGCGCGGGACCGGCGTGGGCGCCAAGACGCTCGGTCGCCCCCTCGCCGCCAAGACGGGGACCACCAACGACTATTCCAACGCGTGGTTCATCGGCTTCACGCCGAAGGTCGTCACCGGCGTCTGGGTCGGCTACGATCGGCCGCGGAGCCTCGGCCGGGACGAGACGGGATCGCGGGTGGCGGTGCCGATCTGGGTGGACTACATGAGCCGGGTGCTGGCCGGGACGCCGTCGGAGGAGTTCCCGGTGCCGGAGCGCGTGGTGCTGGTCCCGATGGACATGGACCCGGCGGGGACGTGCGTCAAGCCCGTGGTGATGGCGTTCGTGCGGGGTACCGAGCCGCTCGCGACCTGCGGCCCCCCCAAGAACTGATCGCGGCGCCTGGCGGCCGGCGGGTCCTGCCCCGGCGGGCGGGCCTCAGGTCTTCTGGGATGGAGAAGGATAGCGCGGGGCCAGGGTTGCC
>Ga0209342_10002792_pt1 | contig 18557 bp, 23 predicted proteins | sample RifCSP16_2_FD_184023 | JGI IMG/M metagenome (GOLD analysis project Ga0209342, IMG submission 184023) | Soil microbial communities from Rifle, Colorado - Rifle CSP2_sed 16_2 (SPAdes) (version 2) | ecosystem: Environmental > Terrestrial > Deep subsurface > Rock core/Sediment | place: Rifle... | reverse complement strand
GGTGGCCTTGCCGGTCTTGTTGGCTTGGTCACCAAGCAACCCCAAGGCGGCCTTGGCCTTGTTGACGGCATCGCTAGCGTTGTCTACGCCGTCAATCGTGATGATGTTGCGGACATTGGCTTGTGCCCCCGCCATTGGTTAGCCCCCTTCCCTTGCGTCGCGAACGGCCATCAAGCCCGCCACGGCCCAAGCGGCGTATCGATCAGGCCATCCTTGTAGGGGTGCCACCTTCGCCAACCGGTCCAGGGCGAACACGGCCCCGAAGTGGGGATCCCCAAGTAGGTCAAGGGGGCACACGGACCAATCCAGATCGGACACGTCACGGGCGGACATCGGCACGGGGTGCAAGTGCCCTTGCCCTTGGCAACCCAAGATGCCCCGCACCTTGCCGGGGGCCTTCGCAAGCCGTAGCAATGTGGGCAAGGCCGTGACGAAGGTTTGCTTGGATCCCTTGTGCGTCACGTCAACCCTCGCCCACTGCCTTAGTTTCCCAAGAAATAATCCGTGATTGCGTCGTTCAAGGGGTTGATCAGCTTGGCCTTGGGACGGGCCAAGAAGGTCTTGGCCTTGTCGGCGTCACCGTCGATTGCCACCAAACCCAGTTCAACCGTGCGGCGGATCTGGGCCACGGGGTCGGCGATGGCCATGACTTCCCGTGCTTGCCAGTAGTCCAACATCTGGACGGTAAAGGTTGGGCCCGTCGGGCAATCCGACACGTGGACAAAGTGCCCGTCCTTGTCGAAACGCAAGTCCTTGGTGCTACCTGCTAGAATGTCGTCGTTCATGTGGTGCCTCATGTCGTGTGGTGCGCGTGACGGTAACTAGCCCCCCGGGTCGGGGCACCACGACCCGGCCCGGGGGACGTTCACTAGGACTAGCCAACCGACACGCGGAACGGCGAGTTTTTCGGGCTGTTGGCCGAAGTCTCCGCGGTGTCGGATGCGTCGGCCGTGTAGGCCCCCGCTTCAATGCTCAACTGGTAGCCAACGGCCCCGTTGATTTCGGCCACTTGGGGGACGGCCACGATGCGGGCCGACGGCACCAAGAAGGCGAAGCATCGGCCCACGTTGCTGCCCACGTAGACGCCCAACGACGTTGCAACGCCACGCTCCAAGTAGCTTTGCCACACGTGCGACCCGACGTTGCCCGACGACCCGGCGGCGTCATAGACCAGATCAGTGGACACCCACGGCAAGGACACGGACACGTTGATGCGGGGCTTCTTGTAGACGACCCCGGTGATCCCTTGCGTTGCCGAATGACACTTCAGTTCAGCGATTTCGGTCTTGTACTCAATGCTGCAAGACTCCAAGCCACACTTCAAAGCGGCACCCAACATCGCCCGACCGTTGTTCACGCCGACGATTTGGGGGATGCGTTGGAAGGGGTCCGGGACTTGCAACCCACCCTTGGTGCCCGTGCCGGCCTTGTCGATCTGGAAGTCGTGGAAGCTGTACGCCATCTCGATCGTTGGCACGGCCCCCGATTCCCACGTCAACTTGAAGCCCGTGCAAACCGCGTCGGACAAGATGTAACACGCTTCCTCGGCGTCACCGTTCCACCGGAAGGTCATCGGCAACTGGCTCCCGTGATTAACACTGATCCAAGCGGTGCCCGTGCCGTACATGTCATCTTCGGCGGCGGCCACGTTGCCCGATGCCTCAAACAAGGTCAGGTCTTGGCCCGCCTTGGTCTTGACGAAGCCCATCTGCGGTGCCGTATCGGTTGCCGTGGTTGCGGCAATGACAAGTTCACCCACGGACACCTTGTTCGACGTAGTGGCGTCGAAGGTCTTGACCAAGGTGGACGTGCACCCGGCGATGACACCCGACGTCACGGCCACGCCCGCGGTGTATTCCGACAAGGACAAGTGCAAGCCCTTCCAAAACTTGACGGCCGTGTCGGATGCCGCGATGTTGGAACCCAAGGCGTTGGCAACCATGCACACCCAATGCGGCAAGATGCCCGTGTCGCCCGGATCGTCGGCGGTCGGGTCATAGCCCGACTTCAACCCTTCCAAGGGCATGGAAAAGCTAATCGTGCCATGCCGACGGCCCGGAAGCCGTTCGGGTGCGGCTCCGATTTCCCCCGTCATCAGGTCGAGTTCAACCAGTTCGGTTGCGAACTGAACCTTGGGCCGATCGCCTTGGATCCAAGCAAAGTCTGCATCAACGGTTGCCGCCGTGCCAAACCCGCTGACCTGCGGTGCAACGCCTAGGGAGTGTTCTTGCCAGTAAGCCATTATATTGCCTCACACGTTTGGCCTATCAGGCCCGTTGAAAATCCACCCGAATACGTCGGGTGCACGAAAGGGAACCGTCACCCATCGGGGTGACTTCGGCCGTGTCGGGGTCGATGCGATCGATGCCGTCGGTTTGGCTGGCCCAGGTGAACAAATCGGCAAGGATGTCTTCGCTGTCCCTGATGGCCGTCTGTGCGATGGTCGGTTGCCCCGCTTCTGTGGGCACGTCCAAGTAGACAACTTCAAGGGCAACTTGCGTTGTCCACGGATAGCACGCCATACCTTGGCGATTCGGGATGCCAGCAAAGGCCGACAAGAAACAGGTACGTGGCGGGACGGTTTGTCCTCGTGGTTCACCGATGATGACTTGAAAGCGGTCATCGGCGTTGACTTGCGTGGACGGCGTCAACGCTTCTACGCGGGCCTCGATGGCGTCCAAGACGGCGGCGGTAGACGTGAAGGCCATTTACCGCACCCCGCGAATCGTAAAGTGCATGGGCCGTGCTTCGTTCGAATCGATCTGCCCGTCGGCGTTGGCGTCAAATGCCGACAACCCGGTGATGACCGTGGTCAAACCGTCTTGGAAGGCAAAGCGGGTTTCGCGTTGTGCTTCGATGACCTGACCACCGTGGGCCACCCCACGCATGGCAAGTTCGTAGCGGATGCCTGCCCGGGCCACGTCTTGGAAAACCAAGGACGACAAGTAAAGGCTTGGGCGTCGGCCCGTTTGGGCCAACTTTGCCCGAATGGCTTCGTTGACCTTGTCGGCCACGTCTTGCCGTTTGGACACAGACCACAACGTGCCGAAGTCGACCATGATTTCGGCCACGTCATCGGGGCCACAAACGGGCGTCCAAGGCCAACGGACAACGGCGGCGGGATAGCCCACTTGCCGGGGGTTCGTGCCGTCGGTGTAGTTCCAGGCAAGGCGATAGTTGCCGCCGATGCCCGCAAGGCCCACGGCGGCGATGGTGGCCGTCATCTTCAACGCCTTGACCACATCGCCCGTTGTCGGGGTCACGGGCAAGGCGGCCACAAGGCCCACGGCCTTGGTTGTGGCGTTCACGGTCATGGCATGCACAACGTAGTCTTGGCCCGCGCACGTGACCCGGAAGTGGTCACCACGGGCAAGGCCCGTCACGGACCCAAGGATCAGGGTGCTTGCGGTTGACCCCGCGGCAAGGGTCGTCGAAAGGGAAGGCAAGGTGACCGTGGGGGCTGAAACGGTTGAACCATCGGCCTTGCTTAACAAGCAAGTGGCCGACGTGGGCACGATGCCATCAACGTCAAAGTGCGTGACGGTTGTGGTCGTGTCGTATGTCAGTTCTAGTTCGGTCACGGCGGCCCCCAAGGTCATCGGTCGGCTTGGGGCCGTGGGGTGCAAGTGCGTGACCTACACCCCACGGCCCTAGAACCTTTCAGCACTTAGGCCACGTCGGCACCGATGATCCCGGCTTCCATCGGCGACTTGAAGCAAGCCGATGTGTATTCCGCCATCAAGTGGACGAACTGGTCGTCATCCGAAGGCTTCGCGTAGACCGTGGGGGCTTCGGCGATGTACGTGCCAACCGGGCAAGACGGCTTGGACGGGTCGGAAATCAAGAACCAGTCGTCTTCGTCGGTCGTGAAGTTCCAACAAACCACGTCGGCGATCAGGCCCTTGAACATGTTGTCGGCCATGTCGGAACCCGACAAGGTGGACTTGATGACTTCGTGTGACGTTTGCAGGTTCTTCGGCCCGACGACCAAGACCAACCCGCCGTTGATGCCCAAGTGCATCGGGACGCCACGGTCGGTCTTGTACTTGATCATCAACTGCAAGGCCGACGACAACGCTGCTTCGGAAAAGGCGGAAGTCAACAAGTTGCTTTGCGTGCCCGCACCACCCAAGCCCGCCAAGTAGGCCAAGCCCGAATCGATGTACTTCTTGCCGGCACCAACTTGGAATGCACCCGCACCTGCCCGGGGGTGTGCGGCGGCAAACAAGCCTTCCAAGAAGTCGAAGTAGTCCTTCGACAAGTTGACGGCCACGTCACTTGCAAGTTGCTGGCCCCATGCCGCAAGGGCATAGTCCTTGTCCAAGACGTGACGGGGGACGGTGTGCTTGATGACGCGGTGCGACGTGTTCACCGTCGATTCGATGGTTGCCACGTCGGTTGCCGTCACCGATGTATCCGTGTCGGCCACGGTTTGGGCAAGGCCACCGGCCATCACACCACCGATTCGGTAGGTGCCCGGAAGGCCCGTAACGACACGGCCCGCCCGTGCGAATGCCGCCGGTTGTTCAGCGATTGCCGCCACGAAGGCGTCTTGGAAAATGCGGGGAGCCGCAAACGAGTTCGCCATGGTAGATACTCCACTTGTCCCCGGATTGGGGACGTTGTGGGCCTACCTCGCGGGCCGTGTTCGCTTCGTGACCCCTATCTACCCGGGGGCTTCGGTGCGTCGGCGTCGGCCACTACTAGGGCCGTTTTCGCCGTGGCGTCCTGACGGTTTCGACCGACAAGGCGGTTTCGGACATCTCGCCGTCTTCTACCGCCTTGGTGATGCGATCAAGGCGAAGGGCACGGTTGCGTTCGTAGTCTTCGCGACTGATCACCCAAACTTCGGCCTTGGGGAATCCCATCACGATCGGGTTGCCACCAACCTTGACATAGCCCTTTGCGGCATGGCGTCGGCGGTTGTGTTCAACCCGGTCAGGCTTTTCGGACAAGTCCACGATGGCGGCGGCCCATTGGCCATAGTCCAAATCCACGACCCGACCGGGCTTCAAGCCTTCGTCTTCGCCGTGGTTGCGTGCCTTGTCGGCGTTGGCCCGTGCTTGGGCAAGTTCGGCTTTCGTCGGAAGGACAAACCCGCTAGGGGCTTGTGCGGTGGTGCTTGTGGTGTCGTTCGGCATGGTGCTCCTACTACTAAAGGTGTGTGCATCGGTGGCTTACGGGACTTCAGCCGCCGTACATCTTCCGAAGTGAATCCGTGGTGATCAAAGGGTTCTTGGTCTTGCCACTGAAGATGTCCGCAAGTTTGCCCTTGGTCGTGTTGGCAATGCCCGCCAATGGGTCCGGCGGGGCCGTGTTGCCCTTGCAAAACTCGGGGTTGCCCTTGACCCACGCTTCAAGGGCCTGGGCCCCGTCGGCGGTCCTTGGGTCAACGTCGGGCACAAGGGCCATGGCCTTGGGGTTGATGCCCAAACGGTCGGCGGCGGCCTTGCGTGCTTCTTGAACAAGGGCCTTGCGTTCGGCGTCCACGGCTTGGCGGTCTTCCGCAAGGCGTTGGCTTTCGGTCAAGCTTGCCTTGCGTGCTTCTTCGGCTTGGGCGTCGGCCTTGGCCTTGTCGGCTTGTAGGGCGGCAACCGTGGCGGTCAACGAAGCAATCTGTGCCGCAAGGTCGGGGGCCTTGTCGTCGGTCACGTTGTCGGGTGCCTTGTCACCACCACCCGCTTGGGGGTCGGGTGGCGTGATGTCGTTCGTCGTGTCGGTCGTGGTGGTGCTATCGGTCATTTGGACAACTCCCTAAAACATGCGGCGTAAAGCCGTGGATCCCCACCGTGGGGCAGATTGTCGGCACGGCCACCCAAAGCACGGGCCGTGCAAACGGCGGCATGGGCGGCCAAGGCGTTGGACATGGCGATCAGTTCTTCGTCGGTGTTTTGAAGTAGGCCCACGTTGCTGTTCTTGAACAAGGTGGCAGCCTTCAAGGCGTTGCGTACAAGCTTGGGCTTGCGGCGGAACTTGACCTTGCCGCCTTCGTCGCGGGATAGCTCCCGCACTTGCTTCGCCCGAAGGTGGCCCTTGTCGCTCAAGGTCAACTCAAACGTGCCCGACTTCTTTTGCGTGATGGCCGAACAAGTGGACGATGCACCCGTGCTTGACCCGCTAGGCTCAATCACGGCCCCTTCGGCACCATAGTTGCGGACTTGCAACGACCGAATCAGTTCACCCGACCCTTGCCCCGGGCGTAGCCCACGGGCGGCGTGCATTTCTTGCGAAGATGCAAAACGGGTCTGATTGCCCAAGCCAACCTTGGTGGCGTATGCCGGGCTGATGTAGTAGCGGGGCTTGTCCTTCGGTCCGGCGTGGGGCGTGGTGCTGAAAGGGTCTGGTTGCGTGGCATATTGGCCTTGTGCAACCCGTGCTTGGATGTGTCGGGCCGTGGCCGTAGCAAGGGCCATCGGCCGTTGAAGGGCAGCCTTCAAGTCAACCGTTGCCGTCTTGCTCCACGTCACCTTGACGGACATCTGCATTAGTTGCCCCCCGTCGTGTCGGTCGTGTCGGCTTCGGGTTGGCCTTCGGCTTGGGCTTCTTGTGGCCCGTCGGACAAGGCGGCGGGGGCGGGGATCAAGCCCAAGGCCCGTGCTTCGTCCAAGTTGGTCTTGACCGTGTACAAGGCGGCGGCACGGCCCACGCCGTCACGGGCCATGACCGCGTCAACGGGTGACGACACGCCAAGGGCGACTTCGGCTTGAAGGGCTTGGGCGGCGGCTTGCGGGTCCGGGCTTGCCGTGTACGGTGACCAAGTGACATCAAGCGACAAGTCCGACGGGAACGGCATCGGTTCCCGAAGCGACAAGACCGTGGTGATCAACGCCAACAAGTCCCGTTCAAGTTGCGTCAACAAGGGCAAGATGCGGTCCCGCATCGCTTGCCTATCTTGCGCCGCGAAAAGTCGGGCGGCGGCAGTGACGGCCGTGTTGACCCTCAGGAAGCTGGAAGGGTCAAGGCCCAGCATTGCGCAGTACAGGCGGATCTGGTGTTCGGCGAAGCTGACCAGTTCGGCCACGGGCACTTGACCTTGGGCGATGGCAAGCTCGGGTGCCGGGGCTTGGGGGTCGCCCATCACCATCGCAATGAACTTGTCCGGCCCGTGACTGATTTCTTCCACAAGTTGGGACACGTTGGCGTTCTTGATCCACTTTTGCGGGAAGGCACAGTTGCGGACGATGTTTTCGTTGTCGGCTTGTTGCAAACTTAGAGCTACTTGCAAGTTCAAGACGGCATCGTTGACTGGAGGCAAGCTACGCCCCGGGTCGGGTGCGACACGGTAGGCCACGACGACGGGGATCCGCCCGAAGGGGTGTGACTTGTCGGCGGCGTAGATGCCGACATCTTGCCCGCCGATGGTGCGGCTTGCCGTCGTCGGCGTTAGGACCATGCGGCCCATGACCACTTGGCCCGCCACGGCCTGCATCGGCACCGTGACAACCAGGCGTGTCCACGTCGTCGGGTCGTTGGCCCGCATCGCGTCGCACGTTTGAAGTTCTTCGACTTGCCACGGCTTGAAGGCGTGCAACCGCACCTTGCCGATTCCGTCGGGCAAGACCACGGCCAGGAAGACGTTTTGCGTCCACAAGTCGGCTTCGGCAAGTTCAAGTTGGCGGTCGATTCGGCTTGCGTCATAGACGCTTTGCAGCTTTTGCCAAACGGGTTGTTCCAACGTGGCGGCACGGAAGCGGCGGACGACGGGACGGGCGTACATGCCCGAAAGTTCGGCAACGTATCGGGACACAAAAGGGATCGCCCGGACGGGCAAGTCCGTTCTTGGGTAGGCCCGTCGCAGCTCGTCAAGGATGGGCGAATAGTCGCCACGGGCAAGCAAGTCTAGTTGCCGGGACTTTCGGGCGTGTTCGGCTTGGTTCCAGATCGAAAGGTCGCCAATGAGCATGTAGCCCCCTTGTGCTACATATGGGCGTCCATCGGTGACTTACGCGGGACGGGGCTAGGTCACTTGGCGGTCGGATCGGCCGACGGCTTGGGCGGCTTCGGGCTTCCACCCGTTGCCCGATTGCGGGGCAAACAAGCGGTGCCCGCCGTGAAGGCGTGGGTCGGTGGCCCCGGCCATGATGATGTACCGCAAGGCGTCCATGGCGTGGTCGTTGACGTTGTCCTTGCGGGGCCGTGTCGTCGGTTGGCCTTCGGCGTCCAAGTGGTAGCAATAGCCCCGCATCGCCGGGATGATCGGCGCCGTCTGGCCCGTGACCGTCTGGGCCAGCTTGTCACTGAAGACCAACAAGGGCTGCCCCTCACACGGATCCATCAAGTCCCGCATTAGTTCAAGGCCCCGCACAATGCCCTGATCTTCCTTGGTTTCCATCCATCGAAGCGGGGTTGTCCGGTATCGCGTTTGCAACACCTGGTTCTCGAAGGGTGCGGCCCGGTCGGCGGCCAACAAGGTTGGGGGCGTGGTGCCGTGGCCATCGATCCACTTTTGCAAACGGTCTTGGAAGGTGCCGCGTGGGGCGTCATCAAGGATCAGTTCGTCGGCCACGACCCAACGGCCCGATGCTTCGACTTGGCACATGATGGCAACGTGATGTGCCCCGCCACCCCAATCGATCCCGTAGACCCGCGGCAAGGTCGGGTGGTCTTGCCATCGCCACGGGATCATGTGGCGTGCTTCAAGTTGAAGGACCGTGTGGCTTGGACGCAGCACCTTGCCTTCAACCTCCTGCTGATACCGTCTTTTCGACATCGATCGCAGGGAGTCAAAGAAGTGGGTCGGCAAGAAGGGGTTGGCGAAGCTGGTTGCCGTCACCGTGTAGAAGCGGCCCCAGGTCTTGACCCCAGCGGCGTCACCTTGGCCCCGTGCCGTGATGTAGTGGCGTTGGGCGTCCACGAAGCGGCGCGTGATGCCTCGCAACCCGTTCGGAGACGTGGCGAAGGCCAAGCCCGGCAAGGGGCCACGACCACGCAAGCGGCCCGTCAAGACGGACCAGACTTCTTCGGGTTCGGCTTCCGACCATTCGACTTCGTCGGCGGCGGCAAAAGTAAGGGTAAGTCCCCGCAACTTGGCGATCCGGTTGTACGGCCGAAAGTAGACCTGGCACCCGTTGCACAACGTGACCTTTGCGTTGCCCTTGTCGTAGTCCCGCACAAGGTTGACGCCCGTGACGTCTTGGCATTCTTGCAAGCGGTCAAAGAACGCGGGGATCAAGATGGCTTGAAGGTCAACCGACGTGCGGCCCAACAAGGCACCGATGGCCCCCGGGTTCGCCAAGGCCCGCCGGACGACCCACGCGGTCAAGGCGTGGGACTTGCCCGACCCGACGCCACCCAAGAACATGGCGAACAAGTGATCATCGGCCACGAAGTGGGCTTGTCGGTCGTACAAGTTCCACGCCTGATCCAGATCCAAGGCGACGTTGGCGACGTTGGCGACGTTGGCGGCGGGTGGACGTGTCGGAAGGGGCACCAAGCGGGGCACGGTTCACCCCTCGGTGTCGATGATGTCGCCAACATCGGGGTCATGCTGTGGCGCCACGGCGTCGGGGTGCGTGGCCGTCGGTCCGGTGCCGTTGAACGTGATCGTGATGTTGGCCCCGGTGGGTGCCTGGGCTTGCCCAAGTTGTGCCGCGGCGGCAACGTGACTTGCGGCCTTGCCGATGGCGACGATCAGATCCTTGGCGGCAAGTTCTTTGGATGCAAAGCAAGCTTGGGCCAAGCGGATTTCGTAGACCGTCAATGCCGCAAGGTCTTGGACGGTGACCCCGACGGCGTGGGCTTCTTGGATTGACTTGCGGTCGTTGGCTTCTAGCCTTGGGTCCGACAACAAGACGCCCAACAAGCCCTTCTTGGCCGTGGCCCTTGGCCCCGTCGGATCCGACTTCCGTTTGGCAACGCCCGTCTTCTTGCCGATGTCGGGATCGCCTTGCGGTTCCGTCAACCCAATCAAGGACGTGTCGGCCCGATCCGGTCGTGACCGACGGGCGGGTTTGTCGTTGGTGGTCTTCGGGCGTCCAGACTTCAGCGTGCAACCTCGGGAAAATCAGGGTTTGCGGCAATAAGTGCGGGGTTGGATACCCCGCCAGGTGCCCCCAGGGCCCCAGAAACGGACCGGGGGGTGTCTTACGGCCTTGATGGCGTTCTTGACCCGTCGGGTCATCAGCGCACGTTGGCGTTGACACCAAGCGGCCAAGCGGATGGCTTCGACCTTACGCTTCAACCCCGCGAACTTGGCGGAGGCTTCGGCTTGGGCGTGCATCAAGGCGACAGCCGTCTTGACGGTCACGCGGTCGATGTCGGGATTGCCAGTGATTGGGATTCGCAAGGCGATGGTGCCTCCCAAGGTCTACTAGGGGGCGTCCATCGGGGGCTTACGCGGCCTGTGTCCTAGCCGAAGGTGGCAGGGCAAAGTGCCCACGTGCCAGGCACACAAGGGCTTGGGGTGTCCAGATACGCTAGGTGCCCAAAGTGGGCATGCACGGCGGCTTCGATGTCGGTCAACCAGTCGGACACGTTGGACGTGAGCAAAGCGGTCAAGCGGCACTTGGACGGCCTTGTCCCTTGGGCGTCACACCACACTTCGGCCCCTTGGCACCCAGGCACGGCGTGCCAACCGTGGGACCACCGCGGGCGGCCTTGGGTGATGGCTTGACGGGTTTCGGCTTCGGGCCAATACAAGGCCCGAACGTGGTCCCGAAGGCCATCCGACCCCGTCGTGCGAAGCGTGTAGGGTTCGGGCAGCCAAGCGTAGGTCGTCCGACGGTGTGCAACTAGGTGGTAAGCCGTGACACCCAGAAGGTCGGCAACGTCTTTGGCAAGCAAGTAGCCCGGTTCGGGTTGCAAGTGCCGGTCCGCCGGGGGCTTGGGCTTGCGGGGCCGTGGTCGTCGTTCAGGTCGTGGGTTCGTCATCGTCTGCCCCCTTCTTGTCGTCGGCCCCCTTCTTGTCGTCGGCCCCCTTCTTGTCGTCGGGCTTGTCGGCCTTCAACAAGGCGATCAAGCGGTCAAGTTTGGCGTCAATCCGCGTCAACGTTTCGATCATGTGGTCAAGATGTTCTTGGTTGTTCATGGTTGTTTCCTTTGTTACCCAAACAAGTCGGTGATGCAATCCACTTCGGGTGGCAGCAAGGGTTGGGTCACGGCTTGAAAGTGGAAGTGTTCCCACGCCTTTGTGCCGTCGGGCCACGAACGGATCCACACTTGGGCGTGGCCGTTGCGGGCCGTGGCACCTTCGGGCAAGTAGGCGGCCTTGATGGCCGCTACCAACTTGTTTACGTTGTTCATTGCATCCGGGTACCTATCATTTCCGGACCATAACCATTCGCGGCCTTCGGCGTCGGTCAACAAGAAGGTGTGCCACGTGTCCTTGTTGACCTTGTTGGCGTTGTAGTCCGCGAAAGTAAATAAGGTCTTGGTGCGGCATTGGGTCAAACGTTGTCGGTTTACGGTCATTTCAAGCATGGTCGTCTTCCATCGTCGGGGCCGTGTTCTTGTGGCCCGCATACCTATGTCGGTTCTATAGCCTAACTATTGGAAGATCAGACGATGGGCTTGACGATTTCGGTCACGACATGCTGACATGCACCGTAGGCCCTAGTTGACTTGGGCTCTACGTGTCGAAATGAAGCACAAGATTCTTTCGTTCCCTTCCCCCACAGGCCCTGCAGTGTTCGACAACCAGCTAAAAGAAGGTTGGGTGTTGGTGACGGTCTACTTCGATGATGGGAAGTGGAACTACATATTTCGACGTGTAGAAGACATCTAGTTGCCGTTGATCAGTTCACGCAAGTTAGCGTCACGCGGCCCAATGCCTTCGCCATGGCGATGTCACGCTCGGAAAGGTGCCACGGGTCGGGCTTGTTTGGGTGGTCACCGCACGTTACGCACCGGGGGCCGTGGGCGGGCTTCCAATACATCCAATCGCCAAAGTGGATCCGCGTCCCGCACGCCGTGCAATGCGAAGGGTCACGGATCCACGCCGAACGCATCCGGTAGCTTCCCGTCGGCATCGGTTCTTTGTCGTACCATGATGGATCCAACGGTTCGGGCGGCGGCGAGAAGTCGCCACACGCCACGCACCGAAAGGCAATCACGGTGCGTTCATACGACCGTTTGCCTTCGGCGATGTGGACCTTGGTGCCCGTGGGCAACTTGCACCAACATCCTTGGCACTTGCCGTTTTCGCCCGGTTGCTTCGTTCGAATCATTTTGTCCCTCCAAGGGCTACGTCGACAAGGGCATCCACGGCTTGCGTGAACGCGGTAGGCACCACAGCAACCGCTTTCGTCGGGCGGATCGCCACTTGGTCCCAAATCGCCCGGGCAAACCGCCCATCGTAGACGGGTTCGGTTGTTGCTTCGGTCAAGGTCTTGCTCTTTCCTTCGGTGTCGTAGGTTTCCGAAATGACTTTGAAAGGCGTACTGGCGAAGGCGTCACGGGCGGCTTGGACGGACCGCAAGCGGGGTTCCATGACGGCTTGGGGCGTGTGGCATGCCCGTTGGACAAGCGTCCCCGGCCGTAGCGTGACGCCACGGGATGCCGACACGCGGCCCGTGACCGACACTTCGTTAAACTCCACGTCCAACTCGATCGTGCGGTCCAAGGCGTCGGCCACCCATTGCACAACTTGCCCGCGGTACTTGACCCACGACGCGGGGGATGTGTCGTCAGGCCGATTGCCGATTGCCACCCCAGGCCAAGACGCCGTCACGTCCATCGTGGACAACACGACACAACGGCTTCCTTTGCTTCCGCCCCGTGTTGCCCCTTGGTGGAACACCATGAATCTATTGTCATGTCGCAGATAGTCTATACTACTAGTGTATAGACTATTTGCGACATCCCGCTCAAAGTGCTTCTTCCACGCCCCAAGCCGTTTCGCGTCCATTTCGTAGGCGTACAAGTCGGGCACGTCCACCAAACGGCGGCCCGCAAGGTGCCCCGCGACATCCACGGGCGGCATGAAGCAAATGCCCGCCACTTGCATCGCGGCAACCCACGGCCCGCACTTCGGGCATCGGCGGCTTTTGCAAAGGTGCTGATACGCCGTCAAGTTGAAGGTTTGGACGTTGACCATACCTTGGGCCACGCCACATTGCCGCCAAGTTGCCCCCGCGTCCGTGTACTTCTTGCGGTAGCGGGGCACTAGATCCTTGCCGTGGCGAACGGCTTCCCGTGCGGCCTTGACCACTTCGGGATCCATCGCGTCGGCTTCTTTGCGTCGGTCGGCGATGTGTTGGGCAAAGTCGCCGTAGTGTTCGGGGTCGGTGCGAAGTTCGGCCATTTGGTCCAAACGTCGAAGGTCGTAGTAGCGTTCGCGGTCCTCGGACAAGGGAGCGGTTTCCCACGGGTCCAACGGTGCAATCGGGTCTTTCGCCAACAAGTCGTTCACCTTGGCGTCAAGGTCGTCAACGTCCTTTACGTCAACGGCGTTGAACGTTTGGGCCAAGACCACGTGGCCACATCGCCAGCATTTCAAGCGGGGCGATTCACCGGGTGCCGACAGGACCACGGCGGCCCCTTTTGCGTGGGACATCGAACAACAAGGGGCTTCGGTCCGTGCCCCGCGTGCCATTCCCTTGTAGGCGTCCAGGGCCAACGCAGCGACGCGAAAGACCTTTCCCGCACCAACCCCGCCGGCATGTCCGCCCGACACGTCTACGGCCCCGTGGGTGCCCAACATCGCATGTGCCAAAGCTACGTCGTCGGCGTCGGTCGTGACCCGTGTGGCCCGTAGGTGGGTTGCGTGTCCCCGCATGTCGCGGGCCGATTCGGGATCCGTGTGCTTGGCGGCGTCGTCCAACCGTTTCGCCACGGCAAGGCAATCGACAACGCGGGCCAAGACGGCGGCGTCGGTGATCCCCATCGTTTGGGCGTAGGCCCGAAGCATGTTGCGGACATGTCCGGGTTCGTATTTCGCCGTGGCATCCAAGTGCAAGACGGGTTGCTTGCGGTCGTCCCCGTCGTAACCCGGCAACCGCATCAACCCGGCGGCGTTGGTGATCGTGGTGTCGCCTTCCAAGACGGCGATCAAAAGGTTCTGGATTTCCGCGTAGACAGGATCCTTTGCCGCCAACTTGCGATTGAAGATCACATAGGCGTGGATCGATTTGCCGCCGGTGAAGACCTGCAAGCCCCACCGTAGCCCCGTGGCCGATGCCAACGCGGTCAAGCGGCGTTCTTGTTCGTCGCGGCCCAAGTGGTCGATTTCGACACGGGCACAAGACACCCAAGCCACGCGATCGCCACCAAGCCCCGAATGCCACCGGACGACCTTACGGGCGGCGGCTTCGGTCTTGCCGCAATCGTCGTCGTCCGTGGTGGCCTTCTTCGCGATGTCGGCAACGATTTGCGGCAAGTCCGCGGCACGGTACGCGGCGGGGATCCAAAAGCGACCATCGGCCCCCGGCACCGACCCGGACCACCAAACAAACGGTGTCGCGTCGGCGGCACCGAAAAGGACGTCATAAAGGGGTGATACATCGTTGCACATGACGGCCAAGACGGCGGCGTCGGTGGCGTCACGGCCCAACGGGGCGGAAGGCGGACACGGCACAAAAGGCGTTGCCCCACTTGGTAGCCCCGCCCCCACCGGCCAAGGTGTGGGGGCAGGAACATCAAAGCATCCCCCGTTTAGGACGGGGCTACCGAGTGGATCAACGACCGAGTCGTCCGACAAATCGAAGTATTGCATGATGTTCTTCCTTTGTGGGCTTGAAGGGGTTGGCTAGACCCGGCCCGTCTTCTACTAGTACCCGACAGGCGTCGGTTTCGTACCCACCGCCTTCACCTAATACGGGGCGGCGATAGGCAATCCACCGAACATTTCTTGACCTGAATCGTCACGGGTTTGTCACGTCGTCACCGCCGACGGTCTTGAAGAACTTGCCCGCGTGGCCGTCGTTGCCCAAGCTCGCGACCAATGCCGGGTGCATGATCAAGTTCGTGGGCCACCGTCCCCCACTTTAGGGCGTTGGCGGCAACCGTCGGTGCGGCGGGGTCTAGCGGCTTTCGTACAATCGTGATGATTTTCATTCGATCTCCTCCAAGAACGCCCCTTCTTCATGACGACCACCCAAAGGCCACGGACCCTTGAACTTGGCGACCCACGCCTTGACCTTGACCTTATTGACCCAACCGTCGGGGAAGTCCTTGGTGCGAAGGGTCAAGGCGGTCTTGGCCCGTGGGTGCGTCATCGTGTACTTGCCGGCGTTGTAGGTGCAGTGGACATCCTCGACGCGTTCGATCAAGTCGGCGGTGAAGCGTTCCTTCTCGTATGCACGTTCTTCGCGTTCCATTTTCCGATATTCTTTGTCGTTCATCTTGTTGTCCTTTGTCGGCTTGGTTGTTGGTGCCGACGCACCATCGAACCCGACCCGCCCGTGAAGTCGTTCGCATCACGGGCGGGTGTCGGTTGCTCCCGACGTGCCCCCGACAAGGTCAACGGTTGACCTTGTCGGGGCACGCCTTGGGCGTTGGTGCTACGCGGCCTTGAGGGTTGCAAGCTTGGCTTCAGCCTTGGCGATAGCCTTAGCCCTTTTGGCTTCAGCCGACTTGGCCTCATCGTGCTCGTCGGCGGACTCATAGCCCGCCTTGTTGGCTTCCATCGCCTTGTTGAACCAATCCCACCTAAGCCCATGGCTCCAAAGGGCGAAAGCAGCGGATTCGACCGTGACCCACTCGGTCACGTCGTTGACGATGTGCCCCTCGTCATAGGCGTTCTCGTCATCCAAACCGTTGGCCTTCGTGTAGGTCATGGTCCGTTTGAACAGTTCCCCGCCACGGACGCCGTAGATGATCCAATCGTCGCCGATCCAAAAGGAATACAGTTCAGTCGTGATCTTGTTGTCCGAAACAATGCCCGGCGTCCCCGGGTCGGATTTGTGGGGCGTGTTCATGTGCCCCTCCCTTCTTGATGCGGCCCGTCTTGGGGCCTACTTGGTTTCGTAGGTCGTCCGATTTGGCTTCCTACCCACCATCTACGCGGGCATGAGAAAAAGTCAGCATAGACGAATCTCTTGACGCATAGGGCACTTGCCGGTCACCATATTGCGATCGCCACACGGACTTGGCGACGACGGACAACCCGCGATGGCGATCCACACGACCCGAAATGACCTATTGCCGGGGATTCAACGGGGCCGACGGACGCACTTGCTTTGCGTTCAAGATGTTGCAACGGCGATCGGCGTGTCGAAGCCTACGGTTGTCCGATGGGTGGCCGAAAAGGGGCGGGGCAAGGATGTTCTTTGGCTTCCCGCCCCGGACTTCGAAATCGGCGGCACCATGTGGGCGTGGCACCCGACGTCAATCGAACCGGTCATCGTCGAAATGCGGCACAAGAAGGAAACCGTCCGTGAACGTGAAGCCAAGCGGGTTGCGGCGGCAAGGCGTGCGGCGAAAGAACGGGCGGCGTGGCTAGCTGCCGGGCCTGAAGGGGTCACCGTTGATCGTCATGCGTGGTTGGCCGAACAACGGGCCAAGGCCAAAACCAACTTCGACTAGTTGGCCCTACAAGGCCCGCCGGGTCGTGACCGTCCACTTGTCGGCAAACCAACATTGCGTGCCTTGGCGGGGCCTTTCCGTGCGTCCGTCGGCCCGCGGTGCAAGGGCACGACGTTAGGCCTTCGGGACGTTTGGCCGTGGGTCAAGACGGTTCGAAACATAATGTAAAACGTCTGGTTACAATCGACCAGACGCCACGGGATCGCCGTGATCGGCGACTTTGCCACCGATGCCTTGGGGTAACACATAGGGTAACACTTTTGGTCAACTTTGGTCGTCGTTCGCCAACCCGCCCCAACGATAACCTTGTGAATCAGATAGGTTTCACCATGCCGTTGTGGGCCTTGTTTTAGACTTCTAAGCCGTGGGTCGTAGGTTCGAGTCCTACCGGGTGCACCAAGGAAGACAACGAGTTAGCAAAGTGTGTTACCCGAAAATCCCGCTAGGGTAACACATTGGGGTAACACATTTGACCGAAGCCCAAAACGGATGAAGGCCCGATAGGACGAACCTACCGGGCCTTCATCGCGTCGGGCGTGGGGTTCTACGCCTTGGGCACAAGGGCCAAAGACGGGCGGATCCGGTTGATCGCGTCGGTCTTGGCGGCGTCACCGATGCCCGCGTATCGGGCCGTCATCGCTTCCGACGTGTGCCCCATGATGGCCCGCAAGGTGATTCGGTCCACTTGTGCCGACAACATCAAGGTGTTCAAGGTGCGTCGCAAGACCTGGGGGCTGATCTTCTGATCGATGCCCGCCAACTTCGCCAAGCGGGGCCACAACTTCTTGGCGGAGTTCGGATCACGCATTTGGCCGTCGTCGGACAAGAACACCATGCCCAAATCAAGCCCTGCGACTTGGTTTGCGATCTGGTAGTTACGATGTGCAAGAAGGATTTCGGCCAAGTCCGCGTGCATCGGCACGACCCGTTGCGTCTTGGTCTTGGTCCGTTCAAGAAGCACGCCCCGCGACAACGAACGGCGAATCACGATCTGGCCCTTGGCGAAGTCGATGACGTCCCACTTCAAGGCGTAGACTTCGCCCGCACGGGCACCCGTCAAGGCCATCGTTGCCACTTCGGCCAACCGCGTTGGGTACTTGGCCTTGCATGCGGCAAGCATGTCGCCAATCGCCTTGGCGTCCAAGGTGTGTTGTTCCCGCACGGGTTGAAGTTCGGGCCGTTGTGGGGGCCGTAGCCGTCGGGTCGGGTCGGGCAAGTCCAAGTCCGCCGTCATGTCCGACAAGACCGTCTTCAAGGTTCGCCACCATTGCCGCATGGTGTCTTGGGCGTAGGGCTTCGCCGATCCCTTGCGTTTCAGGTTTTGTGCCCAAACAAGCCACGATTCCAGGGCTTGGCGGGTGATGTCCTTGCACGCAAGGTGCCCAAGGCGGGGGACGATGAAGTTGTGCAAGGCGTCTTCGTAGGTGTCCCGCGTGCTGGGCGTGACCCTACTTGTTCGGATTGCCATCCAACTTACGCAATACGCTTCGAAAGTCTGGGTTGTAGTCGGCGGGAGGGGCATAGGGATCGACGGGGGCGGCGGGTTCTTGACGGCTTCCCGCATGTCCAACGTCGCCTTGACCGCGTCGGCTTCCGTTGCCCCTTCGGGCATGACTTGCTTGCGAAGGATCGTCTTGTCGCCGATCCGCACGGTCACGCGGGCCAATAGGCGTCCGTCGGCCATCCGAAACACGCCCGGGAACTTGGTTGCTTTCAACTTGGATTGATCGATCGACATCGTTTGTGTCCTTGATCTGGTTGCGGGTGACGTAGTTGTCTAAGGTCTTCTTGGCGAACATGTGGCCCTTGCCCGTCTTGCCGTCGGGCTTCAAGTCGCCGTGCGACACCAAGGACCGCACCGACGACGGGTTGCCCAAGTTCAAGTAGGCGGCGGCTTGGGCGGTCGTGTACCAATCGCCCGTTGGCGGCAAGGTGACGGCCTTGGCGGTCGTGTCGTCTTGATAGACCTTGGCGAAGCCGTTGCCGTCGTTGGATTCGGCCAAGGGGTCGAAGTCGTCATCACGGGTTGACATCGCCTTGCCCTCCCTTCTTGACCCACTTGGGGTTGCCCGACGGCGGCGGGTTGGCTAGTCGGG
>Ga0209342_10002789_pt1 | contig 18571 bp, 14 predicted proteins | sample RifCSP16_2_FD_184023 | JGI IMG/M metagenome (GOLD analysis project Ga0209342, IMG submission 184023) | Soil microbial communities from Rifle, Colorado - Rifle CSP2_sed 16_2 (SPAdes) (version 2) | ecosystem: Environmental > Terrestrial > Deep subsurface > Rock core/Sediment | place: Rifle... | reverse complement strand
AACGTGCACTACCCGCCGATGACCGAGAACTACCACTGGGAGACCGAGATGGTCGCCGTGATCGGCAAGAGCGGCGCACGCATCCCCGCCGAGAAGGCGAACGACTGCGTCTGGGGCTACGCGGTCGGCCTCGACATGACGCGCCGCGATCTGCAGCAGCAGGGCAAGGACCAGCGCCGCCCATGGGACTTCGGGAAGGACTTCGACGAGGCGGCGCCGGTCGGGCCGATCACGCCGTCAGCCAAGATCGGCCATCCGGCCAAGGGCCGCATCCGGCTCACGGTGAACGGCGAGGTCAAGCAGGACGCCGACATCGCCGAGATGATCTGGAGCGTGCCCGAGCAGATCGCCTTCCTCTCGCAGTACTACACGCTCGAGGCCGGCGACATCATCATGACCGGCACGCCGGCCGGCGTCGGCAAGGCCAAGGTCGGCGACGAGCTGGTGGCGAGCGTCGCCGGCCTGGGCGAGCTGCGCGTCAAGATCACGGCGCCGCGCTAGCAGACCAGGCGGCCGTGGCCGCGCAGCTCAACGCGGCGGACGTGATCCTCGCGAAGGCGCGCGAACCGCGCTTCCGCGATCGGCCGGCGATCATCCACGCCGGCGGAGCGATCTCGTACCGCGCGCTCGACGCAGAGGTGTCGAGAGCGGCGCACGCGCTCGCCGCCCTGGGGCTCGAGCGGGGTGAGCGCGTCGGCTTCCTCATGAACGACTCGCCGCGCTTCTGCGCGGCGTTCCTCGGCGCCCTCAAGGCGGGCGCAGTGGCGATCGCGCTGAACCCGCGGCTGGCCGCCGCCGACCTCGCGTTCGCCGTCGCCGACAGCGAAGCCCGGCTCGTCATCGCGGATCCCGACCTCCTCGAGGTCGCACGCGTCGCGTGCGCGGGCACCGCTGCGCGGCTGGTCCCGGCGCGTGGCATGGGCGACACGCTGGAGGCCGCCGTCGCGCGGTCATCGACCGATTTCCGGACCGCTGCGACCCACGCGGATGAGCCGGCGTTCTGGATGTACTCGTCGGGCACCACCGGCAAGCCGAAGGGGATCCTGCACAGCCACGCCAACGCCGCCCACGCCGGCAAGCTGTACCGCGAGGTGTTGAAGGCCGACGACCACCCGGTCGTGCTCGCGACCTCGAAGCTCTTCTTCGCGTTCGCGCTCGACCACGCGTTCCTGGGAGCGTTCGCGTGCGGTGCCACGACCATCCTGAACGAAGGCTGGCCGGAGCCCGAGGCGATCCTCGCGCAGGCGCGGCAGCATCGCCCGACGATCTTCCTGACGGTACCGACCTTCTTCCGCCGGCTGCTCGCGCTGCCGAAGGACGCGCTCGCGCCGCTCGCGGCGGTCCGGGTCAACCTCACCGGCGGCGAGCGCTTTCCGGACGCCGTTGCGGCCCAGTGGCGGGAAACGGTCGGCACCGAGCTCCTCGTCGTGTACGGGATGTCGGAGACCTTCACCCCGGTGATGGCGAGCATCCCCGGCCGCTGCCGCGCCGACACCTGCGGCGTACCCCTCGGCGGAGTCGAGGTGAAGCTCGTCGGCTCGGACGGCAGCCCGGTCGCGGAGGGTCAGCCCGGTGTACTGTGGCTGAAGCACCCGTCGCTCGCACTCCGCTACGAGAATCCGGAGGCGACCGCGCGCGCGTTCCGCGACGGCTGGTTCTGCACCGGCGACGTGTTCACGCGCGATGCGGACGGGTTCTGGACCCATCAGGGCCGGGCCGACGATCTTCTCAAGGTTGCCGGTCAGTGGGTGAATCCCCGGGAGATCGAGGAGGCGGTGCTCGCGGACCCGCGCGTCCGGGAGGCAGCTTGCGTGGTCGTGCCGGATCGCGATGGGTTCGACCGACTCGCGATGTTCGTCGTCGGCGCCGACGCGACCGACGTCGCGGCGACGCGGCTCGACGGTCTGCCGCGGCACAGCCAGCCGAAGTGGGTCCGCGAGGTCGCGGAGCTCCCGCGCACCGCGACCGGCAAAGTGCAGCGGTTCAAGCTCCGCGAGCGGCTCGAGGCGGAGCTGCGCGGCGGGGAGCGTTAAGTGTCGTACGATCGCGGCCCATGAGCCGACTCCGACTGCTCGCGGCGCTCGCGCCGCTCCTCCTCGCCGCGTGCACCAGCGTGACGCCGCGCGACTGCACGCCCGTCTACACGCTGGGTGATTCCGGCGTCTCGGCCGCGATCGCCAGCGGACGCCCGGTGATGAAGCCCGGCCCCGTGCCCGCGGTGGCGGTGCCCCCCGGCGCGCCGCGTGCCGCCCTCGAACCCGACGGAAGCTACGCCGGTGGGCGGGTGTTTTGCTCGGTGCGCGAAGCCCGCGCGGCGTTGATCGAGCTGCAGGCCAAGGGGGCGATCCCGCCCGGGCGGCCGTGGCGAGTCTACGTGGTGGCCGCGAGCTGGCGCGAAGACGTGTACGAGTCGAGCCCCGGCGATTACCGGCTCAAGCGCGCGGCGCGATTCGTCCGCGAAGCAAGCGAATAAGCACCTAACACTGCTCCCACGGCAGCCCCTCGAAGCGCCACCCGTTCCGCGAGTTGCGCTGGTGCCGCTCGTCGAGATCGCCCTCGAATCCGTGCAGCACGTTGTAGACGTCGGTGAACCCCGACTTCTCGAGCGCCTCGCCAGCGTCGACCGAGCGGTTGCCGCTGCGGCAGATGAGCACGATCGGCCGGTGCGCGTGGTTCGTGCCGGCAACCTTCTTCACCTGCCCGACGAAATGCGGGTTGACCTCCCAGTCGGCGCCGTCGTTCCACGCGACGTGGAGCGCGCCGGCCGGGTGCCCGACGAAGAGGTACTCCATCTCGCTCCGGCAGTCGATGAAGAGCGCGTTCGGGTTAGTTTTCAGGAACTGCTCGGCTTCCTTGGGCTTCAGGTGCTTCATCGCGGTGCGCCTCTCGAAGAGCGCGGGGCGGCGAGTATAGCCCAGCAAACCCTTTATTGACAGACACCTAGCGAGCCGCTAGCCTTCCGGTGCGGCGCCGATTTGATGCTTCAGCTTGCGGGCGCCTCCGGGCCGTGCCCGGATAAAACAAATACGGCTAAAGCGAGGGCAACCCGTTTGGCCCGCAGGCGAACGGGTTTTTCGTTTCTACATGCGCCCAGATCGCACCGCTGAGCTCCGCGCCCTCCTCGACCGCCGGATCCTGATCCTCGACGGCGCGATGGGCACGCTGATCCAGAGCCACCGGCTCCCCGAGTCCGCGTTCCGCGGCGCGCGCTTCGGCGACTGGCCGGTCGAGCTCACCGGCGCCAACGACCTGCTCGCCCTCACCCAACCCGAGTTCGTCGGCGGGCTGCATCGCCAATACCTCGCGGCCGGCGCCGACATCGTCGAAACCAACACGTTCAACGCCAACGCGCCGTCGCTCGCGGACTACCGGCTCGAGGCGCTCGCCTACGAGCTCAATCTGGCGGCGGCGCAGCTCGCGCGCGCCGCGGCCGACGAGTTCTCCGACCGGGCCCCCGACCGGCCGCGCTTCGTCGCCGGCGTGCTCGGGCCGACGAGCAGGACCGCCTCGATCTCGCCCGACGTCAACGACCCGGGCTTTCGCAACATCGCGTTCGACGAGCTCGTGGCCGCCTACACCGAGTCCTTGCGCGGGCTCGTCGACGGCGGCGCGGACCTGGTCCTGATCGAGACGATCTTCGACACGCTGAACGCCAAGGCGGCGATCTTCGCCATCGAGGGCTTCTTCGACGCGGCCGGTCGACGGCTGCCGGTAATGATCTCCGGGACGATCACGGACCAGTCGGGCCGGACGCTCACCGGCCAGACGACGGAAGCGTTCTGGAACTCGGTGCGCCACGCGCGGCCGCTCACGATCGGGCTGAACTGCGCGCTCGGCGCGAAGCTCATGCGCCCCTACATCGAGGAGCTGGCGAACGTCGCCGACACCTACGTCTGCTGCTACCCGAACGCCGGGCTCCCGAACCCGCTCTCCGAGACCGGATACGACGAGTCGCCGGACTACACCTCGGGCCTGCTCAAGGAGTTCGGCGAGTCGGGGTTCCTCAACATCGTCGGCGGCTGCTGCGGCACGACGCCCGCGCACGTCGCCGCGATCGCGGCCGCCGTCCGGGACGTGCCGCCGCGCGGCGTGCCGACGATCGCGCGGAAGCTGCGGCTCGCCGGGCTCGAGCCGGTGAACATCGACGGCTCGTCCCTCTTCGTGAACGTCGGCGAGCGCACCAACGTCACCGGCTCGAAGGCGTTCGCCCGGCTGATTCTCGCCGGCAACTTCCCGGACGCGCTCTCGGTGGCGCGGCAGCAGGTCGAGAACGGCGCGCAGGTGATCGACGTCAACATGGACGAGGCGATGCTCGACTCGCCGCGGGCCATGGCGACGTTCCTCAACCTCGTCGCCGTCGAGCCGGACATCGCGCGGGTGCCGGTCATGATCGACAGCTCCAAGTGGTCGGTCATCGAGGCGGGGCTGAAGTGCGTGCAGGCGAAACCGATCGTGAACTCGATCTCGCTGAAGGAAGGCGAGGCCGAGTTCATCGAGCGCGCGCGGCTCGCGCGCCGCTATGGCGCCGCCGTGGTCGTCATGGCGTTCGACGAGCAGGGCCAGGCCGACACCCTCGAGCGGCGCATGGCCGTGTGCCGGCGAAGCTACGACCTGCTGGTGGATACGGTCGGGTTTCCCGCCGAGGACATCATCTTCGACCCGAACATCTTCGCGGTGGCCACCGGGCTCGAGGAGCACGCAGCCTACGGCCTCGACTACATCGACGCAACGCGCTGGATCCGCGCGAACCTGCCGGACGTCACCGTGTCGGGCGGCGTGTCGAACCTGTCGTTCTCGTTCCGCGGCAACGACGCGGTGCGGGAGGCGATGCACACCGCGTTCCTCTACCACGCCATCCGCGCCGGCATGACGATGGGCATCGTCAACGCCGGACAGCTCGGGGTGTACCAGGACATTCCGAAGGACCTCCTCGAGCACGTCGAGGACGTGATCCTCAACCGCCGGCCGGACGCGACCGAGCGGCTGGTGAAGTTCGCCGCACACGTGAAAGGCGGGGGGAAGCGCGCCGAGGAGGACCTCGCGTGGCGCGAGGCGCCGGTCGAGCAACGGCTCGCACACGCGCTCGTGCAGGGGATCTCGACCCACGTCGTCGCGGACACCGAGGAGGCGCGGCAGAAGCACGGGCGCGCGATCCTGGTGATCGAGGGCCCGCTGATGGACGGCATGAACGTCGTCGGCGACCTCTTCGGCGCCGGCAAGATGTTCCTCCCGCAGGTGGTCAAGTCGGCGCGCGTGATGAAGCAGGCGGTCGCCCATCTGGTGCCGTTCATCGAGGCGGAGAAGGCGGCGAGCGGCGACGCGCGAGCCAAGGGCAAGATCGTCATCGCGACGGTCAAGGGCGACGTCCACGACATCGGCAAGAACATCGTCGCCGTCGTCCTCCAGTGCAACAACTTCGAGGTCATCAACCTCGGCGTGATGGTGCCGGCGCAGCGCGTCCTGCAGGTCGCGCGCGACGAGGGCGCCGACATCATCGGCCTGTCGGGGTTGATCACGCCGTCGCTCGAGGAGATGGCGCACGTGGCGCACGAGATGGAGCGCGAGGGCCTGAAAATGCCGCTCCTCATCGGCGGCGCGACCACGTCGCGCGTGCACACGGCGGTGAAGATCGCACCGAAGTACTCGGGGCCCGTGATCTACGTCCCGGACGCGTCGCGGTCGGTCGGCGTGTGCACCAACCTGCTCTCGGCGGGGCTGCAGGCGCGGTACCTGGCGGAGGTGCGCGCCGACTACGAGCGCGTCCGGATCCAGCACGCGGCGAAGCAGGGCCAGGCGCCGCTCGTCCCGCTCGCGGAAGCCCGCGCGAACGGCTTTCCGACGGACTGGAAGGGCTACGTGCCGCCGGTGCCGAAGCACCTGGGGCGGAAGGCATTCGAGGGCTACGACCTCGCCGAGATCGCGCGCTACATCGACTGGACACCGTTCTTCCAGGCGTGGGAGCTCACCGGCCGTTACCCGAAGATCCTCGAGGATCCGGTCGTCGGCGAGGCGGCCCGCAGCGTCTTCCGCGACGCCCAGGCGATGCTCGAGCGCATCATCGCGGAGCGGTGGCTCACCGCGAACGCGGTGATCGGGTTGTATCCCGCGAGCTCGGTCGGCGACGACATCGAGCTCTACACCGACGAGACCCGGCGCGAGGTGGCGATGGTGGTCCACGGCCTGCGCCAGCAGACCAAGAAGGCGTCCGACCGGCACAACCTCTGCCTCGCCGACTTCGTCGCGCCGCAGGGCGTGCGCGACTACCTGGGGCTGTTCGCCGTGACCGCCGGCATCGGCTGCGATGCGCACGTCGCGCGCTTCGAGGCCGCACACGACGACTACAGCGCGATCATGCTGAAGGCGCTCGCGGACCGGCTCGCCGAGGCCTTCGCCGAGCTGATGCACGAGCGGGTGCGCAAGGAATTCTGGGGCTACGCCGCGGAGGAAGCGCTCGCGGCCGACGCGCTGATCGCGGAGCAGTATCGCGGGATCCGTCCGGCGCCCGGCTATCCGGCGTGTCCCGACCACACCGAGAAGGGCCCGCTCTTCGAGCTGCTCGACGCGCCGGCGGTCGGCATCACTCTCACCGAGAGCTATGCCATGTGGCCGCCGGCCGCGGTCAGCGGCTTCTACTTCTCGCACCCCGAGTCGCAGTACTTCGCCGTCGGCAAGATCGGCCGCGACCAGACGCAGGACTACGCGCGGCGCAAGCGCATCGAGCTCGACAAGACCGAGCGCTGGCTCGCGCCGGCACTCGCGTACGACGCCTGAGTGCCCGTGCCGTGAGGCGCTTCGCCGCTGTGGCCGTGCTCTGCCTCGCGGCCTGCTCCGCCGAGCTCGACTGGCGCGAGTTCACCTCGCCCGAGGGCCGGTTCGCGGTGATGCTGCCAGGGCGGCCGGCCCGCGACTCGCGCGAGGTCACGCTCGCGGGCGCCAAAGCGCCGATGCACATGACGTCGGTGCAGGTCTCCGGGATGGCGTTCGGCGTCGGGTACGCGGACCTCCCGCCCGGCGCGGACGCCGAGCGCGTCATCGCGGAGGGCCGCGACGCGCTGGTGCGGAACATCGGCGGACGCGTGACGGCGGAGCGTCCGATCGCGCTCGACGGGGCGCGCGGCATTGAGTTCGAGGCCGAGGGGTCGGCGCAAGGCGCGATCATGCGCATCTCGGCACGCATCGCTGTCGCCGACGACCGGTTCTACCAAGTGGTCTTTGTCGGCCGCGCCGAGCGCGCCGCCGAGGTCGATCCCACGCTCTTCCCGGGCTCGTTCAGGGTGCTGCGCTAACCTAACTGTGAATGCTCACTTGCGCCAGAAGGCCGGCGTGAACACGACCAGCAGCGTGAACAGCTCGAGCCGCCCGAGCAGCATCGCCGCGATTAGCAACCAGGTCTGAAAGTCGCTGAGCACGGCGTACGTCGTCGCCGGACCGACCTTGTTGAGCCCGGGGCCCATGTTGTTGATGCACGCCACGACGGCGGAGAACGCGGTGACGAAGTCGAGACCCGTCGCGGTCATGGCGAGCGACATCCCGACGATGGTGAGCCCGTAGACGAGCATGAACGCGAGCACGCCGAAGATCAGGTTGGGCTCCACCCGCTGCCCGCCCACCTTCAGCGGCACCTCGGCGCGGGGGTGAAGGATGCGCGTGAACTCGCGCACCGACTGCTTGAGTAGCACCAGCGCGCGGATCATCTTCATCCCGCCCCCGGTCGACCCGGAGGACGTCGCGAAGCAGGAGAGATAGAGCATCCACAGCGGCGCGAAGGCCGGCCAGGCGTTGAAGTCGGTGGTCGCGAAGCCGGTGGTGCTCGCGATCGAGACGACGTTGAACGCCGCGAAGCGGAGCGAGGTCCAGAAGCTCGGGTAGAAGTCGACGTACCACAAGTAGACGGCGATCATCGCGGCGCTGCCGAGCATCGCGAGCATCACCATGCGCGCCTCGGGGTCGCGCGCGTAGGCCACGGGGCTGCGCCGCCGCCAGGCGACGAAGTGGGTGGCGAAGTTGACGCTCGCGATCAGCATGAAGACGATCGTCACCGCCTCGATCAGCGGCGAGTCCCAGAACCCGAAGCTCGCGTCGTGCGAGGAGAACCCGCCGAGGCCCATCGTCGAGAACGCGTGGATGAGCGCGTCGAGCCAGGTCATCCCCGCGAATCCGAAGGCGAGGATGCAGGCGACGGTGAGGAAGAAGTAGATGACCCAGAGCCCCTTCGCGGTCTCGGTGATCCGCGGGGTGAGCTTGGTGTCCTTCATCGGCCCCGGGGTCTCGGCCTTGAACACCTGTGCACCACCGGCGCCGAGCAACGGCAGGATCGCGACCGCCAGCACGACCACCCCCATGCCGCCCATCCAGACGAGCTGGGTGCGCCAGAGATTGATCGAGGGCGGCAGGCGGTCGAGATCCGACAGTGTGGTAGCACCCGACGTGGTCAGCCCCGACACCGCCTCGAAGTACGCGTCGGTGAAGGAGAGGTTCGGCAAGTAGAGCAGCAGCGGCACCGTCGCAAACGCCGGCAGCACCGTCCAGACCAGCGCGACGAGCAGGAAGCCGTCCCGGATCTGCAGCTCGGCCTCGCGGCCGCGCGAGATCAGCCAAAGCGCCGCGCCGGCGCCGAACGTCACCACCAGCGCCTCGTCGTAAGCGAGCTGCGCCCCGTCGTCGAGGAAGTGGGATACCGCGAGCGGCAGGAGGATCGACAGCCCGAAGATCATCAGGATCATCCCGAGCGTCTGCCCGAGCGCCGCGTAGCGCCCCAGCACCGCCGACGGGGTGTGCGCCGCCGCCGCCATCAAACGAAGCCGAAGCCGACCTGGAACAGCTTCTCGACCTTGGGGATCATGCGCTTGTTGGCGACGAACATGATCACGTGATCGTCGGACTGGATCATGGTGTCGTGGTGCGCCATGATCACTTCCGAGTCGCGCTCGGCGGCGACCAGGTCGTCCACGCGCACGACCTCGGGCCGCGCCAGCCGCCGCACGATCGCGCCGATCGTGGCGCCGCGCGGCAGCTGGATCTCCTCGACCTTCTTCCCGATCACCTTGCAGGTCTTCTCATCGCCGTGGGCGACGAGCTCGAGCGCCTCGGCCGCGCCCCGGCGCAGGCTGTGGACGGCGACGACGTCGCCCCGCCGGATGTGCTGCAGCAGCTTCCCGATCGTCGCCTGGGCCGGCGAGATCGCGATGTCGATCTGGCCGCCCTGCATGAGCTCGGCGTAGGAGCGGCGGTTGATGAGCGCCACCACGCGGCGCGCGCCCAGCCGCTTCGCGAGCAGCGCGCTCATGATGTTGTTCTCGTCGTCGTTGGTCAGCGAGAGGAACAAATCCATCTCGCCGATGTTCTCGTTCTCGAGCAGCTCCTCGTCGGTCGCATCCCCGTGGAGCACCAGCGCCGAGTTGAGCTGGCTCGCGATGTGCTCGGCGCGCGGCTTCGCGAACTCGATGATCTTGACCTGATAGTGGCCCTCGAGCGCGCGCGCAAGCCGCAAGCCGATGTTGCCGCCGCCGGCGATCATCACGCGCTTGACCGGCTTGTCCATCTTGCGCAGCTCCCGCATCACCTGGCGGATGTGCTCGGTGTCGGCGAGCAGGAACACCTCGTCGCCGGCGCGCACCACGGTGTCGCCGTCCGGGATGATCGCCTGGTCCCCGCGGAAGATCGCGGTGACCCGCGCGTCCACCGACGGGACGTGCCGGTGCAGGTCCTTCAGCGGATGCCCGACGAGCGGCCCGCCCTCGACCGCCCGCATCGCCACCATCGTGACCCGGCCGCCGGCGAAGTCGAGCACCTGCAGCGCCTCGGGGAACTCGATCAGCCGCGTGATGTACTCGGTGACGATGTCCTCGGGGCTGATCGCGTAGTCGACTGCGAAGCCGTCGTCGGCGAGCAGCTCCGGGCGCGCGACGATCGAGCGCGAGCGGACGCGCGCGATCCGCGTCGGCGTGTTGAACAGCTTCGCAGCGATCTTGCAGGCGACGAGATTGGTCTCGTCGGTCTGCGTGACCGCGATCAGCATGTCGGCGTCCTCGAGGCCCGCCTCGACCAGCGTCGTCGGATGCGCGGCGTTGCCGACGACGGTCCGCAGGTCGAGCCGGTCCTGCAGGTCCTTGAGGCGCGGGGCCTGGTGATCGACGACCGTGATGTCGTTCTGCTCGGAGACGAGGCTCTCGGCGAGCGTCGAGCCGACCTGGCCGGCGCCGAGGATGACGATTTTCAACGGGTGGCTCCCTGTCGAGGCCGCGGATTGTATCCCCTCGGCGCGCCGCTACTCATCCTTCTTGGCCGGCCCCAGCCCGAGCTGCCGCAGCTTCCGGTAGAGGTGCGTGCGCTCGAGCCCGCTGCGCTCGGCGAGCCGGCTCATCGACCCCTCGCGCGCGAGGTGGTGCTCGAAGTAGGCGCGCTCGAACGCTTCGCGGGCTTCACGCAGCGGCAGATCGAGCGGCAACCCCGCAAACGCCGCCGGCGCTTCGGGTGGCGGCAGGAGGCGCTGCACGTCGTCGGCGCTGATCTCGTCCTCGAGCGCGGTGAGCGCGGCGCTGCGCACCACCTGCTGCAGCGCCGCGAGGTTGCGCGGCCAGGCAAAGTTGCGCAGGCTGTTGAGCGCCGCCGTCGAGAACTCGCGCGGCGGGCAGAAGCGCGCCTCGACGAGCTGCGCGAGCAGCATCGACGCGATCTCCGGGACGTCCTCCGCATACTCCCGCAGCGCCGGCAGCCCGAGCACGACCTGCGCGAGCAGCGCGAGCAGCGGTCCGTCGAACCCGAGCTCGTCGACGAGCCGTCGCGGGTCCTCGGCCGTGAACGACACGAGGCGGACCTTCTGGCGCTCCGCGCGCGCGGCGGTGAACGCGAGATTGCGCTGCTGCACGCGGCTCAGGCTCGCGAGCTCCTCGACGAACAGGATCCCGCCGGCGGCCTGCACGAGCAGATCCTGCGGCGAGTCGGCGAGGCCGGCGCCGGCGACCACCCACGGGGTACCGGGCGGCGCCAGCGCGCGTGCGAAGAGCTCCGGCATCACGCCGGGCTCGCCGCGCAGCAGCAGCGACGCGCTGACCTGCCCGAGCTGCGCGAGGCGCTTGCGCAGATCCGCGATCACGGCCGAGCGCCCCAGGTTCGCGAGCGCGAGGCCCGCGGTCAGCGGCGCCTCGGGGGCGCGCAGCGCGCGCTTGACGGTGGCGAGCAGCTTCTGCATGGCGATCGGCTTCTCGAGGAAGTCGAGCGCCCCGATCCGCGTCGCCTCGACCGCGGTGTCGATGGTCGCGTGCCCCGACATCATCACCACCGGCATCGTCAGCTGGCCGCCGGCCGCCCATTCCTTGAGGAGCGAGATGCCGTCGGTGTCGGGCATCCAGATGTCGAGCAGCACGAGATCCGGCCGCTCGCGCACGCGGACCTCGCGCGCCGCGGTCGCATCCGGCGCGAGCCGCACCGTGTGACCCTCGTCGGCGAGGATCTCCGAGAGCAGCTCGCGGATACCGACTTCGTCGTCGACTACCAGGATCGTCGCCATGTTCCTCCGCCAGGTTCAGGCCGCGAGCGGGAGCGCGATCGTCACTGCCGCGCCGCTCCGACCGGAGCCGCCGGTCCGGTTCTCGATGCTCACCGTGCCGTGGTGCTCGTCGATGATCTTCTTCACGATCGCGAGCCCGAGCCCGGTGCCCTTCGGCTTGGTGGTCACGTACGGCTCGAACGCGCGCTTCATGATCGACTCGGCGAAGCCGCCGCCGTTGTCGGCGACCGAGAGCCGGATCAGGCCGCCGGCGTGCTCGGTCCGCACCTCGATGCGCGGGTCGGGACGGCCCGCCAGGGCGTCCTCGGCGTTCTGCAGCAGGTTGTGGATCACCTGCCGCAGCTGCGTTGCGTCGCCGCGCACCGGCGGGAGCCGCGGGTCGAGCCGGGCGGCGATCCCGGCCGGCAAGTGCTCGTAGAGCGCGAGCACCTCGCCGACAAGGGCGTTGAGATCGAGCGCCGCCAGGCTCGGCGCGGGCATGCGCGCGTACTCGCCGAAGTCGTCGACCATCGCCTGCATCGCGGCCACCTGGCTGACGATCGTCTCGGTCGCGCGCACCAGCGCCTCGCGGTCCCCGGCCGCAAGCCGATCGGCGAGCTTCGCCTGCAGCCGCTCCGCGGAGAGCTGGATCGGGGTGAGCGGGTTCTTGATCTCGTGGGCAAGCCGGCGCGCGACCTCGCCCCAGGCGGTGGCGCGCTGCGCGGCAATGAGCTGCGTCACGTCGTCGAAGATCACGACGTAGCCGCCGCCGCCCGGCAGGCGCGAGCCGCGCACGAGCAGCGTCAGCCCGCCGTCCGCGAGATCGAGCTCCCGCTGCCACGGCTCGTCCGGCGCACCCGCCGCGAACCCCTCGCGGATCGCGTGGCCGAGCGCATCGAGCTGCGGCGAGCCGGCGAGCGGCCCACCGGTCGAAGCGGCCACGTCCTGCAGCAGGATCGTCGACGCGGCATTGTTCGCGACCTGCAGGCGGAACGCCTCATCGAACGTGAGCACGCCGGCCGAGAGGTTGGCGAGGATGCTTTCCAGGTAGGCGTTCGCGTTCTCCACCTGCGCCCGGCTCGTCTCGGCGACCGCGCGCGTGTCGTCGAGCTGCCCGATCATGCTGTTGAACGACCGCGTGAGGACGCCGAGCTCGTCACGGCTCGTCACCTTCGGCCGGCGGCTGTAGTCGCCGCGGGCGACCGCGAGCGTCGCTTCGGCGAGCTCGCCGAGCGGCTCGGAGAGGCGGCGGCTCAGGATGAACGCGAGCGCGATCGCGGAGAACAGCGCGAGCAGCAGCGTCAGCGTGAGGGTGAGCAGGTAGATCCGCTTGAGCCCGACGCGCAGGAGCGAGAGCTCCCGGTAGTCGCGATACACCGACTGCACCGTCTCCGCGGTCGCCGCGAGCGACGGCGGCACCGCGTGCGTGAGCTGCAGCAGCCGCGTCTCCTCCGCGATCGCCCCGGCGGTGAGGGGAACGATCACCCGCAGCCGCAGCCCCTTCTCGCCCAGCGTCTCGATCGCGGCGTAGTCGCGCGCCTGTCGTACCTGGCGCAGCACCGGGAGCGGCGGTGAATCGAGCACGAGGCGCCGCGGCTCGCGGCTCGCGCCGGCGAGCGGCACGCCGCTCCCGGCGAGCAGCACGGCCTCGTCGACGCCGGCCTGCGCACGCAGCCGGTCGAGCGAGAGCGGCTGCTGCACGGGCGGGAGGTCGGACAGCTCGAGCGCCATCACCCGGGCCTTCCCGCGCAGCTCGCTCAGCATGGTATCGAGCGCGGTGCGGCCGAGACTGAGGCCGCTCTCGAGCGCGGTGTCCACGCGCACGTCGAACCAGGACTCGATGCTCTTGGTCAGGAACTGCACCGACACCGTGTAGACGAGCACGCCCGGAACCACTGCCATCACCACGAACAGCACGAGCAGGCGCAGCGTCAGCCGCGAGCCGAACACGCGCCCGCGGAGCGCGCGCCGCAAGCTCAGCAGCTGGTAGCCGACCAGCCCGAGCAGGGCGGCGGCGATCGCCGCGTTGAGGACGAGCAGCAGCGGGTAGTGACTCTCGAAGAGCGTGGTGTTGGCGCTCGCCACGGCGAGCAGGAACAGCAGGATCCCGCCGAGGGCAGCGCTGGCGACGAGGACGTAGGTCATCGCGCGGCCTCGCTCACGATCGCCGAGCCGTCGACCGGCCACTTCTTCCACGCCGAGGCGAGGCTCCAGTCGCGGTTCGCGAGCGCGCTGACCTGGAACGGCTTGGGGAGCTGCGCGGTGTCGAGCCGCATCCGCACGTAAGCGTTGTAGGTGGTGTCCGGACGGAGCGCGCCCGGCGGAAGGACGAGCCATTCGCGCACGAGCCCGAGGGCGCGCAGGGCCTCGTCGAGCGTCGTGAAGCTCTGGTGCAGCGTCCCGGTCGACAGGCGGTAGGTGCGCGTGAGCGCATGGAACGACAGCCGCGCCGTCAGCGTGGCGGCGCCGATCTTCTCGTCGAGCCAGTACCAGCGCGGCCGGTAGGACTCGAACTCGACGAGGAAATAGAGCGGCACGCCCTGCGCGAGCGCGTCCTCGAGGCGCGAGGTGAGGTCGAGCACGAAGTCGGCGTTGAGCACGATCCCTTCGCCGGAGCCGACCAGGCTCGTCGCGCCGACCTCGATCTCCTCGGCCGCCGCGGCGGCGGCCGCGAGCGCCACGGCAGCGACGAGCGTCCTGAGCACGCGCGTCATGCCTCACCGCTTCTCGAGCAGCGCATAGAAGAACCCGTCGTGCTCGTCGTCGGGCAGGAACTGCCCGTCGCCGAGACCGGGAGGGAGCAGCCGGCGGGCGTCGTCGCGGCGGGCGAGGAAAGCGTCGATCACTGCGCCGTTCTCCTCGGCGAACACCGAGCACGTGGCGTAGAGCAATTTACCACCCGGGACGAGCACCTGCCAAAGCGCGGCCAGAAGCCGCGACTGCTCGCGCGCGAACTTGTCGAGGTCCGCCTCGCGCCGCAGCCACTTGATGTCGGGATGGCGCCGCACCACGCCCGAGGCGCTGCAGGGCACGTCGAGGAGGACGCGGTCGAACGGCGTTCCGTCCCACCAGCGCTCGGGATCGCCCGCGTCGGCGACCCGGACCTGCGCCGTGAGCCCGACGCGCTCGAGCGTTGCGCCGATCCGCGGGGCCCGCTCCGCGTCGTGGTCAAGCGCGAGCAGATCGAGCTCGGCGAGCTCCAGGAGATGCACGCTCTTCCCACCCGGCGCGGCGCACGCGTCGAGGACGCGCATGCCGCTGCGGACATCGAGCAGGGGCGCCGCGAGCTGCGCCCCGGCGTCCTGCACGGAGACCTCCCCCTCGGCGAACCCCGGCAACGCATCTACCCCGCGCGGCTGCGAGAGGCGGACCGCGACCTCGCCGACGCGCCGCGCGTCGATCCCGAGCGCGGCGAGCTTCGCGAGGTAGGCCGCGACCGATAGCTTCCGCCGGTTCACGCGCAGTGTCATCGCGGGACGGGTGTTGCCGGCGTCAAGGGCTGCCCGCCAGGCCTCCGGATGAGCGCGGCGCAGCCGCTCGATCCACCAGGCGGGATAGCCGAAGCGCGCCGCCTCCGATCCTCGGGCCTCGGCCTCGAGCGCCTCGCGGCGCCGCAGGTAGTTGCGCAGCAGCGCGTTCACCAATCCGCGCGCCGCGGCATGCCCGAGCTCGGCGCATGCGGTGACCGCCTCGTCGACGACCGTGTGCGGGGCGCGGCGCTCGTGCCGGAGCGCGTGCAGCGCGCAGAGGAGCAGCGCGTGCACCGCGCGGTCGGGGATGGGCTTCTGCGCGAGCACCGCGAGGATCGCCTCCGGCGCTCCGTAGTCCCGCAGGGTGCCGTAGGCGAGGTCCTGCACGGCCGGGCGCGACGCAGCGCGCGCGTCTTCGTCGAGCGCGGCCGTGAGGCTCGCCCCTCCGAGGACCCGCGCGACGACGCGGCTCGCGGCGGCGAGCGTGTGCGAGAGCGGCGGGGAGAGCATCGGCGGCGGGGCGGGCGGAGATTATATGCGGTGCCATCCGGGAGGCCCGCCGTGCGAGGTCGGGAAGCGAAACGCCGGGCGCGAGGCCCGGCGTCCGGCAAACACGGAAAGATCGAGGTCAGGCCATCGCGTGCAGCCGCGCGATGCGTTCCGCGGTGGCGGGGTGCGTGCTGAACAGCCCCTTGATGCCGCCGCCCGAGAGCGGGTTGACGATCATCATCTGCGCAGTCGCGGGGTGAGCTTCCGCCGTCGGGTTCGGGATGCCGCGTGCGTAGGCCTCGACCTTCGCCAGCGCGTCGGCGAGTGCCCGCGGGTCGCCGGAGATGTCGGCGCCCCGGCGGTCGGCGCCGAACTCGCGCGTGCGCGAGATCGCGAACTGGATCAGCATCGCCGCGATCGGCGCGAGGATCAGAACCAGGATCGCGATGAGCGGGTTGCCCCCGCCTTCGCGGTCGTTGTGCGCGCCGCCGAACAGCATGCCGAAGTTGGCGAGCGTGGCGATGGCCCCGGCGACGGTGGCCGAGATCGTCGAGATCAGGATGTCGCGGTGCTTGACGTGCGCGAGCTCGTGCGCCATCACGCCGCGAAGCTCCCTGGGCGTAAGCAGCCGCAGGAGTCCGGTCGTCGCGGCGACCGCCGCGTGCTCGGGGTTGCGGCCGGTCGCGAACGCGTTCGGCTGCGCCTGGTCGATCAGGTACACGCGCGGCATCGGCAGCGCGGCGCGCGCCGCGAGCTCCCGGACCATGCGGTAGAGCTGTGGCGCGGAGGTCTCGTCGACCTCCTGCGCGCGGTACATCGCGAGCACCATCTTGTCCGAGAACCAGTAGGCGAAGAAATTCATCGCGCCGCCGATCGCGAGCGCGACGAGCATGCCCTGCTGTCCGCCGATCACGCCGCCGATGGCGCCGAACAGCGCCAGGATCCCCGCCATCAGGAGCCCGGTCTTCAGCCAGTTACCGATCATTCCCTTCTCCGTTGTGCGCCAACGACTTGCGCACCTCGTTAGATGGGGATTCCGCCAAAAAATTCAATTGTTTCCGGTTGTTACCGGCTCGAACCGGTCCCCCGGCGCGAGCGGGAAGCCACGCAGGAACGCGGCGGCCGGCAGGCGCCGACCCCCCGCCCGCTGGAGCTCCTCGAGCCGGAGCGCACCGTCGCCGCAGGCCACGCTGATCCCGTCCGCGCCGGCGGTGAGGACCGCCCCGGGCGCCCCGCGGGCCGCGACGACCGCCGCGCGCCAGATCTTGAGCTCGGCGCCGCGCACGCGCGCCGCGGCGCCCGGCGCGGGGTTGAACGCGCGCACCTGGCGCTCGGCCTCGCTCGCGCTCCGCGACCAATCGAGGCGGGTCTCGTTCTTCTCGATCTTCGCGGCGTAGGTCGCGCCTTCGCTAGGCTGCGGGGTCGGCCGCAGCGTCCCGCTGGCGAGACCGTCGAGCGCGGTGACGAGGAGCCGCGCGCCGAGCGCGGCGAGCTTGTCGTGCAGCGTCCCGGCGGTGTCCCCCGACGTGATCGGAAGCTCGTCGCGCAGGAGCACCGGCCCGGTGTCGAGCCCCGCGTCCATCTGCATGATGCAGACCCCCGTGACCGGGTCGCCGGCGAGCAGGGCGCGCTCGATCGGCGCCGCCCCGCGCCACCGCGGGAGCAGCGACGCGTGGATGTTCAGCGCGCCGAGACGCGGAATATCGAGCACCGCCTGCGGCAGGATGAGCCCGTAAGCGGCGACGACCAGCGCCTCAGGTGCGAGCTCGGCGAGCCGCGCTTGTACCGCCGCATCCTTCAGCGTCGGCGGCTGCAGCACGGGAACGCCCCGGCGCTGCGCGGCCTGCTTCACCGGCCCGGCCGCCGCCGCCAGGCCGCGGCCCGCCGGGCGGTCGGGCTGCGTGAGGACCGCCGTGAGCTCGTGACCCGCCGCCGCAAGCGCCTCCAGCGCGGGCACCGCGAACCGGGGCGTTCCGGCGAAGACGAGTCGCATGGCGGGGATGGCGCCGACGGCCGTGCGTCCAGCGCGGGTGGCCGACCGGGCTCGTTAGGCTACCTTGTCGCTTCGCGCCAAGGGTTCGCGCTTGGGGCGGCCCGGCGCGCTCAGGCGGTCTGGCGCAGCTGCTTCTGCAGCTTGGCGCGAATGCGGCTCTGCTTGAGGCGGGAGAGGTACTCGACGAACACCTTGCCCCGCAGGTGATCCATCTCGTGCTGGATGCAGACCGCGAGCAGGCCTTCGGCGTCGCGCTCGAACGCGTTCCCGTCGGCATCGAGCGCGCGCACTCGGATCCGCTCGGACCGGGTGACCCGCTCGTAGACGCCCGGGACTGACAGGCAACCCTCCTCGCATTCCTTTTCCGCCTCGCTCCGCCACAGAATTTCGGGGTCGATCAGCACCAGGAGCTCGTCTCGGGTGTCGGAGACGTCGATCACGATGATCTGCTTGTGGACGTCGACCTGCGTGGCGGCGAGCCCGATGCCGGGCGCCGCGTACATGGTTTCGGCCATGTCCCGGACCAGCCGCCGGATGTCGTCATCGACCCGCTCGACCGGCCGCGCCACCTTGTGCAGACGGGGATCCGGGTATCGGAGGACATTCAGTAGAGCCATCAATTGCTTGCTGCGTGAAATAATTAGGTGCAGAATTTCAAGGAAGTCCTTAGACTAGCCCAGCCAGCCGAACTAAATCAAACACTTAGTCTAAGATTGGACCGAGGTCGCTATGTTCAAGAAGTCTAGCACGGCGATTCTGCTGACCCTTGCGCTCGCACTCGCGGCCGCCTGGGCGCAGCAGCAGACGGACCCGCGCGTGACCGGGAACGTGCTCGAGCTCGCGCCCGGTGCGCCCGACAGTTACACCGTGCAGAAGGGCGACACGCTCTGGGATATCGCCGCGAAGTTCCTGAAGGAGCCCTGGCGCTGGCCCCAGATCTGGCGCCTGAACAAGGACGAGATCCGCAACCCGCACCTCATCTACCCGGGCGAGGTCGTGCGCCTCGACCGGGCGGGCCCGACCCTCGCGGTCGAGCGCGCCCCGGGGGCTCCCGGCGCCCCTCCGGACGTCCGGCCGCGCATCCGCGCGGAGCGGCTCGCGGCGGAAGCGATCCCGACCATCCCGCTGAAG
>Ga0209342_10002788_pt1 | contig 18571 bp, 14 predicted proteins | sample RifCSP16_2_FD_184023 | JGI IMG/M metagenome (GOLD analysis project Ga0209342, IMG submission 184023) | Soil microbial communities from Rifle, Colorado - Rifle CSP2_sed 16_2 (SPAdes) (version 2) | ecosystem: Environmental > Terrestrial > Deep subsurface > Rock core/Sediment | place: Rifle... | reverse complement strand
GGCTTACGCGCAACGTGTCGCCCGGGGGTTTGTTGTGGACGAGGAGACACTCGCGATGGCCGTCATCTCTCGAGTTGGCCCAGGAGGCAACTACCTCTCGGACGACCACACGGTGGATCACTTCCGTAAGGAGTTCTTTCTCCCGGGACCTCGGTGGACACGTGAGACCTTCGAGGTGTGGAAGGCCGGCGGAGGAGAAAGCATGAGCGAGCGAGCCCATGCACACGTGGAGACAATTCTCGCCACGCACCGAGTCTCCCCACTCGACCCTGCCCTGGACCGAGAAGTCAATCGAATCGTCGATGCGGCGCGGAAGGACCTCATCGGTTGACGGCCGAGGGTGACGCCCTACATCTGGCCGAGAATTCCGCCCGACCAGCTATCACTCTGGATATGAAGAACCGAGGCCATTTGAGCCTCGGTTCTTCATATATGGTCTCATGTCCCATAAGCTCCAGTGACCACTTCTGGTGGCGGCCCCTACCCCAGACGTCGTCTATCAGGTTCGTGCCCGGTCCGTATCGACCGGTTCTTCCACCGCCGAGATGTCGGGATGGGGTATTCGGCCACCCCAAAGGTATAATGACAGCATGCGAAAATTCCTGCTAGTCACGCTGATCACGCTGGCCATTCTAGTGGCGGCCGCCCTCCTGGGTGGAACTTGGGTGGTTGTCCGGACCGTGCAAGAGTCGGTGCGCCCCGTGTCGGACTTGTCGTCCGGGGTCGGCACGCAGATCGCCTCGATCCTGCACCCAACGCCAACCATCGTGCCCGACCCCGTGACTATCGTGCGGGAGGTGCGTTCGCTGGCGCGGCTGGAGACCATTCAGTACACGGTTGAAAAGGTCATCACCGCCGAGACGGGCCAGGGGCCCTTGCGCTTCCTGTTCGGGGACCGGCTCCTTTTCATCGCGCACGGGGTCGTCATCGCCGGGGTGGATCTTGGCCAACTCAAGCCGGAGGATGTCTGGCTCGACGCTGAGGGACGGGCTTATCTTCGCCTGCCGGAGGCGGAGATCTTCGTGGCCACGCTGGATAATGAGAAGTCTTACGTTTACGATCGCGAGACGGGCTTGTTGACGCGGGGGGATATCTCACTCGAGTCGGCCGCCCGCCAGGCGGCCGAGGACGAGATCCGGCGAGCGGCGCTGGACGACGGCATCCTCGAGCAAGCGCGTCTGAACGCTGAGAGCACGCTCTACCGTCTGCTGCGCGTGTTGGAAATCCCCGACATCGTTTTCGTCACCGAGGACTCCGGTGCGACCATGCCGGGAATGACCGCTACGCCCTGACGTGCGTCCCCCGCTGACCTTTCGAATAAGTCCCCAAAGGCACAGAGAACGCCTCGCATTCGGCTTGCCTGTATGCGTGGATTCTTCCGCCATGGACTTGTCGGTGGGCGAGGGCCGTGGGACAGGCCCTCCCGTTTCGGCAATGTTCTAGGTGGCCCCCTCTCGACTTCAAGCCCGACGACAGTCCTTGTTGTGTCGAGAGCAGCTGGGAAGTCGCCGGCGAAGAAACCCGGAGGTCACGCTTAGGCCAGTCCCCAGCGTGAATTCTACGTCGACGTCTTGACCCTAGACGCTTGAGCCGATATCCGAGGAAGGCTCTTCAATTGGCCTCCCCGTACTGCTGGGGCGCCTCCTTCGAATTACCCAGCCACGGCTTTTTGTCCCGATCCTGCTGTTGCACATGAAATCGGCAAGCCCCTTCTGCCGGCTCTCGCCGGTCGCTACCGGGTGACTACGGGCAGGTAGACCGGAGTGCCGATGCAGACAAACAAGTGGTCTTCGGCGACGTTGCCTGCGATGTCGACCGCACGGTACCCCAGCGGCGTGCATCCGATTGCGCTGATGGTGAATGGCCCGGTGTATGGCACCCACGTGAGCCCGGCGTCGAGGCTGTATTCGAGCCGCTCGACCCCAGAGCCAGGACCCCCGCCCGCGAGAAGAGGATCGGAGGCCTCGAGCGTTACCGTAACACTGGAGGAGAACCAGCCCGTACCCACGGGAATGCCGTCCAGCTGCAACTGGATTTCGGGTGCATTAGCGTCAACCATCAAGAGGCGCAGGTCGTGAGAGCTTTCGTTGCCAGACATATCGGTGGCATACCATTCAAGCACCGAGAACCCCTCAGGCAAGGCTAGTAGAACGTCGTCCAAGGGAGCGTAGACGCTCCACTGAGGGTCTGGCGCGTTCAGGTTGTAGGTGATCGACTCGACTGCCTGGTTATCCGTTGCGGTCAGGTGAACAACCGAGGACGCGTTGAGCCAATCGAACGGGCCGACCTCCGGAACGACAAGGAAGTTGGTGTCGGGGGGTGTCAGGTCGGGAATTTCCCAGTCGTACACGAACTCCCGCACAGGCGAGAAGCCCGCTGAATCAGGGGACCACGCAGTCACCAATCGTTCGCCGGCGGAATGGCTGTAAGTTTGCTGAACCGCTGCCAGCGAGCCGTCAGGAAGCGCGAAAACACCTCCGCCGTCACTCCCGATTCCATCTGTTTCAATACCCAACTCGTCGTGGGTCGGCAGCAGGATGAACTGGGCACCGTCCCATGCGACTGGGTAGGTCCGTATGGCGTGAGCCCCGGCCGACCAATCGGCCAACGCCATCAAGCCATCCAGATAGGGTGCATCCCTAATGTCCCCATCGGGATTGACATTCTGGATGCGTCTCGATTGCCAGAGCAGGTTCTGCCTGCTGTCATCCTCGTAGACGTGGATCTCTCCTTCCATCACCCCAACAATCCCTGTGTCAAAGGCTATCAGGCTGACCCACACCGGTAAGCCGTCCCCGCGCAGATCATCCACCAACCTTCCGGCAACCTCCATCCCCTCGGCGTCCGCGAGGCCCATCACCGGGCGGGCGATTGGACCCGGTGCACTCGCGCCGGGGCAGTCATGGGGATGAACCTCAACGAGTGTCTCAGCTACACCTGGGACGAGGCTACGCGGATTCGTGTAATTCCTCGCGCGGGTGATGACTGTATTGGCGTAGCTTGCCATTCCTCCGCCGCTGTAACTGAGCAGAGGAGCCTTCCACATGTCAAGGTTGCTGTCGGCTCGGATTTCGGGACAAAGCGCGTAGATCGCGCGCTTCTGGCCAAGGAGAAACGATGAGAACCGGACATTGAGATCGGCGTCATACAAGGCTTCGGGTGGCAGTTGCGATGGCGGGTTTCCAGGTCGGACGTGGGCCCTGAATTCCTCCTCCATGAGGTAAGTCCAGTTGTAGCTGTAGACGATTTGACCCAGGCCGTAGCTAGCGGCCACCCGGTATTGGGCCGGGAAGAGACCGGCCGGGCATTCCTCCGGATCTCCCGGAGCGCAGCCGGGAATGCGCTCCAGCCCCCAGGGGCCCAGGTCGCTGAAGGGCCCTCCCAATGTACTCAAATAGGCGTAATTCTTGATCGTCGTGCCGGCCGGTACACTTCGATTGTAGGGAAATGGGTTCGCGCCGAGCCCTTCGAAATTCTCGGTCGGGGGATGGAGCGGCAGGCAGAACACTCCATAGGTTCTTCCCGTACAAGGTGTCCCGCCATTGTCGTACTTGTTCCAGTCGACATACGGCTCGTACATGTAGGCACGCGTGGGTGGGAAATCTTCCTCCCCGATGCGCCGAGGCCCTATCGCACTCGAACTCTCCCCGACATACAGGGCCTTAAGAAGGGCCGCAGGTACGTCATACTTCTCGGCCCAGCGGTAGATGGATGAGTCGTATTGATTCCAGTACGGGTTCGCACCGTCTGGGTAATAGCACGACGCCCCTCCCTCCACACAAAGATCATGCCGGACATCCTCCCAAGCCCCGCCCAATGGCGGGATCTGGAAGGAGGCTATCTCACTGGCGGCCAGAACGTCCCCTGATGTGCTTAAGGCATCGATGAACCAGAAGTAGCCCGCAGTGGAAAGGCTGAGGCCCGTCGTCAGCTCGTCGTCGAGTTGCCGGATATGCCTCAGTGAGTTCTCGGGGTCGTGACTCGTTGCAGCCACCACGACGCCATCCATTAGAAGCGGGCCAAAGTCCTGGCTGTCCGTAGACCGATACACGCGAAACCGGTAAACCTCCGCATCCGCGACGGTGTCCCATCGGAGGGTCGGGCGCGTCGAGAGCGCCATCGTCCATTCGCCGGGCGCAAGCCCCATTGGCACATCCACATTGCCCGAGGTAAGCTTCGAGTAGTAGATGTCAAAGTTGCCCCCCCGGGAATCCGCCCAGAACAGGCGCAGATTTCCCTCCGCGTCAGCGATCAATGCTGGATCTTCGCCCTCAGCAATACTCTCCGACACATTCTCCGCCGGAGTCCACCCGTCCTCCTCGCGAATGCTTTGCACCACCTGAAGACCGTGTGCCCAGCTTTCCCAGACCGCGTGGACCAAGCCGTCCGATCGGATTGCAGCAGAAGGCGGACCGCCACAGTGCTGGTCTGTCGCAACAGCCTCCTGAGGGGACCAAGCCGTAACACCGTCACCGTAAAGGTAATCGACCGTCCCCTCGTAACACCAAATAACATGCGAGCGAGCTTCGGCGTCAACGACAACCCGAGGCGTGTTTCCATTCGCCACGAAGCGCGAGGGAGCCCAGGTGCCCGAGGCATAACGCCCATGGTAGATTCCGCCCGCCCCCTGGAAATACTCAAACACTAGCATGCGCTGCCCCCCGGGGCCGGCGGCAAGATCGGGCATCCACAAGGCCCCGAGGTATGGAGTACAGCGGGTTATTTGCGTCGGTACCGGGCCGGGGGGCTGCCACACGAGCGTTGGCAGGTAGTTAGCGCCGGGCTCCTGCGACATCCACATCAACATGGCCAGCCCGTCTTCACCCACAACAATGGATGGCATCCAAGCGGCCCAGTTGCCCGCATAGATACTACACCGTCCGTTGGATACAACCGTGGGAGCCGGGCTGCAGTAGGCTCCCACACATCGAGTGAGCAAGATCTCTTTGGTGGGAGACTCGTGGGCGCCCTCCTGCCAGACGATGTTCGCGCCGCCCGCCGAATCTGCTGCTACGTCCGGAAACCACGAGTCAATCGACGGGCTATCGGAGATGTTCTGCGGGAGGGACCAGATCCCTGCTGAGTTGGTGGCATAGTAGATCTCCCGTGATCCAATCGGCCCTTCGGCCCATACTACATAGACCGAGCCATCGGTTCCCACGGCAACAGCGGGCCAATCGGAGAGAACGCCCGATTGCGACACGTTTATGGGCGCGGACCAACCGCGCGCTGGTGGAGCAACAACGGCCGACAGCGGTTGCCGGTCTTCACCCCACCCTTCGCGAGCCGATGTGAACAAGAGTTGGGGAGGCACCAGGGTCGGCGGGACGGCTTCCTGTGCCGAGGATGGTGATGGTGCGAAAGCCGGGGGCGAGGGTGTTGCGGTCAAGCCCCCCAGTGCCGATGGTATCGCTGAGGATTGCGGCTCCGGTGTCGCCGTCCATGCTTCTGTCGGTTCGGGGAACGCGACTGGTTTCTGTTCCCCCTGTTGCGCAAGCGCCGCGCCGCTGGCGTAACTAAGGGCAGCGAGCGCCAGCAGAAGCCCGGATGCCAGTGACCCTAAACCAACAGGACTGCGATTCATGGTGCACCCTCCCCTTCGGCGCGAACTAGCGCGCTTTCTCGGACGAGTATTATTGAAGGGCTTGGCGATTGGTCGGGTGTTCTTGGTCGGAAGTCGAAGGTGAGCGGCTCTCCCCCGAAGCCGTCGCCACCATCGCTTCCGATATCAGTATAGGGCGGACGATGCCTGGTGTAAACACCAGTCGAAAGCGGGCCTGGCGCACCGAAGACAGAACGGAGTTTGGGGGCGGCGTTGCGGCGTCGAACGGCTGGAGTCTGACCGTGGGGCGTGACGAGCCCATCCAAAACAGAGGATTCTGCAGAGAATCGTGGCCCCGCCAGCCCGGCCGAGGCGAGGAAATCTCATCGCGATTCCCGTCTCCTCTGAATTGCACTACGACTACAGGCGGTGAATGCGCGCCGGGCGTCCCCTCACATCCGCGGGCCGGTTTTCGGCTGGCAAAGGTCGACGGATCGAGAGCGCACACGCCACTAGGGCAGAGGATCGACCTCACTTGGCCTTCGTCCCTTGTGAAATGAATCCGCAGCCGCGATCCTGAGGGCGTCCCACATCGACCATGATCCGGCGGGGCGTGACGCTGTCGACCTGGAAGTCGGCCATTGCGCGCATGCTGGAAATTGACAACCCACCCCTCCAGGGCATGACCTCGCCGACATTGGTCTCGTCTGCATCCCTTGGGCGGCCTGCCCCCCCGAAAGCTGGTCCAGTGCGGATGTCATAGCCTGGCTGAGCAAACTACCATGGACGTCGGGAGACAGGACAACATGCCTAGACGGGGCTACACCACGGAACAGATCATAGGCAAACTCCGAGAGGCTGAAGTGCTCATTAGCCAGGGGCAGAGGGTGGGCCAGGTTAGCCGGGGCCTGGGGATTAGCGACCACACCTGCTACCGGTGGCGGAAGGAGTATGGCGGCCTGCGAACGGACCAGGCGCAATGCTGGAAGCCCCCTAGAGCAGGAGAACTCCCGGTTAGAGAAGCTTGTGGCGGACCTGCCCTTGGATAACGCCATCTCGCGGGAGCCGGTCTCGGGAAACACTGGACCGCCACCAGGGCGGGCTGACTAGCCCGGCATTGCGACGACGGGCGGTGGAGAACGCCCATGAGATGTTCGCCATTTCGGAACGCCGTGCTTGCCGGGCACTCGGTCAGCCACACTCTAGCGGACGCTATCTTCAGAAGCCCTCTGAAGCGGAAGAACGGATGACCGAGAGCATCGTCAGCCTGGCGACGCAGCATGGCCGGTACGGCTACCGGCGGATCATCACCCTTCTGCAGCGGGGCGGGTGGCGGGTGAACCACAAGCGGGTCGAGCGCATCTGGCGCCGGGAAGGGCCGAAAGTGCCCCAGAAGCACCCCAAGCGGGCCCGGCTGTGGCTGAACCACGGATCGTGCATCCGGCTTCGGCCTCGGCACCCGGGGCATGTCTGGAGCTATGACTTCGTGGCCGACCGCACGCACCCTGGCCAGCCCCAGGGCGGGCAACGGGCGGCCTCTTCGAATGCTGACCGTGATCGACGAGCCTGCCCAGGGCGCAGGCCTGGGTACACCCGGGAGTGCTTGGCGATCCGCGTGGGAAGGGGGCTGACGGCCGAGACGTACAGGAATGCCCCTGGACCGTCTCCAGGACGGGCTGACAGAGTCGTTTTGCTCGCGCGGGGTACCCGAGCATATCCGTCCGGACAATGGCCCGGAGTTCACATCCCAAAGGATCCGACGCTGGCTGAGCGAGCTGGGGACGCGCACGCTATTCATCGAGCCGGGGAGCCCTTGGGAGCCTGCCCGGGACGCAGTCCAGGGAACGGGTACATCGAGAGCTTCAACAGCAAGTTGAGGGATGAGCTCTTGAATCGGGAGATCTTCTACAAGCTGCAGGAAGCCCAAGTGCTGGTCGAGCGTTGGAGGAACCAGTACAATAGAAGGCGGCCTCATAGTTCGCTGGGCAACCGCCCGCCCGCGACGGAGGCGTATCCGGCCCCCTTCCTGAGGTCTCCAGTAACCGCTGCGACCGCTTTCGGACTAACATAGACTCTGGTACAGAAACTGGGGGCAGGCCGAAGTTGGTGGAGCTCACCAGCGATGGGCATCCCGCATTGAGGGGCGCTTGACCAACACCGTATCTCACCCCAATCACGACCAAGCCAACCGCGAGAAGGGCCTCGTCGCGCTCAGCTCGGTCTTTGCCGCAATCGGCCTCACCAGCATGAAGCTGGTGATCGGCCTCGCGACTGGCAGCCTGGGCATTCTTTCGGAGGCTGCCCATTCCGGTCTCGACATGGCGGCCGCTGCGGTGACGCTTCTCGCAGTGCGTATCTCGGGCCGCCCGGCCAGCGAGCGCTACACTTACGGCCACGGCAAGGTGGAAAACCTCTCGGCCCTGGTGGAGACATTGCTGCTTCTGGCCACCTGTGCCTGGATCATCTACGAAGCGGTGATGCGCCTGTTCGTGCGCCACGTGGAGGTCGAGACCAGCTTGTGGGGCTTCATCATCATGGCCGCCTCCATCGTTATCGACTTCACGCGTTCGCGCGCGTTGTACCGGGTGGCCAAGAAGTACGACAGCCAGGCGCTGGAAGCGGATGCGCTGCACTTCTCCACCGACATTTGGTCGTCGTCGGTGGTCATCATCGGCCTGGGGCTAGTGTGGCTCTCGCGGCGGCTGAACATCCCATGGCTAGCGAAAGCCGATGCGGTTTCCGCGCTGGGCGTTGCGGGGATTGTCATTTACGTCAGCGTCCAACTGGGCCGGCGCACCATCCGCGCGTTGCTGGATGGCGTCTCACCCGGGTTGCGGGACGAGGTGGCGCTGGCGTTGCATGTGCCCGGCGTGATGCAGGTCGTCCGGGTGCGGGTGCGGCAGAGCGGCCCTGAGGCATTTGTCGATGCGGCGCTGACGATCAGCCGCGATACCTCTCTGGAGGCGGCGCGCGACATCGTGGCTCGGTCCGAAGCCGCCGTGCGCCAGATTGTGCCCCATGCGGACGTGGTGGTGGAGGTGCAACCCGTCGCCCCGCAGGATGAGGACCAGATCACTGCTGTACGCATGTTGGCCGCGCGTCAAGGTCTGGGCGTACACAGCATTCGCATCTACGAGGTGGGCGGGCGGCGCACGATCGAGCTGCACTTGGAAGTGCGCGAGACTCTCGATATGCGCACGGCCCACAGCCAGGCCAGCGAATTCGAGGCCGCGCTGCGCAACGCGCTGCCCGGGTTGGGCGAAGTCATCACGCACATCGAACCCGTGGGCGAAGGTTCGGCCACGCAAGTCGCCACCCGCGAAGAAGAGCAGCAGATCAACGAGGCGCTGGCCCAGGTGCTCCAGGAGCAGCAATTGCAGTGCCATCCGCACCAGGTGCGTGTATACCGCGTAGAAGGGCAGCTCGCGGTTTCGTTTCACTGCCAGTTCGACCCCGGGGTGAAGATCACCGAGGCGCACGCCCTCACGGAGTTGGTGGAGCGCGAGTTGCGCACGCGCCTCCCGGCGATCCGCCGCGTGATCATTCACGGCGAGCCGGCGAGCGGGTAAGGTCGTCACAGACGTGTTGGCGGGACAGGATGAATGCCTCACATGGCCTGCCTGCCGCTTGACCCTAAAGTGACATTCCTTGTGCAGCCGATGGTGCCATCCGGGACCGAGGTCATCGTGGGCGTCACGGAGGACCCTCTGTTCGGTTCGGTAGTGATGTTTGGGCTGGGCGGCGTGACGGCCGAGCTGTTCAAGGACGTGGTATTCCGGATTCCCCCGCTTGACCATCCCACGGCGTTGGCGACCATTTCCTCCATCCGGGCATTTCCCCTGCTCGCTGGTTATCGCGGTCAGCCGGCGGCCGACATCGACACCCTCGCCGACATCCTGGTATCGGTGTCCGCCCTGATCACGAAGTATCCGTGTATTTGTGCGATGGATCTTAATCCGGTCATCGTTCACCCCCGCGGCGCGGATATCGTCGATGCCCGAATGGTCCTGCGACCCAACCCTCCGGGCTAACCCACGACCAGGCTCGTGATCCTCGATTCCCACTGTTTCCTTCCTCACCTCTCTAAGATTTCCAATGCACTTGCAACACCTAGCCTTGTCTCGAACTTGGGCTGCCCAAAGGTCCTTTGGGCCGAGTTGCGTTCGCACGGAGAGGCAGTGGGGTTTCTCAACCCGCCATGGCGCGGTGCCGAGGGCACGAAACAGGTCCGTCGCAGCCGTGCAACCCCGAACGTGAGAAGCGCCATCATAGCATTGAGTCGCAACGTCGGATCGGTGTTCTCTTCTGGTGTCGCCGTGCCATCCAAGTCGCCCGCGCATTCGAGCCTTGCGCAACTGCGGGTGGCCGCCGGAACGCGAAAACAATCTCTTCTGCCCCTTCCCCCGGAGCGAAACTCATGATGCGGAGTCTCCAGTCGCGCCTGCGCAACTGGAGCCACTGTCCAGGGGGCAGGCGCGGCGTGGCCCCATCGCCAACGCAAAGGACCGAGGCCATTTGAGCCTCGGTCCTTCTCATCTGGAGCCTGATCGTTCTGCTCGCAGGTTCGTTACCCTGGGGCGTACCCCGCCCCGCTTACACTCCATCCCGCTCGCTAGAGTGTCCCGTCATTGGATCCTGCGCCCCTCAATACTTTCGGACGAAGTTATCGCCAGCACACAACCCGGTGGTGCACTCTTCTCACTTCAAACCGAAAGACACGCTCACCTCGGCCTTGACGGATATCTGCCCCAGGCTGATGGGTTCGTCGCCGGCGGTGCCACTCGATCCAGAGCCGCTGGCCGCGTTCTGAACGACGTTCTGCGCCCAGTTGCCCGGGTTGCGGCCATACCACCAACCGTTGTAGTAGGACCAAGAGTTCTCGCTGATGTTCAGGGCGCAGTCGGCCTGAGCCGATGCGGCAGATGCCAGCGCCTGCGCCTTTTCGTGGGCCGCTTTCATGGCCAGGTCGCGCGCCTGGTCGCGGTACTTGCGCAATTCGCTGGTGTAGAACTCCACATTGACGACTTGGTTTGCGCCCGCCTCCAGCGCGGCTACCAGGATTGGGCCGGACTTCTTCACATCCCGCAAGGTGACGGCCACGACGTTGTTAATTCGATAGCCTTTGATGTAGAGCGAGTCGTAGTCCTCGTAAACCGGCTCAATAACGTACAGATCGGTGGCGATGTCCTTCGCGGCGACGCCGCGAGCTTGCAGCGCTTTGATCACCCTCTGAATCGCGGCTGAGTTGGCGGACTGGACCGCGGTGGGGGTCGCGCCGTTCGACTGCACCCCAAGCTGGATGAGCGCCCGGTCGGGGACGACATTGATGGTCGCCGCGCCCGTTACGTACACCGTGCGGCTGGAGTTGCACGTCACCGGAGGTTGTGGAGTCGTTGCGGGCGTGGGGAGCCGAGCGCTAACATTGGACAAGCCGACTGGAAAAACGAGGACGACCAGCAGTGCAGCCAGAACCGTGTTGAGGAGTGATGGAATTCGCTTCATGGGTAACCTCCCTTAGGACAGTCTCCCACGAAGCATAGCAATGGACGCGGTCAGGTACGTGTCAGTCGTTGGTCAGTTGGGCGGCAATCCTCGCCTGCGGGCAGAAAGAAGCGCAATATCGTCCCTTTGCCTACGCAGCTTTCGGCGTCAATGCGGCCTCCCTGGGCCACGATCAACGCCTGGGCAATGGCCAGCCCCAATCCCGCTCCGCCGCTCTGCCGGTTGCGCGATGAGTCCACACGGTAGAAGCGCTCGAAGATGTGTGGCAGGTGCTCAGCGGGGATGCCCGGTCCCTGATCATGCACAGCACATTCGCACTCGCGACGCTGTCGGCGAATCTCGACCTCCACGGTCGACCCCTCCGGGCTGAGGCGGATGGCGTTGTCGAGCAGATTGTCGATTACTTGCGACACACGGTCCGGGTCCCCTAAGGCGCAGGGGACGGCCGTTGTGCTCACTGCTTTCACCACAAGCTGCACCTTGCGTCGGGCAGCCAGCGGCGCGAGATGATCACAGCGGCCGCGCGCTAATTCGGCCAAGTCGAGCGGGCGAAGGGTTAGGTTGAGCGTCCCGGCGTCGGCGCGGATGAGCACCAGCAGACCGTTGACCAGGCGGATGAGGCGGTCGGTTTCCCGATGCATGGAAGTCAGCAGCGGGCCGCGCCCAGCGGTATCCGAAAGGGCACCGTCTTCCAAGGTCTCGATCGTTCCTTTGATGACCGTCAGTGGGGTCCGGAGCTCGTGAGTGACATCGGCGACGAAGGAATTCTTGGCCTGCTCAGATTGGCGCAGACTCTCGGTCATTTGGTTGAAGGCGCGCCCGAGGCTGTCTAATTCGCGGATGCCCCCCTCCGCCGGGACGTGCTGGTTCAGATCACCCGCACACACGGCTGCCGCGGCACGCTCGAATTTCTCGACGGGGCGGGCGATGCGGCGGGCGAGCAATGAACCTGTGAGTGCAGCCAGCAACACGGCTACCAGGGCAGCCGCCGCGAGGCTCACCACCAGACTGGCAGGCAAACCGGCCGTGGGCAGCGGCATGGCTAAGTACACCAATCCGGATACGTTGCCATCGTCTGCGAGAATCGGCGCGGCAGCGTACAACACCCGCCGGTTTTGCACGGCCGGTATGCGCCGTATGGCAGTGGCCGGTAGGCCTTGCAGAGCCTGGGCGATCTCCGGCCGCTGCAGCAACTCCGTGGGGGTTGTAGACGAGGTGTTCTCCGCAGGTGGAACCAGAACCAAGCCATCCCCTTGGGTTGCGGACAGGCCCACAATCACCGCCCCTTGGTCCCCCAACACACGCGTGTGGATGCCGGGTTGAATGTTCGACGTTTGAAGATAGGGTTCGCCGGATGCCGGTGGTAGCGTCTGGCCGAGGAGCGCGGCGGCCGCCAGCTGCGCCTGCGCCAGCAAGTTCTCGCGCAGCGTGCTCTCGTATTGCGCTTCCACGGCCCGCCACGAAAGCAGCCCGACCAAACCCATTCCCAGGAGCAGGGTGGCCAAGTGATTCCAGAAGAGGCGAGTGCGCAAAGGAGCAGGCATATCAGGTGCTGAGACGGTAGCCGATGCCGCGCACGGTTTCAATGCAGTCCGTCTCAACCGAGGCGGCGCGAAGTTTGGCGCGCAGGCGCTTGATGGCGCTATCCACAGTGCGAGTGTCCCCCACGAAATCGTAGCCCCAGGCTTGCTGCAGCAGGTGCTCGCGGCTGAGCACGTGGCCAGGGTTACTGAGCAACAGGAATAAGAGGTCGAATTCCAGACGGGTGAGCGGCAGGGCAGCACCTCCCGCGGTGACCACGCGGCTCATTGTCTCCAGCCGCAATCCTCCCTTGCCACGTAAGACGTTGGAGATCTTGTTGTCGTTCTCGCCGGCCTGGCGCCGACGCAGAACGGCCTTGATGCGCGCCATCAACTCGCGAACGCTGAAGGGCTTGCAAACGTAATCATCCGCGCCAAGTTCCAGCCCAACGACACGGTCGGTTTCCTCACCCCGGGCGGTAATCATAATCACCGGGACTGAGCTGGACTTGCGCAGTTCGCGGCAGACCTCAAGCCCATCTACCTCGGGGATCATCAAGTCGAGCAGGACAAGGTCCGGCTCGGCATCGCGCGCCAGTCTGAGGGCCTCCCGTCCGTCCGCGGCGACCAGCACCTCGAAGTTGGCAGCGCGCAAATTGTAGGCGAGCAGATCGGTCACAGCGGGTTCGTCGTCGACAATGAGGATGCGAGCGGCCATGCCCCATATCATAGCGTTTTTCTGTGGCAGGTTGGTGTCAACAGCCAGGCCAATCGTCCGCGGCTGCTCCGGGCCGCTCCCTGCATCACGGGCGACAACGAACGCAGCGACACGCTCCGTGGAAGCGTTCGCATGGCACTGGCTATTGGCTGGGGTTGCCTGTCACTCGATGCAGGAGGGTGCGGTGAAAGGCACCACCGTCAGCCCGAGAGAAAGGAGCTGCTCGAAACCGGATTCGCGGACCCTATCTAACCAGATGCACCCCGGGGTCGCGAAGATCGCCGTGTACCAGTCCACAGTGAAGCGCTCGCCATAGTAGCCAGCAACACTCCACTGGTCGCTGCTTTCGGCTTGAGGTTCCACCAATCTCCCGCCGCCAGGATCTCCCTGGGTCCCGCCGTGACGCCCCAGAACGAGGACGCGCAGGGAAGCGTGGGTATTGGTGATGACAACATCCTGATAGCAGGTCGCGCCATCTTCCAGCACAAGCCGCCTCCCGACTCGAACGCTCACGAATGCCGTCGCGTCGCAGGATGCCGCATCCGATTGTCCTTCCGCCGATGCAGGTGTCCCCGTGGCTGCGGCGGTCGCGGCCGGCGCGGCCAGCGTGGCCAAAACGTCTGCGCCGCCCTGAGGACCCGCGAGGCTGAGCAGGAAGCGCTGGGAAAAGTTGCATGCCAGGGCGGAGAAGAGAGTGAGACTTTCGCCAAGCCGCAGGCGGCGTTGCCTGCCCATTGAATCCTCCATCGGTCGGGTGCGAAGCGCCGGGATACCCTTCCGCCAAGTATGCGCACCCGGACTCGACGAGGCAATCGCCGCATGCCGAGAGATCGGGCGAGGCAGTCGTGGGGCAGGTCAGAGTACTTCCTGCCCCACTCGTGAGCCGTGACCCAACGTCTTCCTAGCCCGCCTCGCGCTTGCGGGCTATTTCCTGCAGCAACTTGGCATGCGACGCTCGCGTAATGGGGTACCACAGGAGCAGTGGCAAGCTGACGATGAGCACGCCGGCGGCCACCGGTCCAAAGAACAGGCGGATGCCGAGCAGCGCTGTGGGTGTTTGCTCGGCGTTGGCGACGTAGCCGAAGAGTCGCAGTACCCAACCAGTTACCGCAATGCCGAGGGCGTTGGTTAACTTGCCGAGAAAGGCCCACACCCCGTAGTAGACGCCCTCGCGCCTCTCGCCGGTGACGGCCTGGTCGAATTCGACGACGTCGGGCAGCATGCTCCAAGGGAAAACCCATTGCCCCGAAAATCCGATCCCGGCAACCACCGCCGTGACGAAGATCAAGGGCGTGGGCGCATGAGGATAGAAGAAAGTGGCGATCACCGCCAAGCCGGCGATGAAGAGACCAAGCGCGTAGGAAGGTCCCTTGTTGATCCTATCGGACACTCGCTTCCAGGGATAGAGGAAGATGCCGATGGTGACAAGCATCAGCAGCATGACCAAAGGAAGTTGAGATTCCATCTTGAGCTGATAGATGAGGTAGTACGGGAGAAGCGTGGTGAGCAGGGTGAAACTGAAGCTGCTCAGGAATTGCGCCGCCATCAGTTGTATGAAAGGCCGGTTGCGAAAGGTTTGAAGGATCGCCTTGACGGGCGGCATCGCGGAGGGGACCAGCTCGGGGCGCTTGCGCTCCTTGACGTTGAACGCCGTGGTCATCACCGTGATGACTGCAATCACGCCGAAAGTCGCCCCCATCCCGCTGAACGAGGCTTTGGACGTCCAATGAAACAGACTCTGAAAAAGGCCGGCCAAGGCCGTCGTGGCCGCCGCACCGAGGACGTACCCCACGACGCTAAACCCCATCCGGATAGTGGTCAGAGACGACCGCTCGCTGTAGTCGTAAGTCAGCTCGGGTGTCATTGCGTAATACGGGGTGCTGACAATCGTATGCGCCGTGTCGAAGAGCAAATAGGTCACGAACACCGCCACGAACGCTTTCCACCCTCCGAGGCCCTCAGGAATGGAATACAGAAGCCAGGCAAACAACCCGAGCGGGATCGCACCGAACAGCATGTAGGGTCTGCGCCTTCCCCATCGTGAGCGAGTACGATCCGAGAGATAGCCGAAAAGCGGGTCATTGAGGGCGTCCCAGCTTAGCTTGCCGGCCAGGAGCGCCATGCCAGCCATGGCCGGATCGATATGCACAACATCGGTATAGAAGTACAGCAAGAAAAACTGAATCGAGGCCGTCAGCATGGCGATCCCCATGTCCGCCACGCCGTACAACCACTTGGTGCCGGTTGCGATCTTCTCGCTATTCATCTGTGGTCTCCATCGCGTTCCATGAAATGGCTGGCAGCGAGTAGGAACTCATCGGCTCGAACGATCTTGACCTTGCGGGGATCCAGCGTCTGGACAAACTCGTGCACATCGCGCAGCGTGGTGCGATAGGCAAACAAGTGGACCGCGACGAATCTCGGCCTCGGCTCCGCCGCCTCCACAAGGCGGCGCACCGCCTGCAGGACCTGCTCGCCCGAGTCCCAGACGTTTTGGAAATAAGGCCAGGCGTACGCCAACCACGGTCGGCCATGAACGCTGTACATTGGAATGCGTCCAAAATGTGCATACCCGCCGATGAAACCCAGGACGCTGCCTGGCATCCGTCCATACTCCTCGACCAGACGCCTTGGGGGGTCGCCAATGTACGGGGTGAACACCCGGACATCGGCCGCCCTGCAGATACGCCCGGTTTCCTCCAGAAATGACTCCCGACGGGTGTTGAGCGGGGGAATGATATACCCCGCGCCCGACGGCCCGGCCACCAGGTAGTCGCTCTCCCGGCGAGTCTCGTAGTACTGCTCGAGCAGCGCCGGCGCCAACTCGACGAGCAATGGTTGAATCTCCCAGTTGAAGGGAACTCGGCCTCGCTCAGCGCGGCGCCAGTTCCCGAGCTGTCCGGTATTCATCAGTACAAGCTGGTCCCCGTCCGAAAGCGTGAACGTGAGGTAGGTCTTTTCCTGGAGGGTCACCGAAGCGGGGTCAATGTGGTGCTGTTCGAACTTTGACGGCCCGGGCAACTGGCTGTGAAACGAGAAGTTGCCGGCCATGTGTGATGGCACCAGGCGAAGATTGGATGCGGAAAGCAGAAGCATGAATGCCAGCTCGTCATCGCGCGCCGTATGCCAGCCGAAGATCGTCGGGTATGGGCACGCCTTGACCGCACGATGGATGCGCAACGCCTGGCGCGTTTCAGGTGACCCCAAGCCCATCAGCCATAGCCCAAGCATCTTGATAAGCGGCTCGAAATGCAAGTCGAAGATCGCGTTGCGAAGTCCAAATGGGCCGCCGACAAGCATCAGCAGGATGGTCTGACCGGCACGGAAAAGGGCATTCTTCGACTCGCTGGAAAGGCTGAAGACGAAAACCTTGTGCTGCACGATGTAGTCCGTGAATTCCGGACGTTGCCACGCGGGTTCGATGCAGGCAATCCAACCTTCGCGACACCGCGGGAAGAGGTAGGTGAATGCCCATCGGTAGAGGGTTATGCGGTCCTTCCACCGCCCGCGTAGGTCGTGGTGCACCTTCAGACCGAGCGTCTCTTCGACCCACGTCGTCTTCTCGGGGGAGACTACCAACAGGTTCTCAAGCCCCGCCAGCATCAGGGCCACATTCACCGTATCGGGTAATGCAGGATCCCAGACGACGACACCCGTGAGTGCACTGCGGTATTGCAGGATGGCTGCCTCCAGATCGCGCGCAGAGACAACCCGCAATCCGTGCTTCTTGCGATAGTAGGACAGGTTGTGCTGATCCTGGTTCCCGAGGACGTCGCGGAACTTATCGCGCCAGATAGCCTCCGGCAGGAAGTCTTCATTCGTGCGGCGCGCCGAGGGATCGTCGAAGATCCCAAAGTCCAGGAACAGGCGAGGGCCCTCACGATTGACCAGCCCTTGAAGAGAGGTCGCGATTAGGCGATCGGCGTACCCAAGCCGCGAGACATCCAATACACACACCGGGTGGCTCGCCTTCGCGTCCACAGAGGTCGGCCGATGTGCTCTAGGACTCACCCCGCCTCCCCCCACAAGCGCTTGGCGTGCCCGGCCCAACGATCGAATCCTTCGGGGGTCGCTGGATAATCGAGGTAGTGGGACTTCAGTCGGCCCGCGGTGGCCGACGCCTGAAGGAATCTTCGCAGGCTGCTTCCGGCAAACTGGCGTGTCATCACACCCCACGCGAGCACGAATGCCGTGCGCAGCATGGCCCCCACCCCCATTCGAATTTCATAGTTCAAGTTCAATTCTTCGAAGTCCCTGCTTGTGAAAAGCACTCTCCTGTGGAAGAGGTAGTCCACGTCACTGCGCGAAAGCTCCGCCGCCGCAGGGAGCTGCGCCAGACCTGCGGCGAACTTGGCACCCTGCCCTCGGAAATAGCGTACGTTGTAGGCCCACAGTCTTTGGCGACCTGTATCTTCCGCCCCGAGTGCCTCTGCAGCCACCTCCGCCGCAATGCGGGCGGCCGTGAACCCGCTGGTTACCCCTTCGCCGGAGAAGGGTTTGTTTTGATTGGCCGCGTCCCCAATGACCATGAGACCATCGCCGACGAGTGACAATGGAGGACGGTGGTAGGGGATGACTCCCTGCCTGCGGTAGAGCACCTCTCCCGGGTCGCCAAAGTATTCCTGCCGCCATTCGGAATGCTGCCGCCAGGCATGGTCGAAGCCAAGCGGTTGTCCAATCCCCAGGATAGCTCCATTACCCCAACTTCGGTTCCAGAAAGCTTTGTGATAAAGGTAGGAATTGCTGCCGGAAGGGAAGCCCGCTTGAATCTTGTCGCGGAATTCGAGGCACACGAAGAGGCAGTTGGCGGGTGGAACGGGCGTGTTCTCGACCCCGAATGCCTCCGGCAGCCGTGAGCGAACGGCCGCCCTCAGCCCCGAGGCGTCAACTAATATCTTGGCGCGCGCCTCGAACCGCTCGCCGCCCCGCGTGCCGCGCACTCCGACTAGTCGACCGCTCTCCAAGATGAGTCCATCCACTTCCGCGCTTTCGAGGAGTGCGGCCCCGGCCTGCCGGGCATACCCGTGCATGCGTTGCAGGAAGGCCGGCATGTGCAGCACGTAGAAGGGGTATCGCACCGGGAAGGTCGTCCTTAGGTCCGGCGACCAGGTGCGGCTCACTTCTTCCGTGTGTATCAGTTCCGGCGGCTCAGGGTGGGGAATTTCGAACTGGTCGAACCGGGCCTGGTCCATGTGGAATATCTCGATGTGCTTACCCAAGTCCGAGAGCTGCCTGGCCTCCAAGATCAGGACTCGGTAGCCCGCATGGCTCAACCGCCAAGCGAAATAG
>Ga0209342_10002787_pt1 | contig 18574 bp, 29 predicted proteins | sample RifCSP16_2_FD_184023 | JGI IMG/M metagenome (GOLD analysis project Ga0209342, IMG submission 184023) | Soil microbial communities from Rifle, Colorado - Rifle CSP2_sed 16_2 (SPAdes) (version 2) | ecosystem: Environmental > Terrestrial > Deep subsurface > Rock core/Sediment | place: Rifle... | reverse complement strand
TCCGAAACGTCATAGCGCGATCCTGTCCCAGTGACCCTCGAAGTCCTCGTCGTCGCGCTCCAGCGCGTCCTCGAAGGCGGTGTACCTGTACTGCGAGTCCTCCAGGATCGTCCCGGTGATGGACGCCGGCCCGGACGGCGTGCCGCCCGCGAGGTGCCCCTCCGCGATCGCGGTGACCAGCCCGTCCGAGTACGCCTCGTCGGCCTCGACCGTCACGAGCGGGTGGTATGGGCCGATCTCGGCCAAGATGTCCGCCGCCGTCGTCACGATCTCCCCCTCGTAGGGATCCGTCGCCAGATGGACGACGATCCTGTTCCCGGTCGTCTCGACCTCCAGGGCCTCGCCCTCGCCGAAGTCCGATCCGCCGTGCAGGTTCTCGGCCGCAAACGGCGTGACGGGGAGGGCGCCGTTCCCGGCGATCACGTCGCAGGTCACGAGGGCGCTCTGCGCGTCCACGATCGCCGCGACCTGCGCGCCCGTGCTGGTGATGGGCGCATTCGCGCCGCCGCCCGCGAACGGCACGACGTAGGGGGGATCCTCGATCGGGTCGTCATAGACCGCCGTCGCCGTGAACGTCGCGCCCTCGGACGCGTTGATCGCCGCGGCCACGAGGCTCGCGGTATTCTTCGCCGGGTCGGCGGCCAGGTTCTCGCCACCTCCCGTGAACGGATACGTGTCCTCGGTGGAGAACGGGAGCGCGTCGTAGTACGCTCGGGCGTCGGCCTCCAGGACGTAGAGCGCGGCGGCGTTGATCGCCGCGGCCACGAGGCTCGCGGTGTTCTTCGCGGGATCAGGGGCCAGGTTCTCGCCACCTCCCGTGAATGGGATCGGGTACACGGTCACGTCCGCGGCCGTCAAGGGATCGTTCCCGTAGGGCGTCGCGGTGGCGATGAAATCGGAGAACCCGTCAAGCTCCGCGGCCACGAGGGCGGCCGTGTTCTTGGCCGGGTCAGGCGCGAAGTTCTCGCCGCCTCCGACGAACGGGTGCGGATACGACATGAAGTCCGCCGCCGTCAAGGGGTCGTTGCCGTACCCCGTCACGGTGGCGATCACCCGCTGCGGGTAGTTGGTCGGATGGGTGTTGATCGCTGCCGCGATGAGGGCGGCCGTGTTCTTGGCAGGATCGGGTTGCGGGCTGTTGCTGCCGCCCGGGAACCACAACGGAACCGGACCATACGGCATCACGTCCGCGGCCGTCAGGGGGTCGTTCCCATAGGGCGTGACCGTAGTGCTGAAGTCGTACATCGTGCCGGCGCCGACAATCGCCGCGGCCACGAGCGCGACCGTGTTCTTGGCGGGGTCGGGGGTCCAGTTGTCCGCTCCGTTGACGAAGCTGTCGCTCTGCACGTCCACCTCGCTGGACATCTGCCCACTTTGCAACGACGCGGTGAACGTCGCGCCTTCGGCGGCGTTGATCGCGTCGATCACGTCGTCCGCGTGGGCGTGGATCGGCGTTCCATACGGGTCAGCGGGAAGCTCGATCGTGAGCATGTTGGCGTAGAGCCACACCGACAGCACGGCATCCGCGGCGCCCTGAATGACCTGGATCGAGTAGCCGTTCCCCGCCGCGCCCCCCTGATCGACCTCGACAAGTATCTCCCCGGCGGGACTGGTCGTGTTGAGCAGGACGTTTGCCTTGTCGCCCGACGTCATGCCGAGGGTGACCTTGAGATGCCCGGCGTAGTATTCCGCGGACAACGAAGCGTCCTGCCCGCCCTCCACTACCTCGGCCGTGTACTGATCGTTGTCCACCTCGCCGCCGGGCAAGAGGGCCTCCAGGCGGATCGACCCGGCGCCGAGGTCGAGGAACTTCTTCTCGCCCTTGTCGTAGCCGAGCGTCATAATTAGCTGGTTCTCGTTGGGATCGGGATATGGCCCGTTCAACTGCACGTCCACCGGCTCATCCTCGTCGGGGCTGGAAACGATCTGGACGGAGTACGTGTTGCCGTATGTTCCAGGCTCGACCACCTCCAGGCGGATCGCCCCGTCGCCGATGTACGCGACCGCCGGATCGCCGTTGTCCATCCCGAGCGTGACGACGAAGTTGGTGACCAAGCCGGTGAAGTATTTCTGACTCAGGTACGTCTCGACCTGCACGATCTCGCTGGGAGAGAGCGCACGCGCGAAGATGATGATCTCTGAGATGTCGCCCTTCCACCAACCCGCGTCGCCGACGCGTACACCGAACTGTCCCTCGTTCCCGTTCGCCGAGATCGTGGGAGTGAACGCGCCGTTGAACACCTCAACCCCGTCGGTCCTGAAAACCAGGTCCACGCCCTTGTCATGACGAGCGGCGATCATGTGCGCCGCGGTGTCGATCGCGCCCATGTCCTGCTCGGTCCCGGCCTCGCCGCCATCGCCAGCGCCGAAGTAAAGATGGCCGTCGTCGAGCTTAATGCGGATCTGAAAGTTCTTCGTGGCGGCGTCGCCGAAGGACAAAAGCGTCTGATGGTTGTCCATCGGATCGCGGTCAAACACTGCGAAGACCGTCACATCGCCCGTGCCGACCCCGGTCGGAAGCGTCAGGAAGTCGTCGGCTCCGTCGAAGTTGACAGCCGGAAGCCCGCCCTGCCTGCCGGTCTTGTAGGTCGGCCTGTTGGCGCCTGTTTTCGTGGCGTGGTTGCCCGCGCCGCTCTCGTCAGTCCACGAGGACACGGGATCGTCGTCGTTGAGCACGAGCTGCGAGGCGTCGTACCACCCGACCAAGTCCGGATCGTTGACAAGCGGAAAAACAACCGGATTATCTACGACAAGGTCTCCGCCCGCGATCCCTTCCTTGACTTCGACCGTGTATGCGTTCCCCGCGGAGCCGAGCACTTCCTCCGCCTCGATGTGGACTGAGCCGGCGCCGATTTCCGCGGAGGCCGGATCGCCCTTGTCCATGCCAAGGACGACTTTGAGACTCCCGGCGTAAAGCGACGCGGACAACGCTCCGTCCTCCGCGACCCCTTCCGCGACCTCCGCCGTGTAGGCGTTCCCCGCCGCGCCGGGCGCGACGACCGTGACGTCCACGATGCCAGTCCCGAGATAATCCTGCATGACCGCGACAGCCTGGTCGCCCTTGTCCATGCCTTGCTTGACCGTGAGGACGCTGCCGATCAGCTCGACGGCGAGCGCGGCGTCCTCGACGGCCTGCGTCACGACGTCCGCGGTGTAACCGTTCCCCCCCGGCCCGGGAGCGTCCGCCTCGACCTCGACGGACCCGGCGCCAGCAGCGAGCGACGCCGCGGCCTTGTCGCCCGCCCCGGTGGCCAGGTCTACGTTCAGGTTGCCCGCGTACTCCCGGACTCCCAGGACCGCGTTCGGCGCGGCAGGATCGAGCGTGGCGACCGTGATGGCATCGCCCGCGTCGCCCGGCACTCGGGCGTCGAAGCGGAGCGTGTTGTCCGCGCCGGCCTTGATCAGGTGCGACGCGACGGGCGAAACGTCGTGACGGTACTCGACGCTGACCCGGTTGCCCCTGCGGCCGTAGGCCCGCGCCTTCCACTTGATCTTGTTGTTCGTGCCGGCGGGGTCGATCGTCTTCTCGGCCTGGACGGCGTTGACGGGGGTACCACCGCGGACTCCTGGGTCCTGGGTCTCAGTGAGGAACTTCGACATGATTCGCTCCGGCTAGGGTGAGTTGCACTTATCAACTGCACTCCCGTCATTGTACCACGGATCAGGCCAGCTTGCCCCCGTGCAGGTACGGCCGCGTGAGGTTCCTCGCGTGCTTAGCCTCGATCGCGGCCTCCAGATCGATGCCGAGCGCTTCCGCGAGGATAAATGTCCGGAGGCAGATGTCCGCCAGCTCGCTCGCGAATACATCATCGTTCCCGGGCCCGACCTCGCGCCACCGCTCCATCGCCTCGGCCGCTTCAGTCACGATCAGCATGAGCGCGGTCGGAATGTGATCATTCGTGAACCCGTGGGCCAGGGAGTTCGCCTGCGCCGCCGCGCACCACTCCCGGATCGTCATCGCACGCGAAACCTCTTTCCTTGGCAACAGGGTGAGCAATCCTCGGAGCCGGTTGCATGACATTTGCACCGACATCCGTATCGCTTGAAAGGGTCGGCGATGTTCCAAGGAATTGTCGCTACGGCGCAACAATTATTGGCTTTTGAAGCCTTGCTCGTCATGGCAGTGGCACCCACCGGCAGGCAGACTCGGGCTCCGGCCTCGGGGCGTGGCGTTCGTCCAGGAGCGCGTCATTCCGCCACCCCCGCTGCACCTTCTTGCCGCCCTCAACCCCGATCTGGAAGATGCCGACCGGGAAGCCGTTCCGACCGCCCATGAGCGTGATGACCGTCGTGAACCCCGGCGGGGCCGGCAAGGCGGAGACGGCGATTGGCACGGGTCCGACTTTCGTCATCATGAACAGCCCCCCGACCATGATGGCCGGGATCTTCCTCAGGGCCTCAAGGTCGATGGGGACGTTGCATCCCGCGTCGAGGGACGGTGGGGCGATGTCGGGCTTGGGCGCCTCGATGCCCGGGTCGATCTTCGCCGGGTCCGGCGGCTGCGCGGCGAACGCGGCGTTCAGCGCGAGCATGACGATGAGAACAACGAACGTCCAGAACAGAAACGGATCTATGTCACGAAGACGGAACATGCTTATCCTTTCCACACCTTCCTCGCCCCCCATCCAGCCGCGAGGCCGAACAGGAACGAGATCAGAGTCACGACAACCTCGAACGGCCCGAAGGCGTCGAGAACCATGTCACCACTTCACTGCCAGCGCCGCGAGGAACGTCCACAGCATCGCGACCACCACGGCCGCGCGGATCGCGAGGCGCCAAACCCACGACATGCGGGGCGACGCTACCGGACGACAATCTCGACATTGACAATCTCGAAATTTCGTCACTTCTCCTCCTCCTTCGGCTTCAGGCGGGTGAACCGCCAATGCGACGGCTTCGGGAGCGTGATGTGCCCCGACGACCGCCACGGCCCGCCCTCTTTCGCCAGCCGCTTGTAATGAGCAAGATGTCGGGGATTCGTCTCGAAAATCTCGATCGTCACGGCCATCGCCATGAGCTGCTTGAACGCGAAGTCGGCCATGAGGTCCCCGATCCGCGCGGCATGCCCCCGGCCCTGGTACGCCGGCCAGACGCCCCGGCTCATGTACCACTCGGGCGAGCCCGAGGCCGCGGGGAGCAACGACGCCCAGCCCACGCGTTCCCCGGCCGCATAGAACGCGAAGATGCGCTCGCCATGCCGGCGGCGCTTCTCGGGCTCCGGCCAACCAAACGCCTGCATCATGACGACCGGCCCGTGCGCGTCGAAGAACTCCCCCCACATCCGCCCCGGGGCCTTGATGGGCTTCATCTGGTCGATCACGAAGTATTCGGCATCCATCTTCTTGCTCATGCCGGTCCCCCTTCGTTCTCCTTCAACTCCTCGACCTCGACGTTGACGAACGGCATCTCCGACGCCATACGCGCCTGGGCGATCATCGCGTAATCGGGATCGCGCTCGACCATCACGGCATTGTCGATGCCGAGGCTCGCTGCGGCGACGAGGATCGTCCCGCTCCCCCCGAACAGATCCAGAACCATCCCGCCCGGAGGCAGGACGAGCTTGAGCAGGTATCGGATCAGATCCTCCGGCTTCTGCGTGGGATGGCGGATGACGTCGTGGCCGGAGCGCGGATGCTTCCGATCCTCGCCGGGAGCGACCTTGCAGCTACAGGTCTTGCAGAACGCGTACCGCTCGTCGCCGGACGCCTTGCTCGTGTAGAAGAACCGGGAGGCGCCGCCGGAGTCGGCATACACTGTTTCGGGGTTGATTTGATTATTTTTATACTTCCCATATATGTGCGCCTTGTACGGTCCTTTAAATCCTGCCGAATCGCCGCTCTTCAACACCCCGCTCTGCTCGTCCAGCATCCGCACGGGGCACCCCTCGACGCAGCGCCACGCTTCGACCGTCTCCATGCCGTCGGCATCTCCGATCCCGCGGGCCGGACGCGAGCCGCGCATACGCTCGAAGCTCGTTACGCCGTCTGTAGCGCAGTCGCTCGGCTTCTCGATCCGGCTGCCCTTCACCCGCTTCATCCCGACTTTCTCGCAGCCCTCGACGTGGGAGAGCAGGACGTTCGCGGGCCAGCGGCCTTTCGTGTTGTCTGGTGTGAACTCATTTCGTTCTCGGTCACTTTGTTGACCGCCCGCAAGGCCGCCGATTTTAGCTGTCGCCTTGCCCTGTGGAATTGCCGATGCTTGATCAGCAACGCTCGTGTAATTAATACGGCTCACGTCGATGTTCAGCGCCCCGGTGCCATGCGCCAGCACGTTCTCGGCGACGGGGCCGATCAGCGGCTTGCGGGCGAAGATGATCGGCTCCCAGGCGGGCTTGAGGGCGGTGCCCCAGCCGGACCATTGCTTTGCTTCTTCTGATTCCGATTCATACGGTGGAAGATTTTCGCCGGGCGGCAGTAGTTTTCCGGTTGATACCTGAATCGTGCCAGCCGTTGCTATTGCATGGCCTCGTGGACCTTTTCTTAAAACTTTTCTGTCAATGGCTGCTGAAACATTGTGCGACTTCGGGAACCCTGAGCCGTAGAGCCACATCAAACAGTCCCGAATCTCGAACCCCGCGTCTTCTAGTGAGCAGGTCAGCCGGTGGAAGGTCCGCGTGCCGCCGAAGGCCAAGAAATGCCCGCCGGGCTTGAGGACGCGGAGGGCTTCGCGCGCCCAGGCGAAGTGCCACGCCTGCATCGCCTGTTTAAGATCAGATCGTTCACGGAAATCCGGCATGAAACACATACACCGATTCCACTGTCCAGATGAATTGCCTCCGCAGTTTTCACACCGTTTCAATGCGGCCGGTTGCTTTACGCTGGCCCGATGTTGCGGGGTATCGTTCCGATGTTCAATCGTTTGCGAGTGTTCTAAACCCGCCGTCTTCCCGCGAGCTGGCGCTACGAGCTTATCCCACTCCTTCCCCATGAATTCCAGACCATAAGGCGGATCGGTCACGACCGCGTCCACGCTCGCTTCTGGCATCGCCCGCATGGCCTCCACGCAATCGCCGACGACGATCTTCACACGCCGATCCTCTCGCGCAGGACTGCGACCTCGGCCTCCATCCGAATGATATCGGCCTCGATGTACGGCCTGTAGCGAAGGGGCTCCGGGGCCGATCCCGGCTTGACCGCGCCGTTCCTCGCGAGCGTCAGGGTCGCCTCCAATCGCTCAAGGGCGGCAGACCGGCGCTTCCGCCTCGGATTCCGGAACATCACCGCGCGTCCTTCGGCGGACGCAGATAGATGTCCCGGCGCCATGTCTTACCGTGGCTCCGCACCACCCCGAAGAACGGCGCGCTCGGCATGGCGAGGGCCTGCATCCGCTTGATCGAGAACTCGGTGCCGCCCGGCCAGGACCCGGCCGAGATCACGTTCTTGAACTCCCCGGCCTCGCTGTGGTGCCCGATCACGATGAAGTCGAAGCCCTCCTGCCGCGCGAGCCGGAGCATCTCCTGATACCGCCACGAGTGCCGCTGCATGGAGTAGAAGGGGATGCCCCAGGTGCTTTGCCCGGTGTCGTCGCCGTGGACTTGGAGGAAGCGCCATCCCTGGATCTCGTTGATGATCCACCACGTCTCGGGGATCGTCCACGAAACGTTCGTCGCACGCGCCGTGCGCTCGGCCAGCCACTTGTACACGAGATAGTCGAAGTTCGACATCGGGGAGTGTTCGCCCTTGCGGCCGATCCGCCCGTGGTTGCCGACCGTCCCCGTGCAGCGGACCGTCTCGAATCGGTGCGCCATGCGATGGATGAACCGGGCGAAGTGCTCGACGCAGAAGGCGACCTGCTCCACGAGGTTCATGTCGATCTCGCGAAGCTGCCCGGCGAAGATGTCCTCGCCCTCAACGATGTCGCCGTTGAACCACACGTTCAGGGTCCGGACGTTCGTGTGGTACCGCATGATGGCCTCGACGGACTCCGCGAGGTACTCGATCTCCTTCAGGAGGACTGCCGTATTGAAGTCGCCGAGGCCGCCCGTTTCCTTGGCGCTCGTGGTGAGCCCGGCCTGCACGTCGGAAATCACGAGGACGGCCTCCTCCTCGCTCAAGCCCTTTGGCACGGAGATGCGCGGGATTCGGACCGGCGGCATCTTCGGGATCTCGCGGACCGCCTGGATCACCCGGTCGCCGACGACCTCGTAGAACGTCTGCTTCGCAGTCAGGCGGCGGATCGACGCCTGCATGGAGTCGCGGTCGTATTTTTCCTGGGGCGTCAGTTCCGGCTTCTGCGGCCCTCTGATCTTGGCAATCCTGACGGCCACGCCGCGGGCGATCGTTTCCGGTGTCTGTTGCACCCGCTTCCTCAGACGCATCTGGTTGACGCTCGGGATCGTCACGTCAACCCCATATCGGCCCCGGATGGCCTCGATCAACTCGTTATTGGTCATATCCGGGGCGACGTTCTTGAACCAATCGATCGCCCCCGGAATGTTGTCCCATAAGACACGGCCACGAGCATTACGGGGAATTTTCGGCAGCTCCTCGGACTTTGCCATGCGCCCTCCTTACACGGTATATCCGATGGATTGAAAAACGCTACGCGATGTTCGGCTTATCGTCTTTTGCGGGGCCCGCTGAAGTAACCGCCACCACGCCTGGCGACTTCTTCCTCCCGGGGGACATGTCGTCGTCCTTCAGGGCGTCTTTGAGGGTGGCCTCGAAGGACGCGATGATATCGAGGACCTTGTCCACGTGCTTCTGGTTCTCGGCCGGGGCCGTATCCTCCTCGCCGGGCGGAACTGCGCCGGGTGGCGGACTGCCAAACCCCCCAAAACCGCCCGGCGGCTGCGGCTCAGCCCCGAGTTTCTGACCGCGGAAATAATACACATCCATCTCCGGATGCTTGGTGGAGTCGGCAGGCTCCTCGCCGATATGCTCGCGCGCCTGGTTCGGAGTCCTGATGCCGCTTTCGACGCTCTTCGCCGCCTCCTCCAGCTCCCGCGAAAGGTCGTCGAGTTCCAAGTCGGCCAACGTGAGTCGGAAATCCTCCGTCTTGATACCGACCTCCGGGTTAAATAGCGTCGCACGGAGGCGGTCCTCGATAACGTTCTGGATCGGCTCGATCGCGCCGAACTTGTAGCTGTTCAACATCTCGGGCGCGGCGGTGCCGCCAAGCGACCCCTCAACGGACCAGCCGACGCGATATGGCGGGACGTTGTGCGCGATGAGGACTTCCTTCGCGAGATCCTGTCTGCGGAACCGGAAATGCCCCTCGCGGAGCAGCTCGCCGAGCTTCTCGACGGAGACTTCGGTATCCTCCGTGCCGGCCGTCAGGATATTCGTGTGTCCCCGGCCAGCGAACTACTCCCGAACCTGCTGGCGGACCTCGACCATGTCCTTCGCCACGCCGATGTCGTTCGCCTTGAAGTGCATGTGATAGTCCGTCTGGCCGCCCGATCCGAACCAGCTTACGTTGAACTCCCGGATCGCACCCATCTCGGCGATTGTCGGGACCGCGCTGATCCACCGCGGGAGGCCATACCAGAGACTCCGCGGCGTGTAACTCTTGAACAGGATGACCTCGGACGCGATACGATCGCGGTCCATATCCCCGACACGCTCGGCATCCTTCTTCGTCCATTCGTAGACTGCGCCGGTCTCGTTGTCGATCTCGCACTTCGCCCCAAACTTCTTGAAAAAACGGACGCGGCCAGCCCTGATCTGCACCCACTTCCTCGGGTCAAGCGACGCGCGGACTGTGTGCGCCGGGATCGGGTAGAGCGCCCCGATAGGAGCGGGCGTGCCGGGCGTCCAGCCTCGCCCAAGGGTCCGGACAACCTCCCACACGCTCCAGCCGATCGCGTCCATCTCCCACGCGGCCTGCCAGAGCAACTCGCCGAATGTCAGGTCCGGCGTCAGGTCCTCCATCTGTTGCCTGAGTCGCTCGGGGATTTCGGACTCCGCGAGGCTTTTGTCGCCCTTTTTACCGTCCATTGGTTCAAACGACCACCCGCGCCCGCAGGAATCGTCGGCCTTCGCCTTGAGGCATGACGCGTGCAGCGCGTTCTCCTCCGTGAGGTTCAGCAGCCGATCGGGCGGGAGCGGGGGCTCTAGAGCGATGCCCTGGACATAGAATGTCGTGAACGGGTCACGGAGCTGCCTAGACGCAGGCGGGTCGGGAGCAGCCTTCGAAATGACAACGACTCGGCCAGAGGGATCGGTCAAACCTCCCCAGTTGGTGATGCGGGAATCCTGAATGAGGAAGCCGTGCGTAGCATCCGACGCGGGATCGAGCCGGCCGGCCGACTTTCTGATCTCCGCCTGCGCCCGCCGACCGGACTTCCTATTGCCGTAGAGCCAGGCGTCGCGATCAAGGGACATGATGCCTCAATTTTACCACAGTCACACCCGCTCCCCTTTCAGCATCCGGCCGAGCGCCTCTGCGTTCCCCATCGCATCGTGGACTGGGTTGTGGTCGTGATTGGTGACCCGCAGGCGCTTCCACCGCTGCGTGTTCCGAAAATCCCCGGTCAGCCCGGCGTAGAAGTCCCCGATCCTCCTCCCGCTGTGACCGAAGGGGTTCTTGATCCCGTACTTCCAGAAGTAGAAGTTGATCCATTGCCAATCGTAGGCCGGGTTGTCAGAGACGAACACGAACCCGCCCTTGCCGCAGACAGAGTAGAGCCATTGCTCGAAGGCTTTGATTGTCCGCTCAGCCGCGGCGGGATCGAACGATCTTGACGTGCCGCCATCATGCCAGCAAGGGACTCCGCGCATCTCGCCGTGGAACGTCTCGTCCCAGAACGGCGGTTCGGGGACGAATCGGACGGCGCCGAACTCCGTCATGTCCCCGACGGCCGGGGAGCCGACGCCGAACGGGGCCTCGCAATCGACGATAATCAGGGCCATCAGCAGCTCACTCCGTTCTCGTTAAACGCCACTAGCACGGCCTGGACAATTGCGTCCTGCGCCTGATCGTCGTCCACCGGGCACTTGTGATCCGGGTCGGTATACTTGTGCGCCCGTTTCCACCCGTACGCCACGCCATCCTCAAGGGCCCGCCTGATCGTCGGGCTCGGATCAACCTTGAGTCTTGCACCGCGGTTCTTCATCGCCGCTTTCCCCTATGAAAGAAGTCGCACATGGCCTTGTTCTCAGGGCCGCCGGCCTCGGCGCTGCCCGACAGGTACTCCGTCGAGACCACGCGCCCGTCGTCCGCGCCGTCCCGATCCTCCGGATGCTGCGAGCACCTGAACGGCATCTGAAGGCGGCACGAGCACGGCCCGCCCTCCGTACTTTTGTAGCACGCCTCCTCATGGACGATGTCGGACTCGCACACGGGGCAGTACGACCGGACGACGAGCGGCGTCTCCTGGATGAACTCGCTCACGTCTGATTCATCCACATTCTAAGATATGAAGCGGCTTTCTCAAGTAATTCAGGATTATCCTTAAAAATCCCTAAACCTCGATTGCAGCATCCACATAGACGCCCTCTCAATTTTCCAGTCCGATGATCGTGATCCTTCGCTAAAGATTTTCTACCTTGTTGCTTACCACCACAAATATCACAAGGTTCAATCGGCCCGCGCGGTTCCGCTATTTTTTGAATCTTAAGTCGTCTAAGTCTCCAATGCTGTGCCGTCGCACGACTTCGGATCTTGCGAAAGCCCGGTTTTTTCCACATTTTCAAGGACCGAACAGCCCTCGCTTTACAATCCCAATTCCAATCTTTTCTAGGAGTCGGAGGTTTTATTTTTAATCGGCTCATAGAGATTGAAAGTCTTTTTTTATGCGTCTGAGACTTCGTATAAATGCCTGTAGGCATTTTTAACTTTTACTCACGCCGCGATGAATTAGATCGCAGAGCCGACGATGCCCCTCGTGCTCCTTGAGCGTCGGCGGAATGAAACCCAAGAGATCGCCCGCAGGCGCCGAGCCGGACGGAACCATCCTGGCGATATGCGGCGGGGGATGGATGCCGTCCCTCGACCTCGGGCCGCCAGTGACCGTCGAGACGATCTCGTTCTTCCCGCCGCACGCTCGGCACGTCAGATACGTGAAGACCAGGATGTCCTCGTCCTCGACGAGCGGATCGTGGCACCACGCGCACCTGATCCAGTTCTCGCTCATCGTGTGTCGTCCCCGGGCGGATCAGCATGCGTCGGGGCGGACGGATCGGGCTTCTGGTTGAAGCCGTTCCGCTCGGCATTGAACTCCCATCCAGGATCGATCGGCACCCAGATCGACCCGAAATTCTCTACCCTCCACGGCGCGATCTCGTCTTGCACCACGGAGCCGTCGTCCAAAACTCGCTCCTCGTACAGCCGCCGCTGGAGCGTGAGCGTCATCCTCGACCCGGTCATGCAGATTTCCTGCCTGATCTCTTGAAACACGGCGAGGCGCCCGGGAATGGTTTGACCGAGCGAGAAGACGTCGCTCCAGAAGATCGCGCACGCCCAGAGGACGAGCGCGCACCGGCTCACCGCTTCCTCTCCTCGCACTCACTCACGGTCCCGTCGATGTTTGGGCGCCCGTCCCGCGTCGTCCCGAACCGATCCATGATCAACTTCCGTATCCGCCGACAATGCGTCTCGTCCACCAAACCGCGGATCTCCGCAGTGACCGGGCCGCGTCTAGCCTCGCACTCAGCCGTGTCGCAGAGCGACGGCATGTGCAGCGAGATTATGAAGACCCACTCGATCACGGCAACAGCCTCTCGACAAGGAGGGCACAACCCACGATGAATACAAACACGATCGCGAGCGTGATGGCTGTTACAATCGCGCTTTCCATTACTGCTTCCCCATCGGACATCCGGGAACACAGCTCGCCATCTGTCCGCCGAACCTCGCGCAACGATCTTTGTACTCGACGCACGCCTCCGAGTGCTGCGGATAGTCTCTCGGCTGCCAAAACTGCTCCTTATCCGCGAAGCGGTCGTACCAGTGCCGGCTGCACGCATACACGTGGAACGCCAGCCCGATGACCAGGAACCCCGCGACGATCCCGTGATAGAAGGCGAGCGTCGCCAGGGCCCAGACCATTCTCATGTCGGCCATCCGGTACAGATGCACCGCGTACGCCGCCGCGCCCGCGTGGAACAGGAGCCCCATGGCCAGGAACGCGGCGATGCACCCGTGATAGAACGCCGCGCCGACCTCGCTGACGGGATGCGCGGGGACCTTCATGGCACATACACCTCCGGCTCCGGAAACGCCGCAACATCCCAATCATCGTCCAAATCATCGCAAAGATCAGCGTCTTCAACATCGTCCAGCATGTCGCCTACCATGTCGCGCACGGCCTCGGCGACGGCATTGTTGGGGTATCCGTATGGCTTCGGCTTACGCATCGGGCACCGGCCAATTCCCACGATCCAGGAGGACGGCGCGGTCCTCAGGGCTTGCTTCGATCAGGTCAACGACGAACGTAGCCTCGATCACCCCGGCGGCCCCCCTCTCGGAGAGCGCCTGGCAGACAGCGAATAACGCCGAGTCGGGGTCGACCCGGCGCGCGGTCTGGAGGTCGACAAGGAGCATCTCGCCGATCCTCGTGGGCCCGATGACGTGCTCTTTCTCGGTCATCTTCATACTAATTATATCCGACGAGCGAAATAATCATCGGACTCCGGCCCTTGACGGCCTTTGCCGGATACCATGCGATTACAACACTGTTTGAGCACCACACTCGAACGATCCTCACCGGCAGCGCGCGGCTCATGTCGGCTACGATGTCCCCAAAAAAGACAAAATCTTTCACGTCCCCTCCACGAGCCGGACGATCACGGCCTCCAGATCGCTGATCTCCGACGTCCGCCCAGCCAGCCCGAGGACGCCGCGGCGCCTGATCCGCCAAAGCAGCATCGCCTTCTCGACCGCCAAGAGCGCCTTGTGCGTCTCCGCGCAGTCCCATCCCTTCTGCGCCGACATGAGCCGAAGGTCGGCGACAGCTTCGCCGAGCCGGGCGGCAGCCCGGGTCAGGGAAAGTTCCTCGTCGCCCGTCATCGCGCCGCCCACGCCGCCCTGCTGCGGGGCCGAGAATCGCCTCGGTCGGACGCCGGGACGGCCACCGGGGCGTCCCCGTACCTCGGATCCCGATACATCGGTTCCGTTCGCTGGTCAGTGTTCGTCGTATACGACGTCACGTACGCCGCGGACTTCTTATTGAACCTGTTGAGCAGCCACGTGATCGCCTGGCTCGTGGAGTCCACCTGGTCGTCGTTGACGCCATTCGGGAAGTTCCTAAACTCCTCGATGTACTCCAGAACCCACGGGAAGTTCCTCGGGTTCGGGAGGTAAAGATTGCCGGCATTCTGGTACGGCTCCACGCGGGACGCGCGGGCCTCCTTACCGCCCTCCGGCTCGACGGCCTTCATCTTCCCAATCGTCGGCTTGAGGTCGTCAACGATCGCCGACCCGTTCGCTTTGTCCTCGACGAGAATGATGCGGACCTTCGGGTACTTCACGTCGCCAAGCTTCACGGCCGCCTTCGCCCCCGTGAATCCCATTCTCCCGCGCGTCTGTTGGCCAAGGTAGAATGCCGCCCCGATCCTGGCCCACGGCTGCCCGACTACGTAGCTCGATGATGCCTTCTTCAAGTCCTTGAATGTCATGTCCCACGACCAGCACGAATCCTCGGCCTCTTCCAGGATCAGCTCGAACTCACGGTCGTAGAACCTCCAACTGGCCGGCGGAAACATCCCGCCCTCCGCGGGGGCCGGGCGCTGCTGCATCTGGCCGGCGTAGGCCGGGGCTGCCATGTGAGGCGGACGCTGCGTCGCGGCGATGACGTCCTCGCTGAACCTCTCCGGCCACAGTAGATCGCCGTCCTCCGTGCGGGGATCGGTCCACCCGTTCCATCCTCGCTTCGAGTTCCCCGACTCGTACTCCTGCGGAAGACACAGGTGGACGAAGCTTCCCTTGTCGATGATGTCGGCACTTAGATCGCCCTCGTGGACGCGCTGCATGACCACGACCGTCTTCCGCCGGCCACCGCGCCCGGTCCGAGACGGCATGGCAATGTTATACCAATCGAGGACTTGCTGTCGCTCGATATCCGATGTCGCCTCGATGACGTTGTGCGGGTCGTCGATGATCAGGAGATCCGCGCCCTCGCCAGTCGCCGCACCGCGGGTCGATGTCGCCATACGCCATCCGCCCTTGGAATTCTCCCACCGGCTCTTGACGTTCTGGTCGTCGGAAAGTGAGAGCGGCCACCGGGCCTGATACCACGGTGATTCGACAAGACGGCGCATCGCCAAACTGTCGCGCATGGCAAGGGTGTCAATGTAGCTCGCTCCCATCACCCTGAGCGACGGGTCTCTAATCCAGCACCACGCTGGGAATGCCACACCGCAGGTATTTGACTTGGTGTGCCTCGGAGGGACGTTGATGAGGAGGTTCCAGAACTCCCCGCGGGCCAGCGCCTCCAGATGCTCGCACATCGCGTCGATGTGCCAGTTCGGTTGGAACGGCTCGTTGGACACCATCCACGGCCATCCCATCTCCAAGAACGCGCGGAAGTCGCTGGCCGCGACTGCGGTGATCAGGTCCTCGGCGCTCGCCGACGAGATCAGATCGTCGAGTGTCTCAGATCGGGGCGCTCGGCTCGGGCCTTTTTTCTTTTCCATTTTCGACAATCGTCTCGTCAACATGGATGTACACGATCCATGCTGGGAGGGGCGGCTTCTCACCTTCCGCCGCAGAATGCCACGCCGCTATGAAATCCATGACGCATTGATGCGCCGCGCGGGATTTGCGGACGATATCTTGCCCGGCCTCCGACGCATTGATCTCGTCCAGGAGCCGATCGGTATTGATGGCGGTTCTGACGTTGCACTTCGGATATTCGAGAACGAGGAGAGGCATGGCCTTATTATAACCCCTCGACGATCCGCCCGAAATCCCCCTTGGTGAGCGTGAACAGGTAATGCCCCGGTGGGGGATACCACACGACCCCACTCGATCTCCACGGACCACCATCGACGGCTTCGTGTTGACACCGCGCCAGGTGCTCGATGTTTGTCGTCAGCACGCCGATGATGACCTGCCGCACCGGAAACTCGTTGCACTCCTGAAACGCGACGCTCGCCAAGTGCGCCCGGATATCTTTGCGCCACCCCTGCCGCGCCCGGGCCGGCCATACCCCGAGCCCAATAAACACGGCATTTTCCTCGGGGTGAGGCGTGATCCGGCCCCATCCGATGATGCCGTGGGAATGATATGTGTATAGCCGATCCCCCGACAGGAGCGGCCGTGGAAATCCCAAACCGTACGCGGCCTCGACGACCTTCGGGTTGAACGACCCGGCGAAATCCGCAAGCACTGCCGCGGCATACGCCCGATGATAGTCGACCCTGATAGCGGAGAACTTCATTTCAGCCCCCTCTCAGCCAGAATGTGCTCATACTCCTCGTTGCCGAGCATCTCGCGCTCCCGCGCCGTCGCGTTGCGGAGCCACGTCGCGTCCTTGTGGCCGTACCCCTTGGCGATGACGATCGCGTGCTCGACCCAATCCCGGGCAGTGAAGAACTCGCTGCCGCAGTGGTTGCAGAAGCGGTAAACGAGATGGCTATGGCTGCCGACCGGAAGACGAACGTTTACCGCGATGTCTTTATCGTGCATCCAGCAGCCCCGCGTGGGCAAGCGAAACCCTGATCACGAGATCGCGGGCAACGTGTTCTAGGATGTCAGGATGTTCCTCGATATTTTCCCTGAGAATCGCTGTGCTTATGGCGTGACATCCGCCCGCGCACCGGGCAAACCCCCCGTATATATGACGCCTGCGCCAGGCCCCGGGATCGAATCCGCCGACTGAAAGCACTTCCCCAGGATGAAGCCAGCATCCGAAGACCTGGACAGGCTGCTCATCAACGACCTCCATGATCGCGTCGATCAGGTAGACGGCCGTCGCGTGGAACCAGCGTCGGTGCCACAAATCAACCCCATACCTGGCCAGAAGATTCAGGAGAACAGCTTTACGGTCATTCACAGCAACCTCCACGCGCCGAAGGCGCTGATCGCGGTAAACATGGCGTTGAGCCCCGCGACGGGCCATGCCCGCCGCTCGAAGGCGTAAACGACCATGAGCCCGGAGCTGAGGGCATTCGCCGCGAAGTACCACGCGGACGGCGCGACGAGGCCGGCCGCCAGCAGGAGATACAACCCCAGGATGCCGGCGGTTGACGCCCACCCGAGCGTAGCGGACCAGGCGCTATTTGACAAGCGGGCCGTCATCCGGAAACGTCCATTTCTTCACCGTTCCCGGCGCAAAACGCGAGTCCATGCCCGAAAGTGCGAGGAGATGCCGCTTGCAGAACTTGATGCACGCCGGAACGTCGGGGAAGATCACCGCGGAAAACTCCTCGATGAACGGATGCAGCCGGTACATCGCCGGATTCTCATGCCCGGTATAATCCGGGTCCACGATCGAGTAGATCAGTGCCCCGGTTCCGGTGGCCCGACCGAACTCCACGAGCGTCCCGATGTTCGGATATTGCTGGCTCAGTGCCCGGAAGTTGAACACGAGGATGTCGGACTGGTCCACGCACCAGCGGTCGTGGTGGACGATGAACTTCGCCGTGCTCGGCACGCCGGACACGCTCCACGACTTCGTGGCCGGATCGTGCATCTTGCCGGCGAGGGGGTTCAAAATCCGGATGGGGAGACCACTGACGCCGAGGATGAACTCCTCCCGCCATTCGATGTCCTCCGGATGGCTGTCGCGGATCGCGCCGGCCAGATAGAGCGTCAGAACCTTGTATTGGATGGGTTCATCGTTGGTCACGGTCAATCCTCCTTGGTTTCGACCTTCTTTGATGACACAACCACGCCTTCGATCGCCCTCGGCGTCGCGTCGCGGAGGCGTTTCGCCAGGTCGAATAGCGCCCGGCGTTCGCTTTGATCCAGGAACGAGACGAGGGCAGCGATAGCTGCGCCGCGAGGCGGCGCATCGAGCTGGACCCGCTCCTTGGGCCGCCCGTATCCGTAATAATGACCAAGAACCTCCATGTGATTCGCGTCGCCCGCAAGGATGCGCTGCTTGAGGCTCTCTCGGTACTCGTCGCCCTCGAAGAAGTTTCGGAAGAACGCGCGGATTTCCGGCGTCGCCTTGTTCAGACTCCCCTTCGGCCGGCCGCGCCTACTCTTCACCGACGTCGGCGGCTTCGGCTTCTTCTTCGCCGGGGCCTTGGGGAGTCTCACCTGTGATCCGATCCCGTCACTCATGCGCCTTCCACGCCTCCTCCTTAGCAACTTCCTGCGGCAGCTTCACGAGTGCATCCTTCCGGTCCTTCGCCTCCTTCGCGGCCTTCTCCGTTTGGGCGGCCTGCACCATGAGGAACAACATCCGATCCACAAGGAACGCGACGAAGTCTCCTCTATCCGGGACCTTGCCGTTGATATGCACCCCGGGCCGGATGCGCTCCATGCGCTCGTGCAATCCCTTCGGGAGGTTGACGACGACCTGCACGGTCATCTGACCTCGAGGGCGGGCCGCTTCCGCGGCCTCCTTCGTCCCACCACTCAGGGGAACCCTCGCCGCATCGAGCCTGGCCTTGGCCTGTCCCATCACAGGAACAGCCTCACGACCCACGCCACGCCAAGCGTGACGGCAACTCGGAACGGCGTC
>Ga0209342_10002785_pt1 | contig 18576 bp, 21 predicted proteins | sample RifCSP16_2_FD_184023 | JGI IMG/M metagenome (GOLD analysis project Ga0209342, IMG submission 184023) | Soil microbial communities from Rifle, Colorado - Rifle CSP2_sed 16_2 (SPAdes) (version 2) | ecosystem: Environmental > Terrestrial > Deep subsurface > Rock core/Sediment | place: Rifle... | reverse complement strand
GCCAGCGGACAGGAGTGTGATCCCGTCGGGGCTGTGGAGAGTTTCCTCAGCTCCGAGCCCACCCTGTCCTCCACACCGGGCACCTGCAAGTCGCAGTGTTCGGCACAGCGCGCCGGCTGCAACGGGGTCGCCAACGGAGTCTCTCACTGCGCGAGGGCAGCTGGAATGGCACCCATCCTGATCGAGATGAAAGGCTGTAACGATCTCGAAGGGGATGCCAGGAAGGACTGCAAGAAGGCAGCGAAGGAGGAGAAGAAGTCGCTGAACGAAGAGCTGAAGTCAGCACATCGCTCGGCGAAGGATACCTGTAAGGCAGCCGCGACTGCCTGTAAGGAGTCCTGCTCCTAGGAAGGCACCCACGGGTGGCCTACTGGGAAGCTCGGTAGGCCACCCGCTCGGGGGTCTGGTGGTGGTCTTACGTTTTCGTAACGCCACCACCAGACCCTTGACATCGCCGAATCAATCATGTACCCTCCGCACGTCCGCCAGTGGAACATATCCCCTGGCATCATTCTATCTCGAAAGGAAATCAAGATGCGTCGAACGACCAACACTCGCCAGTTCACCCTCATCGAGGGTGTACTGTGCACCATCGGGGCCCCCTACGGCCCCGGCACCTGGACTCTGACCGACGGCGAAGCGAACACGCTGAACCAGACGATCGTGGAGAATCTGCGGAACAACCTGCGGGAGGATGCGAAGAAGCTGAAGGAGGACGGAGCGCCGCCCGACAAGTTCCAGACCCTCGTGGATGAGTACTACGACAAGTACGACTTCGGCATCCGCCAGGGTGGAATCCGAATCACCGATCCGGTGGAAAGCGCCGCGCGGGAGCTGGCTCGACAGCTCGCGAAGCGTGCCCTCCGCAAGCAGGGCGTCAAGGTGTCCGACCTCACCACCGCCGACGTCAACGCTCACGCGGAGCGACTGCTGGAAGATCCGGTGGTCGGCCCGCAGATCCGAGCCAAGGCCGAGATCATCGCTTCGGCCGAGGAGGAGGTCGCGGGTATCCAGGTCTGAGGCTTCCTGGGTGGGTGGAGTGTGTGTTTGCTGTGAGTGCCCTCCAACAACAGCAGCCCCCCAACACACCTCCACCCACTTGGGGGCGGAGCCTGCGGAGATCCCATGAACATACTCGGCTTCGAAGACCTACTCAAGCTCGCTGCGCGTTCTCCGACTGGCATCGCTGTCAAGTCTGAGGACAGAGGACGACTCCGTTCTCTCCTCCATGAGGTCCGACAGCGCCTCGCAGATCCGAAGTACCTCGACCTTATCATCGTGTTCTCTGCGACAGAGCACGATACCCTGCTGGTATTCCCGAAGGGAGCTACAGAGGGAAGTAGTCCTTCCCAGGGAGACGCCTCTGGCGCGGAAGAAGCTACCTGAGGAATCAGTCTCCATCAACGTCCGTCTTTACAGGGGGGATCTCGAGGTCCTCCGTCGCCTCTACCCTACGGGCGGCTATAACCGCGTCATCAGATCTCTCATCAGACAGCACATCAACCGCATCCTGACAGGATTGGAGAACGCCGATGTCGGTCTGGGAACTGTTCAGCAAAGACCCGAGAGCACTCTCGAAGGAGGAACGACTCGCGATCGTGAAGGAGCTCCGGGAGAAGAGGCTCCTGTGGACGACGGAGGTTGACTCCGCAAGGCGAAGTGGACGGAGGGCAAACCACAAGAAGGCTGGTATCTCCGCCGAGGACCTGCTCCCCGGCATAGACCTCGATGCCATCGGCAAGCTCCTTGCGGAGCCCGACGGTGAGGACACTCCTTGAAGAAGAGAACTGTCACGCCGAGGATGCTGCCCGACGCGCAGCTCTTCAAGGACTGGAAGACCTGGGCACAGAGGCACACTGATGAGGTCCAACGAGAGATCGCCTCCGTCGCTTCTATCGTGCCATTCATCGAGTTCGGAACCGTCACCAGGACTACTGCATTTACACCAGTTGGTGCCAACGTCCGCTGGCAATCAATCGTCTTCGACAACACTCCTGGCATCTGGACAGCCAGCGGCGTTGCGGCCGAAGAGCGCAAGCTATACGTTCCCCGCCGCCCTGGGGACCTTCAGTACGGTTACGCGATGGTGATAGCTGGAATCGGTCTGACCGACCCCACCGACGCCTGTACAGTCTCCGGCTACATCACGAAGAACGATGTTGCAGTCATGCCAAGCTCTCGTTTCAGCTTGAACGTAGCTCCAGGTTACCTCTTTGGTCTTGCCTTCAACCTGGTGAATCCCTGGCAAGAGGTGGAGTTTGGTCAGTACTTCGGAGTCATCGTTGAGCAGTTTCCTGCGGGTATAGTGCAGGTCCAAGCGAACGTCCACACCTTCGCTTCCTTGATCCTCGCAGGTCCCGCATGACGGAGCACTTCTCAGGGAAGACTTCTAGCTTGCAGTTGTACTGGGACGCTCACTCTCTCGCCACGTTCCAGCAGTGTCCCCGGCAGTACCAATACCGCATCCTCGAGGGCTGGACTTCCCAGCACAACAACCTCGATCTCGACTTCGGGCTCTGTTATCATGCCTCTCTCGAGGCTGCTGACAGGGCCCGTTTTGCTGGTGCGGGGTTCGAGGAGCAGGCAGCCGCAGCGCTCGAGGTCATCTTGAACTACGATCTGTCGCACTGTGGAGTGACGAAGGAGAAGAATCGCTTTACACTGGCACGCAGCGCAGTCTGGAACCTGGACTTCTACCAGAAGGTACCCATCCAGCCGATCGAGCTGAACGGGAAGCCAGCAGTTGAGATTCCATTCCGCTTCGAGGTGGACCTGGAGACAGACGACGGAGAAGCCTTCGGCATGTGTGGCTACATGGACGGCGTGTCTCAGTTCGCCGACGCGATCCGACCGCTCGAACGAAAGACGACTGCGAAGTCTCTCGGAGAGTACTACTTCCAACGGTTCTCCCCGAACACACAGATCTCCACGTACAACCTCGCCGCGAAGGTAGTCTTTGACCTCCCGCTGGGTGGCGTCATGGTGGAGGCCTGTCAGACAGCGGTAAACTTCTCTTCCTTCGAGCGCCGGGAGGTACGACGGACTCCTGCACAGATCAATGAGTTCCTCGGCGAAGTGAAGTACTGGATGAAAACGGCAGAACGGATGGCGAGAGCTCAGTACTGGCCGAAGAACGAATCCGCTTGCTTCCTCTGCGCCTTCAAGAAAATCTGCGCGAAGGACCCCTCGGTAAGGACAGAGTTCCTCGAACATGGGGACTTCGTGAAGAGACCGTGGAACCCTTTGGAGACACGATAGGGGGAACGATGACTTGGTATTGGCAGGATCTGAACGACGCAAAGCCGAAACGCTACTTGTCGCACTGGCGCGGCTGGAGCGGCTCGTGGCGTTTTTCGTGGGTGTTGCCGCGACGCCTCGAAGGTGAGGCCGCAGCGCTCCTCTACGTCAGCGACCGCCCGCACTGGACGCTCCATATCTCGCTGCTCGGCTGGGGCGCATGGCTCGGCCTTGGCCATAGCGGCTACGCCGAGAAGCGCGAGTACGGTCTACAGTTCCACCACGGCAGCCTGTGGTGGAAGTGTGGTGCCGATCCGATTAGCTGGAGCAACGAGACTCCGCGCTGGCGTGACGGCTACTGGCCCGTCGCGGAGTGGCTCCTCGGCTCTCGCTCGAGCGAAGTAGAGGAGGTGCTCGAAGAGCGCGAGGTGCTCGTGCCGATGCCGGAGGGCGTCTACCCAGTGAAAGCACGCCTGGAGATCCGAGTCCAGCGAGGACGATTCCGCACGCGCCGCTGGCGCTGCGTTAACCTCGACGTGCTCGACACGAAGGGCGGCATCCCGCACGACGGGAAGGGTGAGAACTCGTGGGACTGCGGCGCGGACGGCATCTACGGGCTTTACACTCATGATTGTAACTCAATCGAGGAGGGCATTGGCCAGCTCGTCGCGTCGTCTCTACGCGACCGCAAACGCTACGGCAACAGGTTCGCGGAGCAAGACGGACTGGACACCATTCGCTTTGCGCCAGGCGTTGATGAACGCGCTCAGGTCCCACGATGAGCAAGCCGACGTACGAGGAGCGATGCGACCTGCGCTGGGAGATCGAGCGCCATCTAGGCGGCGTCGAGGAATGGACGCCGAGCCACGACCTGTCGCTCTCGACCTTCGGGCTGCTTCGCAAGTGCCAGCGTGCTCTCGTTCAACCTACCGAGCGTGAGCCCGTCGTGCGCGAGGAGTTGGGCACCATCCACTCGCACGACAAGTGCGGTGTGATCGAGGGTTGGATGCTCCAGATCGCCCGCGCGCTCGGCCTCGACGCCGCGCAGGGCGTCACCGGGTCGCAGGTGCTAGACGCGATTGCCGCCCTGAAGGAGAAGCGATGAGTAATAGAACCTCTAGATGGATCGCGAACCACTTGCCGAAGCGGATCGTCTACCACGCCCTGATCCGCGCGTGGGCCTATGCTACAACCGGAGAATGGTCTGGCGAGACAGCGACCTCCGTCACCACAGACGTTGTGGTGAAACGCTGGATGCGGAAGTGATGCCCACCCCCACCAGTGAGCAGCTCCACGAGGCATGGGCTGCTAATCTTGCCATCGACGCAGCATCGCCTATCGGCATCTGGGCCACAGATACGAGAGCGGGCCTGCGCTTAGCCATCCTCCTCCTCACAGACGCAGAGCACCGCATCGCGGAGCTGATCCGCGAACTCGCGGAGCTGATCCACGAGCGTGACCAGGCATGGCTCGACCGCACGGCCACGAGTGACATGCTGTGTGCGGCGCGGGAGCGCATCGAGGAGCTGGAGCGGGACACCGCGGAGCAGAAGTGATGCCGAACCAGTGTGACATGAGACCCGCCGTATGGTTCCTCGCGATCGTCGTAGCTCTCTACGCAGGCTGTTTTCTCTACTACACCAGTGCCGCCCCGGCAGCATACTGTCCCACCTACCCGTGCTACGGTCCATGTGGACAGGGATGCGTCTGTGTCACTCCGCCGGGTGAGTTCAGCGGAGAGTGTTGGGGTACTCAATACGTCAGCCACTTCCTTAGGGAAGGATGGAGGGTCTGTGAAGAGTAAGTCAATCTCTGTCGCCAGCGTGGTCGAGTCCTTGCAGAAGAACCTGGACAATCTGGATGAGTACAGAGGAGAGAAGCACGTCGAAGACGAGCTATACGAGGAGTCGGAGGAGGCGGAGCGCATCGAGTCCGCTTGCGAGAGGATCTCCGATGCGATCGAGCTGTTGAGGGAGAAATAATGCCTAGTGCAGAGAAACGACCGGCAGGAATGCCCGTCAAGCTTCTCCTCATCGGAGACTCCGGTACCGGGAAGACCGGCTCCCTCGCCGCCCTCGCCAACGTCGGCTACGAGCTATTCATCATCGACTTCGATAACGGTGTTGAGCCGCTCTTCACATATGTCGTCCCTGAGGCACGGAAGATCGTACACTACGAAACGCTCCAGGTCAAGCTCAAGGGCTCCGGGGATGGAGCCGCGATCGTTCGCGCAGACGCGATCTCGAAGGCGATGGGCCTATTGAACAACTGGGTGGACTCCGAAACGAAGCAGTCGTATGGAGCCGTATCCTCCTGGGACTCGAAGCGAGTCCTCGTCATCGACAGCCTCACCATGTTCGGAAGCGCCGCCCTCATGGCCGTTCTCCAGCGAGAGGGGAAGACCGACTTCCGACCGAAGGCGGTCAAAGGCTTCGATCCTCGCAACGCATACGGAGACGCGATGGACATGATCGAGGGAACCCTCGCCATGCTGTATGACAGCGCGATCAAGTGCAACGTCATCCTCATCTCTCACAAGAAGTTTGTAGGAGGAAATGAGAACGCAGCATATCCGAGCGCTCTCGGCAAGGCACTGCCTCCCATCATTCCTCGCTACTTCAACACGATGCTCCGTACGCAGCAGGACGGCAGGAACCGCTGGATCATGACGGAGCCTGACGATCAGATGGCTACGAAATCTCCTTACAAGCTCGAATCGAGATACGGTATCTCGAACGGCCCTCGAGCTTGTATTCAAGGCGGACTCGGAGATCCTCCGGGGCTGCAGAAGGCAGCATGACCTATGGCTGATGTAGACTTCCGCAAGATGCTGGACAAGCGGACGGATCAAGTAACCCGTCCGAGCCCGGTCCCGGCTGGAACCTACGAACTCATGGTACTCGGGTACGAGTTCGGAGAGTCCACTCTGAAAAAGACGCCCTACGTTCGCTTCAAGTTCCGACCCGTCTCTGCTCGCGCCGACGTGGACCCGGCGGATCTCGAGAAGATCGACCTGACGAAGAAGGAACTCCGTGACGACTTCTACATCACGGAGGCCGCCGAGTATCGACTCGTGGATTTCATGAAGGCCTGCGGTCTCAACACCGAGGGCCGAGTGATCTCCGAGCTGCTCGACGAGGTGAAGGGCTCCTACGTCCTCGGAGATGTGGGCATCACCCCGAACCAGAAGGATCCGACCGCACCGGGCTACAACGAGGTCAAGTCTTACGCGGGAGTGGTTCCCGCGTGAGGTAGCAGGGAGTGGATGGCTGCCACCACTCCACTCGTAATCCTGCTACGGGGGCAGCAGGGGTATATAGTGATAGGAACCCCCGATCACTCTCCCCTGCTGTCCCTTTTTCTCTCCAGGAGTACCAAAGTGCCCATTTCCGAAGGCTCCGGCAAGATCCTCATCTCTACCATCACAGTCCCCGAGCGCCGTCGAAAGCAGAAGGGAGACATCGAAGAGCTCGCCGATAGCATCGACCGCTATGGTCTATTCCACCCTGTCATAGTACGGAAAGCGGGGAAGGGACAGTACACGCTGGTAGCCGGCGAGCGCCGTCTCCTCGCATACCAGGCGCTGAAGCGAGAGCACATCGAAGCAAGGCTGCTGGAGGAGCTCGACAAGTTCGAGGCTGCTGCGGTTGAGCTCGAAGAGAACGCCCGCCGCCTCAACATGACATGGCAGGAGGAAGCCGAAGCGGTACTCTACTACCACGAGGCGCGTGCCGCCGGAGATCCAGACTGGACGATGGAGCTCACAGCAGACAGCCTCGGTCTAACGGAGAAAACAGCATCCGTCCGTTGCTCCATCGCGAGAGCAGTCCGAGACAACCCGAAGAAGTTCGAGCTGTTCGAGACGCTCTCCGCAGCCTACAACGTCATCATGCGGGAGCGTCAGAGGGCGGTGGACTCCGAAGCAGCGAAGTTCCTTCTGTCTGGCGACACCGTCCTCGCGGACGAGGAGGAGCATTCCAACGAGCCGCTCTCAATCGAGGAAGCGATCGAACGCAATCGCGGGCTCGCTGTTCGCGAGATACGAGCGCCGATCCTCGACCTGCACAACGTAGAGTTTGCTGAGTTCCTCGAGAAAGATCTCCGCGGACGACAGTGGAATCTACTCCATTGTGACTTTCCATACGGCGTCGGCCTACACGAGAGCGAGCAAGGTGGCATGGAGAAGTGGGGTGGGGGCTCGTATGAGGACACTCCAGCAATCTTCTGGACCCTCTGCCGACAGCTCGCCGCGGCTCTACCTCACATCCTCGAGCCAACCGGCGGACACATGCTCTTCTGGTATCCCGTCGCAGAGTACACCCGCATCTTCGACTTCTGGTCTGAGCTCTGCTTCGTCAATCCCGTCCCTCTAATCTGGTTCAAGTCGGACAACACGGGAATCCTGCCGGACTCCCGCCGCGGGCCGCGCCGGGTGTACGAGGCAGCCCTCCTTGCCACGTTCGGGGACCGACCCGTGGTCTCCGCCGTCAACAACGTAATCGCGTGTCCAGCGGCCAAGGACAAGGCCAAACACCCCTCTGAGAAGCCATTTCCCGTCGTGTCACATTTCCTACGAATGCTCTGCGATGAGACGACGAAGCTCCTCGACCCGTCCTGCGGTGCCGGAACGGCCCTCGCGGCGGCGGAGTTTCTCGGTGCGCAGACTGTCACCGGAGTCGAGCCGAACGGAGAACACTGCCGCTCCGCACGCGAGGCTCTCGCGAAGGTTCGCATCGCCAGGATGGTATCGTGAGGTCTGGTGTAGATTACGTTCCCAACGCGAAGATCGCTCTCGTTGGTGAGGCCTGGGGAGAGCACGAGGAGCGCGCGGGAAAGCCCTTTATAGGCTACTCCGGTCAGCTCCTAACACGGATGCTCCACGGGGCAGGGATCAACCGAGAGGACTGTACCGTAACGAACGTCATCTGCAAGAGACCGATAGGAAACAACTTCGCACACTTCTGCGTTGGACTTGGAGACAGACAACCAGACTGGCCGGAGCCATTCCGCACTCCCATCACGAGAACCCCCCGGGCGATGTATCTGAAGGAAGAATACTGGCCTGAGGTCTACTCCCTCTGGGAAGAGGTGAAGGCGGCTAACGTCATTATCCCACTGGGAAATACAGCGACCTGGGCCATCGGTGGCTTTACCGCAAGTATCTCGAAGCACCGTGGAGTGTGGACTCCGAGTATACCCGGCCCAAAGTTTCTCGCCACGTATCACCCAGCGGCGGTTACGAGGGAGTACTCTCTATATGTCATCTGCATCGCAGACTTTCTCAAGGCGAAGGAAGGACAGGACACAAGTACCTTCTCCAGGCCAAGCAGGAAGATACACGTAGCGGAGAGTGAAGAGGACCTACAGTATATCCGAGCACACATAGGCACCAGGACAACACTGGACATTGAGACGGACAGAAAGGACTTGAACAACCTGTTCATCTCCTGCGTAGGCTTCAGTCCTACATCGGACCTCGCCTACGTAGTACCCTTCGTCAGACGGAACAGGATGAGCTATTGGAAGACGGACGAGGAAGAGCTCTGCGCGTGGGATCTCGTCCGTGACGTCTGCGAGTCCACGTCCATAACGAAGATCCTCCACCGTGCCATCTACGACCGCTACGTGCTGCGGCGCTTCGCCGGCATTGAGTTCCGTGGACGTATCGAAGACTCACTGGTCGCCCACCACGCTCTGTATCCAGAGCTACCGAAGTCACTCGGTTTCATCGGCTCTATACTAACGGAGGAACCCGCATGGAAACTGGAGAGAGGGACGAGGGACGAAAAGAGGGAGGAGTAGCTCCCCTTCGCGATGCGGACGAAACGGTGAAGCACTACCGGATCGAGTTTAAGCTCCAGGGCTACGCCATCGTCCCGGTATCAGCAAAGAACAACCATCAGAGAAGAGCGTACTACACAGCTACGCGTGAGCTCAACGAGGCCCTGTCACAGATCCTACGCTCTGGCGTTCGACAGATCTCCGAGTTGCACTGGGAGACTACCGTGTTCGACACCTTCCCGGTTGAAGTATGAAGAGAGTATATCTCTGCTCACCGTATCGCGCTGTTGACAAATCCGCACGCCGGAGGTATACTACGTACCTCAGACGGGCCCTCCGCGACAGCATGATGCGGGAGGAAGCCCCCTTCGCATCACACGCCTTCTACCCGCAGATCCTCGATGATAGTAAGGACGGAGAGAGAAAGCTCGGTATCGTCCTTGGACACCTGTGGCTTGCGTCCTCGGACCTCGTAGCTGTCTATGCAGACTACGGGCTATCGCAGGGAATGCAGGTGGACATGGCTGAAGCATCCGCGCGAGGCAAACCTATAGAAGTGAGGTATATCCTACGTGCTGGTATTCGACACGGCAGAGTACGTTCCGGAGCGAAGCAGCGCTGACGTTCGACACTGGATTTACAACGGGCTCGACGCCTGTGTGACAGGTGAGATCCTTCCGAAACTCCTCACTAAGTTCACTCCCAACGATCGCTGGGTCTACGAGTTCGAGCTCCGCCTCTGTGATCTCGCTATGAAGATGATGCTCCATGGCGTCCGCGTAGACGACCAGGCGAGGCGCCGTCTCATCCTCGAGTACGATAGCGAGAAGGAGCGCCTGGAGGAGTTTCTAAACTGGATGGGGGATGCAATCTGGGGGAAGCCTTTAAATGCCCGGTCTCCAGCACAGCTAAAGGATTTCTTCTACGAGCGCATGGGCATCCCGTCAATCTACAAGAAAGACAAGTACGGTGAGAGGAGGCCGACGACGAACGAGAAGGCCCTCTTGAAGATCGCAGACTACATTCGGGCGCGGCCGATCGCGAATACAATACTTGCGATACGGGAGATTGGGGGATTTCTTACAGTACTCCACTCTGGCGTAGACGGAGACGATCGGATGCGGTTCGAGCTCTCGCCCGCAAGTACCGAGACGGGACGTTGGGCCTCACGTAAGAACGCCGCTGGTGGTGGGCAGAACGCACAGAACATCACAGACCGGATGCGAAGAATCTTCATTCCTGACGATGGCTTCTTCTTCGCATATGCTGATCTCGAGCAAGCAGAATCTCGTGTCGTAGCATACTACGCAGACGACGAGAAGTATATCGCAGCGTGCGAACAGACAGACCTACACAGCGGTGTCTCACAGATGATCTGGCCTGGTGCCGATCCGAAGTCACCATGGCGTAGGCACTTCACGAAGCGAGACATGTCTAAGAAGTGCGGCCACGCGAGCAACTACAAGGGGAGCGCCTACGGAATCTCGCAGACTACTGGCATCGAGGAGAAGCTGGTCGAGGACTTTCAGCTCGAGTACTTTTCTACCTTCCCGGGCATCCCCCGCTGGCACGCCAGTATCGCACAAGAGCTACAGTCTCAAGGCTACCTCGAGACCATCTTCGGTCGTACTCGACACTTCTTCGACCGCCTCGACGCAGATGGTACGATCAAAGAGGCCATCGCACACAAACCTCAGTCTACCGTCGTAGACTATCTTTCCAAGGGACTGATTGCGGTAGACGAGTCTCTCGCCGGTCCTGACTTCCAGACACTTTTACAGATACACGACGCGGCTCTGTTTCAGATTCGACTCGGCCGAGAGGACCTGCTCGAACGCGCCAGGTCGCTCATGCGGGTCGAGGTAGAGTTTCCGTCCGGCAAGAAGATGATTATTCCGAATGCAGCAAAGGTTGGATTCAACTGGGGGGAAGAAACTACAGATAACCCGAATGGACTCGGTAAGTCGCTAGCAGGGAAAAGGCTAGAAATCGACTCGATCCTTCGGGCTGTCTTGTGAGCAGAGACTGGGTACAGACATTCGTTGACTACACCGAGGGCACACCTTCCCCTCGCGTGTTTCGCTGGTGGTCTGGTCTCTCCTGCGTATCCGCCGCCCTTGAGCGGAAGTGCTACACCTTTATCTCCGATTTGAACGTATACCCTAATCTCTTCATCATGCTGACCGGACCACCAGCCGCCGGTAAGGGAGTAGCGGCGGAAGCCGCACGGGAGATCCTCCGCCGGATCAACAGCATTCGACTCTCTCCTGAAGATCTATCCGAGGCGGCACTCTACGACTCCCTCGAAGCTGCCCACGTCGCAACGGTACTCCCCGACAAGCCGCCCCTCGTTCATCACTCCATGACGGCGATACTCGGCGAGTTCGGAACACTGTTCCGTATCGGAGACATATCCCTCTGCGGTGCCGTCTGTGGTCTGTACGACTGCAAGGATATCTTCGAGAAGGGACGGCGGACGCAGAACAGCGACAACGTGATTCATAACGCTTGGTTGAACATGTTGTCCTGTGTAACACCTTCATACCTCGGACAAATCTTCACTCCAACGGTACTGTCACAGGGACTGCCATCCCGGTTCGTACTGGTCTACGGAGAGAAGCCCCAGGAGCGCCCTCCACTGTTCCGAGATCCGGCGGATATGGAGGCCTGGAACGCGAGGCGCGTGCGTCTCCGCGAGACATTACTGAAAGAACTCAAACACATTCACGAGCTCCGCGGGGAGTTCTACTTCGACACAGAGACAGCACAATCCTTCGTATCCTGGTACAAGGAAGGAATGCAACCACGGCCGGAGGAGCCGAAGCTAGACTACTACGCCGACAGGCGGCTCCTCCACCTGGTCAAGATGATGATGTGTCTTTCAGCCTCTCGGCGGAACACCATGATTATTGAGATGGAGGACTTCGAGACGGCACGGGATGTACTGCTGGATACGGAGAAGCTCATGCCGCGTGCGCTCGATTACGCAGGCGGAAACATACTGTACTCCGAAATGGTCCGCACCGTCCAGTTTGTCTCATACGAGTACTTCAAATACGGCAAGGCTGTTGCGGAGTGGAAGCTGCGGAAGCGACTCGAGCGAGATACACCACTGCACATGATCGAGCCACTGCTGACGCAGCTGTGTAATAACGGGGAGCTACGGTATGAGGGTAAGTCGCCGGAGAGGATATTCCTCCCGCGTGCGGTCCGAGGGGGTGGGGGGAGGGTAGAAGTAGAAAGTGGCGGCCTTACGAAATCGTAAGACCACCACCAGCCTCGACCAATCCTGTCTGCTCCCTACGGCTGAAGCTCTCCCCTCGTAATCTGCCGCAGCTTCCTCGTCTGATAGTCCTTAAACTGTCTCTCCACCGTCTGCTGTCGGCTGTTGTTATATCTCGCTACTGCGCTCCGCAGCATCGCATCCGGTCCGACTCCCTCCACAATCGCCCTCTGCAACAGTCTCGCCCGCGCTGTGAGGTCCTTCGGAGCGAGCATCATGACTTCGGAGTACGCTTCGCCGAGGGTGTTTGTCTTATCCCTCAACACGTCCTGCCGACGCCACAGTTCCGAGTCCACATCCAGCGCCTTCTGCAACACCGTCGTCGGTGCTCCAAGTCCAAAGGACAATCTGTCGATGTAGTCCAGATCGTCCACCAGCATGTTGCCAGTCTTCAAGCTGCGCAGTGCGTGGTCTGACGCAACTTGCTTGAAGCGGTAGATCGTCCTCGGCGCTGCCGCACGCATGAACAGATCAAAGGTCCGACGGGACTGCCCGGGGAGCTGCCCCGTAGTAAGGAACTGATCCGTCGCGGCCTCACCGAACTCCTTGAGTGAACTCAGACGGTCGAGAAGAGCGAGGCTCGTCAGTGAGTTCACATCCCGCAGCGGATCTGCTCCGGGTGCATTCGCGCGCTGCGCGAGAGACAGACCAAACATTCCAGGCACTCCGTAAAACATCAGGTCCAGCAGTCGGTTCTGCCCGGTGTCATCTCCGTATGCCTCATACGCTGCAGTCATCGCATCCTTCTCATTGACAAACTTCGAGAAGGTGTCTATTGCGAAGTAGCCCGGAGCCGCCGCTGTACCTCCGATCGCTCCCGTGCCGGCCATCGCCCACAGGAGCGGGACGAAATCGCCGTGCTGGAATCCCTGCTTGCTGTACCCCCACAGGTTCGCCAGGTAGTGCATCGTCCAGTTCTTGAACAAGCCGAACAGCGTACCCACCGGACCAGTAATCAATGCGGCGCGATCCGCCGCTCCGTAGTTGAACATGGTGCGCTCTGTCAACTGCTTCGCGAACAGGTACGCCTTCTCCCCCTCCAGTCCGAAGTACTTCTCTGCCGCCTGTAGTCCTGACATATAGGCGTTGAGCCGTGCGAACTCCTCACTCCGTACCGCGAAGAATCTGTTGGCGTTCCTGAACCATTCGAGAAACCCTACGTCCCCCTTCCGCAGTGCGGACAGGCCAGCCTTCTCAGACACCTCACCGACGAACTCCTCCACCAGCCGCGGCGCGACGACCATGTGATCTACTGCCCAGGAGAGCGCCTTCCTGTCCCCCGCGTCCGGCTTGATGATGCGGCGTAGCGCGCGCATGGTGAACTTCAGCGGGTCGAAGTGTTGGTACGCTCCAATCTGACTCCCCCGTATCAGCGCCGTCGAGTAGTCCATCATCAGATCGTTGACTGGAGCCCTACCAACATACGAGATCTCCGGCATCAGCGTCTGCACGATGCTGGCTACGTTCATCGCAGGGAAGATTACGTCTCCCCAGAGCAGCGTCAGGTTGAACATCGCATCGTTGACGGAGCGAGTGATAGACGACGCAGGGATACCGATGGTATCCAGAGTAATCTTGTCCACCATCCGACTGAAGCTCCCCTCGGGCGGCGGACGACCAGCGAGGTCAGAGATATACTTCGAGATGTTCTCTCCGGCGATCGGGAACTCTCCACCGAGGTCTGTCTCTAGCCGCCAGAGGGGTGCGTTCGCCACCACACCAGGACGAATGCCTGAGAGACGACCGATCTCGCTCGTGAGATACTTCTTCCGAAGCATTGACTCCGCGATGTAGTTCTCATGCTCGAGTAGCGAGCCGAAAATCTTATCCTTGATCTCCTTCTCAGTCAGCGGCCGGATGGCAAAGGAGACCCGCGTCGGCATACTACCAGACAACATCCTGCCGGGCGTCCGTGGTGCGAAGTGGAAGCGAAGCCGCGACTGCTTCGCAGCAACCGCTGCAGGGTCCCCATGAACCAGCTTACTCATCAGCTCTCCATCAGAGACTTGTCCCACCTGGATAATATGAGGCTTCCCTACGCGCCGAGTAATAGGACCGGCACCCAGTTCCTCCCAGCCAACCTGGAAGCCCTTCTCAGAGAGGGCCGCCTGGATCGCCTTTGCCTCTGCCATCACCTCGGCGCGCGTTCCGCCAGAAGCAACGTCGATGAGACGACTCCTATCGAGCTTGTTCCCTTCCTTGACGAAGATTGGCAGCCTCAGCTGTCCCCTCCATGCCTTCGCAATATGATAGTACGCATTCTTAAACCGCGGCTCCTGTCCGGCTATGTCGTACACCTTCCCAGCCAGAATGAACTCGCGGTCTGTATCCAGCCGATGCTCCCGCAACTTCTCCAGTGTTCTAATCACCGACCTGTCATACCCGCGTCGCGCCGCTTCGATAGGAAGAATATCGGTGTCAATAGCAGCAGTAAACTGTGCTAGCGTCGGCCTCGCGTCTGTGTTCCTCCGTGCCATGTCCTCAGCGAGATCCCAGACACCGCCTTCCCTGTCTACCTTCATCTGCCGCAGGAGCGTACCTTCCTGCGGAGCCCTCGCGCCGCGCGGTAGCCTCCCAGCCGTCTTATCCACAACCCTCTTATGCGCCATCGAGTATGTAGCCCGCGCCAGCTGCATAGCGCGGCGCTCCGTCAGACTCGACGACCGTGCGGTGCTCGGAGCGAGAATGCGCTTCGCGTAGATTTTACTTGTAGCGAGGCCAGAAGCAATATCGTCTACGAGTTCCTGTGGCAGTAGTCTCAACACCCTCTTGTCCGACATCGCCAGATCGCCGCTGGTCAACGTCGCCTCCGGCGACAAGAACGCATCAATGGCCGACTTCATATCCCTCGCGAGGCCGATACCAGTACCAGGTAGCATGGTGCCCGGCTGCGTGGGGTCCTCGACCCGCCCCGTGAGCTCTTCGCCGTATACCCGCGGCTGCTCCTGCATCGCGAAGGCGGTTCTCTCGAGGGCGGAGAGGGATTGGTCTCCAGCAGGATGGAGGGCTCGCGGGTTGTTTGTCTTCAGTACCATCCACCAGTCCGAGTCGGATGGTGCTGCTCCACCCCGGATCTTCCGTGCCATGACCCAGAGCCCATCGTCGCCGAGCTCTCTGTTGAGGAACCAGTGATTCCCGGCGGGCATGAAGTTGTCCCGGATCGTCTTTGCTACCTTCCCAGCATCCCTCGGCTTGATGAAGGTAGGGAACTGAGTAACAGCCTGCCAACCGTCTGGCAGTCCCGCACGGGTTAGGAGGTGCCCCGTCAGCTCCTCCGTCGCCCCAGGATAGTTTCCCTTCTGCAGGTCCTCAATCTTGTAACTGGTAAACGTACCACCCCGCGCCGCTTCGCCCTGCTTACGCTTGAAGAGATCTGAGACAACCGCGTTGTCCCCGCGCGAGAAGCGCAGTTTCGATACAGGCTGCCCCGTTGGAATGTAGCGGCCAAGCTGTTTCGAGTACTCCTGTCCGCCCCGCGTCGAGGTTCCGCTGGGCCACTCTAGCTCAATCTCCTTCTCAAACGCATGGAGCGCATCTTCCACCGCGTTCTTATCCGCATCGGGGAGCCCCTGGAACGTATCCGTCTCCCGGAATACACGCAGCCGTCCAATCTTATCCTGCGCCGGATCGGAGGTATTCCATCTGGACAGAATCTGTCCAAGCTGTTCCTCTCCCCTCCGAACGACAGTCCTCCCCGGACGAGATTCCTTGAACCACCGGAACGCGCCGCCGATGGCACCGGCGAGCCCGAGGTTTACCGCAGACTGCGCTGCGATGTTCTTCGCCCACTCTCTGTCCTCGAACGTGAGAGCTGTCGCAATCCGCGCCGCCTCAAACGGAAGCAGTTGCACTCCCTCTCGAAGCGCCCCGCGGGCGAAACCGCTCGCAACGTTCGCTGCGATGCCAGATTCCGCTGCGGACTTTCCGAGGCCGGCCACGACCGCGGAGAACTTTGGACCGAAGCGAGGGATTGCGCGGGCAGCAGTACTCGCCACACCGATGCCTGCCATGTAGCCGGGAACGAGGCCGAGGAGCTCCGACGTAGCACCGGCATACGGATGCTGTGCCCTGTACTCATCCACTCCCTCCAGCGGTCGCATGCCGAGGGCCTCGACCGTAGCGCCGGAAACGAGGGACTTCATAAAGCCTGCGTCCGCAGGCAGATCGTCCGGCTCCGGCGCTCGCCCTCCAGCCTGCGTGGCGAGGAGCTGCCCAATGTCGATGTTGCTCAGGTTCGAGTAGTCTACGACCGAGCTCGGATCACCCTCCTGTCCCAGCATACCAGCACGCACAGCGAGCATGTCTACTGGAGACCAGCCCGTCTGTGGAGTGGAGGGAATCCGAATCGGCTCCCTCCGGTCCACATACAGCGCGAGCGGGTCTGTAGCCGCCGGCGGTATTCCAGCAAGAATGTCAGCGAGATCTGACACTACTATTCTGTTCCTAGCTCTGGAGGTGTCTGCCCCTGCGAGGCACCCGTCAACACACCCAGTCCAAGCTGCATCTGAATCTGCGTCTCTACCATCTGCTCCAACTCATCTGCAGCCGTGTCCACGAGGAACGGATTGGCCTCCAGTATCTGCTTCCGCATCTCGTCTTTCCTCTTCACAATCTCTGGACTGGCAGCGTTCTGCTGATAGAGAAGCATCCCATAAGAAAGGGCCTCTCCCACCGGACCTCTAAATGTCTTCTTCAGATTCCCCACCTGGAGCGCAATCTGTGAGGGATCGTTCTTTCCTCCTCCACCAAGCGCCTTCGCGAGACTAGCGTTTGCTAGCGTTGCAGCGATTCCATCTGCTATTTCGTTCACAGTATACATGATCGGAGCCCCAGTCGGACGCCCGTTCATGTCTCGCTGCTGGACGATCAGCCGGTTCTCGTGGACTGCCACGTATGGAGCCGAGAGTTTTATCCGCTCCATCGCGATGTTAGCATCGTGGATGGCGTAGTTCAACGCAAGTGTCGCTCTCGTCTTCGCATACTCCGTGTCGATCTCTGCCTGCTTTAGCTGAAAATCCGCGCCGATCCTGGCCTGGTTCAGCTCCCTGTTCGCATCCAGCGTAGACAGACTCGTCTCTACTTCCGCCTTCTTCTGTGCGATGTCTGATGCCCGCTTCGAGTACGCATCCATGCGCCGCTCATACGCATTCCGCTGCTCCATCGCGCCGAGGAGGCCAGCGCCTGCGGCAAGAGCAATCGTGGAGCCGACGGACGTTCCCTGGGCGCTCGCAAGCGAGGCATGAGCTAGGCCGGCTTGTGCTTGCTCCCATCCCGTCGGAGGCCTGGGAAGGGAACCAGGCGTCATCTGTCCGAGGGCGTCGCGGATTCGACTGTAATCAGGGGCGACGATCTCAGGGGGATCGCCAAGCTGCGGGGTAGCCCCAAGACCCGGCGCCCCACGCCGCAGTCCTTCGAGGACGATTTGCTCGGGAGACGGCAGCGCTCCTGGGGCTCCCGTCGGCTCCGGCTCGAAGGTTCTGAAATACTCTTCCTCCCCCCGCGGTCCCAGCGCCTGTGCAATCGGTCGCGTCGGATAGAAGGGGTAGCCTTGCTGGAGAGCAGAGACGCCCCGCTCGATACTCGGATGCCTGCTGCGCAACACATCCAGTACCGACTGGTCCGTCGGAGCGATACCCTGCATCGCCAGGATATCCTCTGGCGTATAGTCTCGATACCCCCGCTCGATCAGTGCTCGAGCGGTGCCCGCTGCCGGACCGAGGGCCTCGGAGAGCTTCCCGCCTACCGTACTGAGTACGTCTGTTACGGACGGAGCTCTGGAGAGCGGGTTGACGATTCCGTACTCACCTGCGGGAAATGCCATACTGTACTCCTACGCCGCCCTCTGGCTCGGCCCCATGACTCCACCGAGGATATTGGACAGGGACGACATTCCAGTAAGTCCGCCAATGATCCCCTGAATCGTCCCCATCGTTCCAGTATCCGTACTGCTCCGTGCAATCTGATTGTACGGAAGTGGTGTCGCACCGAAGAACTGCTGCATCGGAACCATCGGGCGCAAGAGCGCCTGGAGGCGCTCGTTGTATGCTGCCTGTGCCGGCTGCACCACAGTCTCTTGTATAAGTTGTCGCTCTGCGCCGCCCACCTCGCCGAGGAGGCGCGGAGCGGTTTCCTGTAGGCCATAACCGCCTGTCAGAATCCGCGGTGCCTCCTGTGCCTGAAGCTGTTCCCGGTTCATGGCCGGAAGCTCGATTCTAGTCTGCAAGGAACTTAACCACCCACCAACTCCTTCTTCTTTTCCTCGAATTCCTCTCTGC
>Ga0209342_10002784_pt1 | contig 18580 bp, 12 predicted proteins | sample RifCSP16_2_FD_184023 | JGI IMG/M metagenome (GOLD analysis project Ga0209342, IMG submission 184023) | Soil microbial communities from Rifle, Colorado - Rifle CSP2_sed 16_2 (SPAdes) (version 2) | ecosystem: Environmental > Terrestrial > Deep subsurface > Rock core/Sediment | place: Rifle... | reverse complement strand
CGCCGGCTCCAACCCGGCCGGCCTGGTCATCCTCACCAAACCCGAGTTCTCGGCCCACTTCAGGAGCACGAAGTTCGGTGAGGTCGCCGAGGAAACGCCCACCGGCTTCCGCGGAACCGGCGGCGAAAGCTCGACCCGCCCCTCTTTCGCCAGCGTCGTCTACCCGACGAAGAACGCGTCTTTCTCGTTCCTTTACAACCAGACGGCGAACTTCAAGACCTCGAATTTCCACGAAGACCTCAACCAAAGCGGCGGCTTCTACCGCTACAACACCGTCACCTACAACGAGGTGAAGCTGAAGGCGAACGACGTGGCGTTGGCCGGCGCCCTCAAAGTGGGGAGGCGGCTGGCGGTGGGAATCTCAGCGGGCGTCCGCAGAGTGAGCCTCAGCCTGTACGGGAGCGAGGACTACTCGGACTCCGACGGCGACAGCTACTCGGACTCGGTCTTCACCGAGGATGCCAGCGACCAGAAGTTCTATTTCAACGTGGGGATCCTGGCCAACCCCAACGGCAAGCTCTCGGGGGGGCTGGTCTTCAAGAAGGGCGGTGAGTTCGAGTTCGACTACTTCGCCGGATCCGACAATCGGGGACCCACCTTCGGCATCCTCGGCGTGCTCGAGGCCCAGGGAACGGCCAAGCTCAACATCCCCGACTCCTTCGGCCTGGGGCTCTCCTACCGGCCGGGTAGCCAGTGGCTGATCTCGGCGGATGCGGTTCACGTCAAGTACTCCCAGTTGGGGGGCACCAACTTCCGCCTCTCCCCCTTCGCCCAACTGGCTCTCGCCGACCCACAGCGGTTCTCCGGCATCACCGTCACCCGTCCCGACGCCTTCGAGGACGTCACCCAGCTCCACATGGGCGCGGAGTACACCTTCGTGCGTCAGACGCCGATCTCGGTGCGCGCCGGCTTCTACAACGAGCCCGACTACGACGGCGACCCCGACACCGAGTCCGGCGCCAACTACGTGACCTTCGGTGGGGGCGTGGTCCTCCAGAACCGCCTGCAGATCGACGCCGCGGTCAGCCTCTCCAGCATCCAGAAGGAAGGCCTGCTCTCGGCGGTGTTCCGCTTCTGAATTGAACTCTTGCCTTTGGTTGGCAGTGCCTCGGTCGCGGGCCCCCGCCACCGCGCGGGAGCGGATCCCGCCTACGCGGCGTGGCCCGTCGCCGTCCGTTGGGTGCTTAGTCCCAGCCGGGGACCGGAAGGCGCCGGAACAACAGCGCTTGTGGGCGGCAGAAGAAACGGAGCTTGGGAGGCAGAAGCCGCCGGAAAGGGCGCTCCAGGCGGTGAGCCATCACGGTGAGCCAGGGGGCGCCGGCCAGAGCCTGGTCCAGCAAGAAGGTGGCGGCCCGGATCGGCCAGCTCCCCGGGCCGGTCGCACAGTCCCCGAGAGCCCCGTTCGCATAGCGGGCGGGACACACCGCGGCCAGTGCGAAGCCCACTCCCTCCAGCGAATCCACATAACGAGTAATCGAATGCGGAAACTCGTAGAGGCCGTGCTTGAAGGCGTAAGGGTGCTGCCGCAGCAGCTCGTACACTTCCTCCGGCCGCTCGGCGTACGACTCCCGAAGCATGAGCCAGCCCCCGCGGGGATCGAGCTTCCGGCGCACCGCAGCCGCGATCGGGCCCAGGCCCCGGAAGTGGTGGACACAATTGCGGGTGAGCACCAGGTCGTAGCGGGTGGCGTCGTCGTACCAGGCCGCCAGGTCGTCGAAGATGCGGATGCCGGCTGCGTCGGACCGGCTCTTGAGGTAGGCGGTGCCGGTCACCCAGTGGGGGTTTGGCTCCAGGATGTCCACCCGAGCCAGGCCCGAGACGTGCAGGGCCCAGGCCAGCCAGCCGCCTCCGGCGCCGATTTCGCACAACCGGGACTCGGGGCCTACGCCTAGCGATCTCAGGAGCCACCTCAGCCGCTCGAACTCGAAGCTGTCGCGGAAGCGCAGAAACGCCGCCTCCCGGTCCTGGTCGAGGAAGTTGGCCTCCAGAACCTGGCGGGCGGCCTCATCGGTGCGGGCCGACTCGATCTCCCGCTGCACAGCAGCCTCGGTTCGATCCGGATCCTCGACCAACGTGTGGAGGGGGAAGCTCATCAGCGGCCCAGGTCCATCATCCTAACCGTCTTGAGGTGGGCAAGGGTGTTCTCGACGACTTGCCGGACGTTGGGATCAGGGTCCTTCTTGAGGGCGGTGACCGCCGGGGCCGCATGGTCGTAGTCGAACATGGCGTAGGCCTTGACGGCCAGGGCCCTCACTGCAGGCTCGGGGTCGGCTGCCAGACGATGGACGAGATCGAGGGAGTCGGGCGCCGCGAGCTTGCCCACGGCGATGAAGGGATCGAGCACCGAGGCCAGGGCGAGGCGGGTGGCCGGGTCCGCCGAGAAGGCGGCTTCCTTCACGCACGAAGCCGACCGTTCGCTGGCCATCAGGGCCAGACCGGAAGCACTCACCGCGCGCACGTCCTCCCGGGGGTCGCCCAAGGCGCGGCAGAGCTCGTCGACCACAGGATCGCCCATGCCCACCATCAGGGAGATGGCGTTGCGACGCGCCTCGGCCCACTGCCGGGCGTCGCCGGCCTCGGGCGCGGGGTTCGCGAAGTAGGCCTGCACCGTCGACGGTTCCGCAAAACGCGCGAGACAGGCCAGCGTGTCGGCGCTCACGTTGGGTGCGCGGGCGCTTTCCAGATAGCTCTGAAATCCCTGGCCGCAGTCCCCGCCGAAGGCCGTGAGGTCGATGAGACCGCGGCGCTGTTTCTCCGCAGCCTCGCTCATGTAGGGGCTGAGCCGCAGCGGTGTCTTGCGGTTCAGGAGCAGACCGAAGCCGGCCACCGCCAAGAGCGCCAGCAGGCCCGCCGCCACCCCCAGCCGGAAGCGCCACCCGCGACCGCGCTTCACCGCCTTTGGCGCCACCCGGGGAGCAGTGCGGCGCACCTCGTCCCAGAAGGAGCTGGGCGCCGCCCCCCGAGCCGTCAGATCCTGGAGCTTGCCCAGGACGGTGCCCCGCTCCAGGCCGCCGAAGCCCTTGCGATGAAGGTCCTCGACCAGGGCATCGACCTCGGCCTCGTTCCAGGGTGCCGGGGCGCGGGTCTCCGGCTTGAGGCGCAGGCTGACGAAGGTCTCCAGGTGGCCTCTGGCCTTCTCGTCCCACGCCGGCAACGGGCGTGGCTCGGGCTCCCAGTCCAAGCGCCACACCCGCACCGCACAGTCGGCACCGGCCCACACCAAACGACTGCCGTCGGCGGTGACCGCCACCTGCAACACCGCCGTGGTCAGCGAGAGGATCCGTGCGCAGCCGCCGCTCCTGAGGTCCCACAGTCGGACCGTCTTGTCCCGGCCGGCGGACACCAGGTAGTGACCGTCGGGAGTGAAGGCCACGGTGGTGATCTCCGCCTCGTGACCGGGGAAGGAGCGGACGTTCCGCCGGGACCTGAGGTCGAAGACCCGCACCACGGCGTCGACGCCGCCCGAAGCCACCTGGCGGCCGTCAGGAGACAGGGCCACCGCGCTGACGTTGCTCTCGTGACCCTCCAGCAGGCAGACCGTGGAGAAGGACTCGAGGTCCCAGGCCCTGACCCCCGCGTCCCAGCCGCCGCTCACCGCGAAGCGCCCGTCGGGGCCGAAAGCGGCGCAGCTCACGTTGGCCGTGTGACCGTCGAGAACGCCCAGCAGGCGGCCCGACGCTTTGTCCCACAGCCTGAGCGTTTGGTCCCAACTGGCGGTGAGCAGGCGGCGGCCGTCGGGGGAAAGCGCCACCGCGCTCACGTAGTCGTCGTGGCCCTCGTAGGTCCGCAGACCCCGACCGGCGGCGTCCCACAGCCGCGCCGTCTTGTCCCAGCTTCCCGACACTGCCTCCCGGCCATCGGGTGTGAAGACCACCGCCGAGACCGCACCGCCGTGGCCTCCCCAGGCCGAGAGAGCGGACCTTGAGCGCAGGTCCCAGGTGCGCACGCTGCCGTCCATGCCGCCGGAGAGGGCCCGGCTGCCATCGGGGCTCGCCGCCACCGCCAGCACCGGGTCGCGGTGGCCCTCGAAGACCGTGGTCTCCCAGGCCCCCAAGAGCCCCTTCTTGGGCAAGCGCGAGAGCAGCTGGTCCCAGAAGGCCAGCGATTCCTCCGACCGCTCGTGGCCGGGGACGGCCCGGGCCTCTCGGGCCAGCGTCAGCGCTCCGGCCAGATCGCCACCGCCTAGCGCTTGACGGGCTCGCGCCAGCAGGCCCAGGAAGGAGGCGTCGCGGCCCTCCACCTCCGCCACCGACACCGGGCGGGCCACCGCATAACCCGGCAGCCGGAATCGCTCGGGGACCTGGAGCCCGACCACCGCCGAGCCGGAGAGAGCCCAGATCCGGGAGCCCGAAGCCGCAACCGCGATCGCCTGGACCGGAGCCTCGAGCTTGAAGAGGGCGTGGATCTGCCCGCGCTCGGCGTCCCACACCCGTACCGTGCGGTCCAGGCCGGCGGTGACCAGCCGCCCGTCGCTTGCCGCCAACGCGGTGACGGGGGCGGTGTGACCCAAGAGCGTGCGCAGAGGCCGGCCGCTCCCGGCGTCCCACTGGCGCACCGAACGGTCCTCGCCGCCGGAGAAGACGGTGCCGGTGGCTTCGGAGAAGGCCACCGCCAGGACCCGGCCTTTGTGGCCTTCAAAGACGCCCCGGCTCGCCCCCGCGATCAGATCCCAGACCCGCACCGTACCGTCCAGGCTGGCGGAGAAGGCCGTGCTGCCTCCGCCTAGCGCCACCGCGGTCACGGCCTCCCCGTGGCCCTCCAGGGTCTTCAGGCAGCGGCCCGAGGCCAGCTCCCACAGCCGGAGCGTCCGGTCGGAGGCGCCGGTGAGCACGGCGGCAGCGTCAGGCGTCACCGCCATGGCGGTGATGAAGCCGGTGAGGCGCTGGAAGGCCCGCACCGGCCGGGCGCTGGCCAACTCCAACGCCTCCAAGGGGATGTCGTCCCCCGCCCACAAGAGCAGGCGGGCGTCAGGGCTGATGGCCAGGGCGCGCAGGCGGGTGCCCGGGGCCTGCAAGGTGCGCAGGATCCGACCGCTGGCGGCGTCCCACACCCTCACGTCCTTGCCGCCGCTGGCCGCCACCAGCCGGCCACCGTCGGGCGTCAGCGCCAGCACGGTTCCCGCCTCCACCAGGCCTTTGAGCTCGATCAGGCGGTCGGTGCCGGCATCGAAACGGCTGAGCGCCTCTCGCTCGCTCTCCGGCACCACATGGCCGGCCGCGGTCGCCTCCTCCGACACTCGTTGGGCGCGGTCGGACTCCCCCAGCGCCAGCAGCAGCTTGCCCAGCAGGTGCGGCGCGCGGGCCGCCCGGGCGTTGGTTCGCCGGGCTTCCTCCAGGCGGGTGATCGCCTCGTCGTCGGCCAGTCGGCCCTGGCTCCACTGGTACAGGGTCTGGTTGTAGGAAGACTCCAGATGGTGCGGCTCGGTCTTCAGGGCGCGGTTCCAGAGCGGGTCGGCCTGCGCCTCGCGACCCAGGTCGAGCAGGGACACGGCACGGTTGCTGAGACCGTCGGCGGTCTCCCGGACCGCCTTGGGCTCGGGTCGTGGGTACCGCTTCCCGGTGGCCTCCTCGTACGCTCCCTTCAGGACCAGGGCCACTTCCCACAGGGTGCGCGGCCGATCCTCGGGATCTTCGCGGAACGATTGGCGCAGCAGGTCGACAACCACCGGCGGCACCGCAGGGAACCCGGGAGCACCACCCTCCTTGAGATGCCCCTCCAGCACCTCGGGGCCGGCCACGCCGTACTCCCAGGTGCGCCCGCCCCGGAACATCTCGAGCAACGAAAGCGCATAGCTCCACAGGTCGCTGCGCCGGGTGAGGGCTTTCCCCGCTGCCTGCTCGGGCGAGAAGTAGGCGGGGGTGCCGCCCACCCCGCCCGGGACCATCACCGTGTGTCCCGGCCCCGCTCCACCCGCCGCCGACTCCGCGGGCCGGGCCCGGGCCAGCCCGAAGTCGGTGACCTTGGCCACCCCGTCGGCGGTCAGCAGCAGGTTTCCCGGCTTGACGTCGCGGTGGATTAGGCCCTGCTCGTGGGCGTAATGGAGGCCCCAGGCGAACTGGATGGCCACGTCCAGGAGTTGGGGCAGGCTCGCCAACTGACCGCGGGCGATCCAGTCGTGGAGGCTTCCCCCGTCCAGCAGCTCGGCAAACACCCGGGGGACGCCGTCGATGCGGCGCACGTAGTAGCAGACGACGGTGTGGGGATAAAGACCCAGGTTGACCCAGGTCTCGGCCTCGCGCTCGAAGTTGTCGGCACCGCCCACCGCTTCCAAGACCGAGGGCAGGGGGGCCTTGACCGCCAGGTCCACGTCCCAACCAAGATGGCGCACGCGGTAGACGCGGCCCATGCCGCCCTGGCCCAGAAGGCCGGTCACCTGGTAGAGGCCGAGCACCACCTCCCCCACCCGCCACTCGCTTGGATGGGGCTGGGCTGAGCGCGGAGAGAGGGTGGGCGCCCGCGAGGGGACCGAGAGCTGGGTGGCGGCGGGGGCGGGGCGCGCCGGGGGGGCGAGGTCGTCCTCGAACAGGGTGGCGGCAGGCTGCGGACGGGGCAGGGTCGGGGACTCCACCTTGAAGGTGGTCTGGCATCGCGGACAGCGGACCTGCTTGCCCGCCAAGTGGGCGGGGATGCGGGAGGAGCTGACGCCACAACCCGGGCAGCGGGCGGTGAGGGTAGCGGAGGACGGGCCCTCGGTCATCAGAGCACCGCGGCCAGAGCGGTCCGGAACTCGGCCGCCGTCGCATAACGTTCGCCCAGGTCGTCGGCCAGGGCTCGGTCGACGACCGCCGCCACCCGTTCGGGGAGACCGGGGGCCCGCTCCCGGATGGGGACCACGCCGCCCCTCAGGATCACCGCCAGCGGGTCCTGGCCCAGCTCGAAGTCGCGCGCGTATTGCAGGGTGAGCAGGTAGTAGAGGGTGGCCGCCAGGCTCCACACATCGCTGGCGGGCCGGGTTTGGCGGAAGTTGGTGAGCTGCTCACGAGGCATGAAGTAGGTGGTGCCCCCCACCATACCGGTGGCGGTCATGCCGGAGAGGCCCGCCTGCTGGAAGCTCTTGGCCAGCCCGAAGTCGGTGACCTTGACGCCGCCGCCGGCAGCGTCGCCGAGCAGGATGTTCTCGGGCTTCACGTCGCGATGGATGAACCCCCACTCGTGGGCGAAGGCCAGACCCTCTAGAGCCTGAAGCGCGATGCTCCCCGCCAGCCCCAGGTCCAGGGGTCCACCGCGCCGGCGGAGTAGCCCATCGAGGCTGCCTCCCGGGCAATACTCCATGGCGAAGTAGAAACGCTCTCCCTCCGACCCGTGGTCGAGCAGGGCCACGATGTTCGGGTGTTGCAGGCTGCGGGTGACCTCCACCTCACGGTGGAAGGCGGCCCGGGCCAGCTCGTCCACCAGCACCTGGGAGAGCATAACCTTGAGGGCCACCGGCTCGCCGTCGTGCGGCCGGCGCGCCAGGTACACCACCCCCATGCCGCCCCGGCCGAGCTGGCGCTCCAGCCGGTATCCGCCCAGCTCGCCAGGTGCGGGGTCCTCCGGATCGCCGAGCAGCCCCTCCAGCGCCGCCAGGGGATCGGTGTCGTGCGGCGGCACCACCCCTCCCTGGATCTGGACCTGGAAGACGGTGTGCCCCACCCGGATGGTGTCGCCGTCCTTGAGATCCAAGCGCGGCCACTCCTGGCGTGCCGCCTCTTCGGGGCTCTGCTGGCGCCCGCGGCCCCCGTGCCGAACGCCGTTGAGGGTGGTGCCGTTGAGGCTGCCCAGGTCGCGAAGCCGGGCCTGGGGCGGGTTGACCTCGAGCAGGAAATGGTGCCGCGAGGCCGTGGTGTCGTCGGCGGCCAGCTCCGCGTGACAGTCCGGAGATCGCCCGAAGAGGAAGGTGTCGTGACTCAGGAACTCGTAGGTCCGCCCGGCAATCGGTCCCGCGGTCACTTGGAGGGTCACCTTGGGAGGCATGATCGGCCGTTACCTGAGGTCCCAGGCCCCCATCACCGGGAGATCGCCCCTTGCACCAAACGAGAGGACGAGATCGGGCGCTCCCGGGGTGTTGGCGTTGCGCAGATGGAAGGTCCCGTCCCGGGGTCGGAACACGCCCAGCGTGGACACCCGGTCGGCGTCCCAGTCCCCGGCCAACGGGAGGTCGCCGGGGGCGCCGAAGGGAACCGTCAAGTCGGGGGGACCCGGAAGGTGGGCGTTTCTGAGATAGAAGGTCGAGTTGGAGGGTCGGTAGACGCCGATGGTGGTCACTCCGTCTCCGTTCCAGTCGCCGGCCAGCGGGAGATCGCCGGGGGCGCCAAACGCGATGATGAGATCGGTGGCTCCACTGGCGTTCTGATTCCGGAGGTGGAAGCTGGATGAGCCCGGGCGGTACACCCCCACCGTCGTGATTCCGTCGCCATCCCAGTCGCCGGCCAACGGCTGGTCGCCGGGGACGCCAAAGGCGAATGCCAGATCCGGCTCCCCCGGCTGGTTGCGGTTGCGCAGGAGAAAGAGCGCCCCGCGGGGGCGAAAGACGCCGATGCTGGCACCTGCGGCGCCGTCCCAGTCTCCGGCCAGCGGCAGGTCCGAGCCGGCCCCGAACCCCACCACGCGCTCGGGATCGCCGGAGGTGTTGGTGCTGCGGAGGAAGAACGCGGTCGAGGCGGGCCTGAACAGCCCCGGGGTCACGGGTCGCCGGCGTTGCCCTGGGCTCGGGGCCGCCGATGCGAACTCCGGCTTGCCAGCGCCCGGCGACGGGCCGGGCGAGCAGGCCACCGTGGCAACCACCAGGACCATCGCCAGCGCGTTGTACGAGGAACCGTGTTTCATAGCTTGGGCACGTCCAGTCGACCGAGTCCGAGGAGGATAGGATGACCGACTCCGCGGATCAAGGGGCGCCAACCGGTGCGATTCGGGAGAAGCACCCTGCGTCGCCGGCAACGCCGCCCGGAACGGCAGGTCGAGGTCCCCAGCTCAGCCCGTCATCCCTCGTTCGGCGCACGGCTGCAATCCCCGCAGAATCAACCCCTTGGGGATAGGAGGCGCCGTCCAGGGCGCCACCCATCCGCCGCCGCCGCCGCAGGCTGGTTCTTTGCTATGTAGCCGGGGCAGGGGGAGGGCGCCATGGCGGAGATCAGTCCCAAAGACAAGACGATTCGCATCAAGATCATCTACTACGGTCCGGCGCTGGGTGGCAAGACGACGAACCTCCGGGTCTTGCACCGGCGGGCGGCACAGAGCCGCCGCGGCGAGATGTGGTCCGTCAACTCCTTCCAGGACCGCACCATCCTCTTCGATCTGCTCCCGATCCAGGCGGTGGGACCCCGCGGCTTCGACGTGCGGGTGCAACTGCTGGCCGTGCCGGGCCAGGCCATGTACGCCGCCAGCCGCCGAGCCGCCCTGCGGGGCGCCGACGGCCTGGTGTTCGTGGCCAACTCGGCCACCGACCGGCTGGACGAGAACATCCGCAGCCTGCGGGAGATGAATCGCTACCTTCTGGAGCACCAGCTCGACCCCCAGCGCATCCCCCTGGTGCTCCAGTACAACAAACGCGACCTCCCCAAGGTGCTGCCCCTCCCGGACCTGGATCGGGCCCTGAACGAGCGGGGCCAGACCGCGGTCCCCGCAGTGGCGATCGGCGGTCAGGGGGTGGTGGAGACGCTTGCGGACATCCTGGGGCGGACGATCCTGGAAGTGGCCAAGCGCTATCGGAGCCTGGAGCTGGCCGACGAGCCCGCCGCCTTCGCCTGGGCCAAGACCGCGATCCTGGGCATCTTCGGAACCGAGGCCTTGGGTCCGGAAACCGCCGCCGCGCCCTCCCCTGACGACAAGGCGGTGTCAGCTTCGCCCCGCGTGGTGCGGGTGCCGGTGCCGGAGGCTCCGGCCAAGAGCGATAGCGACAACGAGCGCCGGACCGCCGAGGCCTACGCCGAGGCCTGCGCGGCGCTGGCGGAAGCCCTCACCGAGGTCACCGCCTCCCGCGACCAGGGAAGGAGCCGGCTGGCCGAGGTGGGGCGCGCGGTGGAGGTCGCCAACAGCTGGAGCGCCGCCGACCTGCCCGGCTCCATTCGCCGCATGATCTCCTGCTTCGCCGAGGCGGCCGAGGCCGCCCACGCGTCCTTCGTGGTGTGGCGGGATCGCGGCGGCTCGGAACTGGTCCGGCTGCCCCCCTTGGAATCCGATCCCTTGACCAGCAGCGCCCTGGGCAACGGCTATCTGGTGCGGGCCGCCGCCCGCGGCGTCCCCTTCGCCGAGGAGGTCCTGGACAACCTCGACCTCAAGGCCATCCTGGAGCAGAGCCAGCCTCGGCTGACCGGCCTGGCCGTGGTCCCGGTGCGCCTGCCCAGCCGGGTGCTGGGTCTCGCCCTGCTCTACTTCACCGAGGACGACCGCCTCCCGGGCGAAGACCTGCTCCAGCATCTGAGCCTGTTGTCGGCGGTCTTCGTGACCCCCATGGCTCTCGCCATGATGAGCCCAGCGCCGCGCATGGAGGGGAGCCCGGGGCGCTCCAGCGGAGTGAAACAGCCGGTTCACGCATAGCGATTAGCGTGACGGCCAGAGACCCGGGGGGCCTGGGGCCCACGGTCTCGTTCAGGTCCCTGAGGTCCCTGCACCGTCGCTCGGTCGACCGCATCGACCGCCGTCTCTTCCCGCCCAGCGACCGCCATCGTTAGGGTCTCGGACTGCCCTCGCCGGGGCCCCTAAAGGCCGCCTGGGCCCGCGACCTTCAAGGTAGAATGCCGCGGCCGAGCGGGGCCGGGGCCGTGCCCCGGGGTTCGGCGGCCTCGAAAGGACACCGGATGGGAATCATGCTGGTCACCGGCGGCGCTGGCTTCATCGGCTCCAACTTCGTGCGCCACGCCCTCGCCGAGACCGACGATCAGGTGGTGGTGGTCGACAAGCTCACCTATGCAGGCAACCTGGAGAGCCTGGCTCAAGTAGCGAACCATCCCCGCTACGCCTTCGTGCAGGCCGACATCGCGGATCGCGAAGCGCTGGCCACCCTGTTCCGCGATCACCCACCCGACACGGTGGTGAACTTCGCGGCCGAAACCCACGTCGACCGGTCGATCGACGACGCCAGCGCCTTCGTCCGGACCAATCTGCTGGGGACCTACGAGCTCTTGGAAGTGTCGCGGCGACACTGGGCCCGGCTCGACCCGGACCGGGCCGCGGGCTTCCGCTTTCTCCACGTCTCCACCGACGAGGTCTACGGCAGCCTGGGCCCCGACGGCCTCTTCACCGAGGAGACGCCCTACGCACCCAACTCGCCGTACGCGGCATCCAAGGCCGGCGCCGACCACCTGGTCCGCGCCTATCGAGAGACTCACGGCCTGCCCACCCTGCTCACCAACTGCTCCAACAACTACGGTCCCTTCCAGTTTCCCGAGAAGCTCATCCCGCTCATGATCTTGAACGCGGTCGAAGGCAAGCCCCTGCCCATCTACGGCGACGGCGGGAACGTTCGCGACTGGCTGTTCGTGGAGGACCACTGCGCCGGCTTGCTGCTGGTGCTGCGGCGGGGCCGCCCCGGGGAGAAGTACAACCTGGGCGGGCAGAACCAGAAGCGCAACCTGGAGGTGGTGGACGGCATTTGCGAGGCGCTCGAGCAGCAGCACCCCGCATCCCGGAATGCCGCCCTAAAGGCTCGCGGAGTCACCCGCTATGCGGATCTCAAGACATTCGTGAAGGACCGGCCGGGGCACGACCGCCGCTACGCCATCGATACCGCCAAGGTGGCCCGCGAGCTGGGCTTTCGACCCGGTCACGACTTCGACGCCGGCCTGCGCACGACCGTCCGCTGGTACCTCGATCACGCCGATTGGTGCGAGCACGTGCAATCGGGCAGGTACCGGCGGGAACGCCTGGGCCTGGGAGAAGGGGCCTAGAGCGATGCAGTTCATCGAGACGGCACTACCAGGCGTGATCCTGATCGAGCCCGACGTGTACCGGGACCCTCGCGGCTTCTTTCTCGAGAGCTACCACCAGGAGAAGTACGCCCAGGGGGGCATCCCCGGGCCCTTCGTCCAGGACAACCACTCCCATTCCGCCCGGGGGACCCTGCGGGGACTCCATGCCCAACGCGCAAAGCCGCAGGGCAAGCTGGTGCGGGCCGTGCACGGCGAGATGTTCGACGTGGCGGTCGACATCCGTCGCGGCTCGGAGAGCTTCGGCCGTTGGGTGGGGTTCGTGCTGTCGGGCGAGAACTTCCGTCAGCTCTTCATCCCGCCCGGCTTCGCCCACGGCTTCTGCGTGCTCTCCGACCGGGTCGATGTCGAGTACAAGTGCACCGACTTCTACGACCCTGGGGACGAGATCGCCATCGCCTGGAACGATCCGGACGTGGGAATCGACTGGCCCATCAAGAACCCAACCCTCTCGGCCAAGGACGGCGCGGCCCCCCGCCTGGCCGAGGCCGTGGAGCGCCTGCCTCTGATGGAGGCGCTGCGAGGCCGGCGGTGAGGATCCTGCTGACCGGAGCGGGAGGGCAGTTAGGACGCGCCCTCCAGTCTCAACTGAGCCGCCACCAGCTGACGGCGCTCGACCGAGGGCGCCTCGACATCACCCGGCTGGAGGCGGTGCGCCAGGCCTTAGGGAGCGTGGCGCCCGAGCTGGTCCTGAACGCCGCCGCCTACAACGCGGTGGATCGGGCGGAGTCGGACCCCGAGGCGGCGTTCCGCGTCAATGCGTTAGGCCCACGCAATCTGGCGCTGGCCGCCGCCGAGGCGGGAGCCGCCATCCTCCACGTCTCGAGCGACTACGTCTTCGACGGCGAGAGCCAGCGCCCGTATCACGAGTTCGATCCGACCCGCCCGCTCTCGGCCTACGGGCTGAGCAAGCTGGCGGGCGAGCTGGCGGTCAAGGAGCTGAACCCGCGGCACTACCTGGTGCGCACGGCCTGGCTCTACGCGGTAGGCGGCAAGAACTTCGCTCACAGCATCCTGGAGGCGGCTCGCCGAAGCGCCGAGGTCCGAGTGGTGGACGACCAGTCCGGCTCCCCCACCTTTGTGCCCCATCTGGCCCGGGCGATGGCGGGGCTGATCGAGACCGGGGCTTTCGGCACCTACCACCTGGCCGGCAGCGGCGGGACCAGTTGGCATGGCCTGACCCGCCGTCTGTTCGACGCTCTCCAAGTCAGAACGCCGCTCAGAGCCGTCACCACGGCGGATTTCCCACGGCCGGCCCGGCGACCCGCCTACTCGATCCTCACCACCTGGCAGGACCCCCAGATCCGCCTCCCCCCCTGGGAAGACGGCGTCTCCGAGTTCGCCGAGGAGCTGAAAGCACGCTAGGCGCAGCTACTGCCGACTCTACTGAAGCTGCCCGGGGACCTTGAACTCGCGGGTCTCCCGCTTGCCGGCCCGCTCGTAGACCACCTGCATCTGCCCGCCCGCGTTCTCCCGCAGGCTGGTCTTGAAGTCCCAGATGGAGGCCACCGGCTTTCCGTTCGCCGACAGGATGCGATCCCCGGCCTTGAAGCCCCAGTTGTCCGCCAGACCGCCCTTGGTCACCACCGCCAGCATGTTCGGCGTGGAGTAGTAGTAGTCGGCGCCGATGTTGACGTCGCGGGTGTCCGGGGGAAGTCCGATCTGGGTTCGGCGATCCGGGGGCAGGGCGTCCTGGAATGCCCGCGAGTTGCGAAGCTCGTTCACGGTATTGGCCGGCAGCACCAGGGTGGGCTCCAGGGCCTTGGCCTGGGAGTACAGGTTCAGAGGCTCGCCCATCCAGGTATTCGCCTGCTGCGCGGCCGAGATCGACTTGGTCAGGAAGTCGACGTACTTGTCGGCAGTAGTCCCCACCGCGGTCACGTCCTCGACGATGCGGCGGCGGAGTTGATCTCCGGGAGCGGGGACGATCTTCTTGAACTCCTCCATCTCCCTCTTGAAGGCCACGTGGGCGGTGTAGACGGCGGTGCTCAGGTTCTTGTCGTGAAAGCCCCAGGACTTGTTCAGGATGGTACCCGCGTAGGCGCCGGCGACTTTGAGGTCGGTGAGAGCGAGCCAGACCCGGGCCGCCCCCCGATCGAAGTCGGCAGGCGAGGTGGAGCCCACCAGGGTGATCTGCACCACCACCTGCTGGGACTTGGCCTCGACGATGCCCTCCCAGCGCAGCTTGCCGTCGTCGCTCACCGCGTTGACCAGGTGCTGTCCGTTAGTGACATCGACCTTGCGGGGTTCTCCCGAGCGGACCTTGATCGGGCTGCCCCCGTCGATGGTGACGTTGCAGTTGGCGTCGGCGCGCAGCAGAAAGGCGGGCGGCGCCTGGGTGGGGCCGGCGGCGGCCGGGCCGGTGCCCTTGGGGGCAACCTTCTTCTTCGGGTCCTTCTTGACCTCCGACTCGGGAGGAGTGGGGTCCTGCGCGAAGAGCGGCGCGCCGAGGGTGAAACCCCAGGCGACCAACACCGTGAGGCTCAGCCGCGGCACCAGGTTCTTCGAAACACCAGTCCAGTCCATGAGACGTGCTCCTCCTTGGCGGGCGGCCCCCGAGCGGAGGGCCGGAGTCGGAATCCTAGAGACCTTCTCCGATGGTGACGCAATCCTGCCGGTTGTTCAAGGTCCCGCTGGAGCGGAGGAAGCTGTCGGGTGCCCTGGGGTCTTTGAGGGCGAGCGCATAGAACAGCCCCTGGCCGTTCCAGTTGCACTTCTCCGAGGTGCCCTTGAGAGCGATCTTCTCTTCGCTCCCCGGCGCCAGCGTGAGGTTGAACTCCCCGCGGCAGTTGTCGCTGTTGTAGCTCTTGACCTTGCTGTCTCCCGAAGCCGTCGTCTCCAGGTAGACGGCGCCCAGCCATTTCACTTCAACCGGCACCGCCGCCTTGTTGCAGATCTTGAGCTGGCCGGCCACCAGGGCCCCCACCTGCTCCAGGCTCGCCATGGCGCCGAACTGCTCGGCCGCCGCTTTCGCCTGGTTGCGATCGCTCGACTTCTGGTTGGCCTTGTAGGTCTTCTGCATCTTCTGGTTGGACATGCAGAAGAAAGCGGAAAGCGCCAGGATGGTGGCCACCAGAAACCCGATGGCGGTGGTCGCCGGGGGGGGCGCCCCGGTGGCGGCGGGGCTGGCCGCCGCCGCCGAGGCCGGCGCCGCCCGCAGCGGGGCCGGGATCGAGACATCCATGTCGTCCGGAGACACCGAGGGCTGTGCCGAGGGCAGGTCTTCGACGCGCGGGCTGCCCCCTCCGAAGCCGGGGGCCAGGGTCTCGCAGGCCTTCCGAAGCTCATCCAGGTTCCGCTGGTAGCGGTCGCGCAGGGCCGGGGTGGGAGCGGTCTGGACCTTGGCCTGGATGTCGGACGACATCTCTTCGAAGCGGCGAGCCACCGCCTCCTGCGACGTGCCAGGGCCGAGACCCAGGAACGCCGCCGCCTCCTCGGTCGGGGTGAGCGCCCGCGGTGGCGGAGGCTCGGCTGGGCGGCGGGCCGAGGCGGGCTGGGGCGCCGGAGGCGCCGGCGGGGGCATCGGCCGAGAGGGCGCGACCGGGGGCTTGGGGGCGGGTGGCGCCTCGAAGCTCGGGTTGGGCATGAGCATGGTCGCCGGCGGTTCCACGGTACCCGCCGGCATCATCATCGTCTGGGGCAGGTCGCTCTCGATCTCGACCCTGAGGCTCACCATGCCGAAGCGCAGTTCCTGACCTTGGCGGAGGGGCGCGTCGGTCACCGGCTTGCCGTCCAGGAAGGTCCCGTTGGCGCTGCCCTGATCCACCACCGCCCATCCCTCACCGCGGCGTTCGAGGTAGGCATGGCGGCGGGACACTGACTTGTCGACCACCACCACGTCGCAGGAAGCGTCGCGGCCAGCCAGGGCCTTGTCCTGCAAGACCTCGAGAGGAGCCTCACCTTGCCGATGGAGACGAAGGGTAGACATGAGCGCTCACTCCTGCGTGTAGCAATCCCGGTCGAAGCCGGAGTAGTGAGCCACGTAGTTGTAGTGGCGAATCACTTCCTCGGACTCACGGCTGAAGCGCATGGCGAAGTACACCACGGCCCCGTTCCAGTTGCAGCCTTCCTGGGCCGAGGTGAGCGTCAGCACCCGGTTGTCGCCGGAGGCCAGCGTCACCTCCTGCCACGCCGAGCAACGGCCGGAATCGAAGACCCGGAGGTTCTTGCCGTCGTGGTAGGCAGCCGCCACCCATTGGATCTTGAGGGTGTCCTGGCTCTTGTTGCAGACCTGGAGCTTCTTGTTCTGCAACACGTCGTAGACCTTGGAGAGAACCGCGTTGCGGTTCAGCCGCTCCTGATGCTCCGAATCCTCCCGAGCGAGAATCAGCCGGGTGGCGTTCCAGTTCCGGCCAAAGTAGCCGGCGGTTGCCAGCGCGGGCAAGAGGAAGGCAGCGGCGATCCAGGTGGAGGTTCCGAACTTCTTGGGACCAGCCGGGCGCGGTTTGGGAGTCGGGGGCTTGCTCATGGTCAGGAAATCACATTATTGATGACAGTCGATCGCACCAGGGAGCGCTGGGCCGCCAGGTGTCCGGTGCCGCTGCCGTCGTCGCGGCCGAAGACCTGCTCCAGCTCGACCCCGGTCTGGGCGTCGTAGGCCTGCACGGCTACGGTTCCGTCTTCGCGGTACTCGGTCGTCACCTCGATCGGGTAGTTGGCGCGCGGGGCGTTGAGCGGGCCCACCGTCAGGCGCCCCAGGCTCACCAGGCCCTCCCTCTGCTCTCGGAACTGCACGAAGTCGAGAACGATCCGTTCCTGGTTGGGTCGGCTCGTGTAGTAGGTCTTCTGGATCTTGGCCGGTATGGGCATGTTCTTCTTGATCAGGGTGTCGACGGCCACCCGGCCGGTGCCGGGATCCAGGGTGCGCACCCCCACGCTGTAGCCGCTCACCCCGCGCAGCTCGGCGGGTAGATGGAACGCCTCCGCATCCCCGGTGAGCTGGCTCACGTGGATGGCTGCACCATACGCCACCGCCTTACTCGGCTCATGGTGCAGCACCTGCTGGCCCGGCCGGCAGAACAGCGCCTTCAGCCGCTCCTCCACCGCCGGCACCAGGGACGACCCTCCCACCAGCAGGCAACTGCCGATGTCTTCGAAGCGCAACCCGGCCTCCCGGATGCAGGCCATCATCTCGGCCTCGGCTCGATCCAGGTACTCCTTGATGGAGGACTCGAAGTCCTTGCGGGCGATCTCCACCTCGACCGCGTGCCCGCCCAGCATGGCGATCCGCCGCAGCCGGGTCTTCCCGGGGTTGCACAGCTCGATCTTGATCTCCTCCGAGACCCGGCGCAGCTCCAGCAGGGTCCGCGCCCCCATGGCCAGCGGTTGCCCCATGGCCCGCTGGAACTGGGCCAGGATCATCTCCCCCACCTTCTCGTCCAGCTCCTTGCCCCCCAGCTCGGTGAGGCCGGTCTTGGCCAGCACGTAGACGCCGCGGGCGTCCATGCTCATGACGGTGGCGTCGAAGGTCCCGCCGCCGAAGTCGTAGACCAGCATGATCTGGTCGTGGAGGCCGGTCACCACACCGTAGTGGAGGGCCGCCGCCACCGGCTCCTCGACCAAGCCGATGACGTTCAAGTCCGCCAGCGTGGCCGCCGCCAGCACCGAGCGCCGCTGGGGGTCGGTGAAGTGCGCCGGCACCGTGATGACGACATCGTCGAGGGGAGCGTGGGAGATGGTCTCGGCGTCGAACGCGAGCTTCTTGAGGACCAGGGCGGTCACCCCCTCGGGATACCAGGTGGCTCCGTTGTCGTCGTAGCAGACCGGGGTCATCTCCCCCATCAGGCGCTTGAAGAAGCGGAGGACCTGGATCTGGGGGTCTTGCTCCAAGAGGGCCTCGGCCATGCTGCCCACGAAGGCGGCCCCGGCGGCGATGTGTACCACCGAGGGCGTGTGGAACACGTCCGGCTCGGCTTGGTCGGGAATCAAGACCGGGCGGCCCTCGGCATCCATTCGGGCCACGAGGGAGTAGGTGGTGCCGAGGTCGATGCCAACCTTCATTCAGCTCACTCGGGCTTCTGAACCGGGACGATCGGCTTCTCGAAGGCGATGGTCTCCTCGAACCCGGTAGGCGGCTCGCTGGGAGGCTGAACCGTGGCTGGCGGCTCCGGAGCCGGTGCGGCTTCCGCGGCGGGCGGGGTCTCGGGAGCAGGCGAGGAAGCGCCGGCGGCAACCTCGACGGCGACCGGCGCGGATTCGTCAGGCGCAGACGCCATCGGGGAGGAAGGGACCGCTTCCGGCGGCGGAGCCGGAGGAGCCGGGACCTCGGCGGCGGGCGGTGTCGAACTCACGAGCGCAGGCGTAGCGGCCGGAGCTGCGGCCTTGCCGGCCTCGCGCGCCGCCTTCATGGCCGCCATCTTGGCCTGGAAAGCGGCGGCGGCGTTGGGCTTGGCCTCGGCCGCCGGTTTCGTTTCGCTAGGCGCGGGGGCGGAGGGCGCGGGCTCGGGCGCAGCAGCCGCGGGGGCGGAGGGCGGGGCTGGGGCAGCCGCGGGCGGGGCGGCCTTGCCGGCCTCGCGAGCCGCCTTCATGGCCGCCATCTTGGCTTGGAAGGCAGCCGCCGCGTTGGGTTTGGCCTCAGCCGCCGGTTTCGCTTCGCCGGGCGCGGGAGCGGGAGCGGAGGCTGCCGGTGTGGGCGCGGTTGCCGCAGCGGGTTCCGCCGGAGCGATCGTCTCGGCGGG
>Ga0209342_10002782_pt1 | contig 18584 bp, 15 predicted proteins | sample RifCSP16_2_FD_184023 | JGI IMG/M metagenome (GOLD analysis project Ga0209342, IMG submission 184023) | Soil microbial communities from Rifle, Colorado - Rifle CSP2_sed 16_2 (SPAdes) (version 2) | ecosystem: Environmental > Terrestrial > Deep subsurface > Rock core/Sediment | place: Rifle... | reverse complement strand
CGTTCCTGTAATTGAGCGAAACTCCCTGCCTCCACATAACGCTTCACCCATCTGTAGCCCGTAGGTCGGCTTACACTATACTCTGTGCATAACTCGCTAAAACTTCCGCCTCCTCCTAGCGCTCTTATGATAAACTCTATTCTTTGTTCCATGACATTTGTTGTTTTCCAAGGCATGTTTCCCCTCCTTCATTACTGGGAAAATCATACCTCGACTGTAACGCATGTCATGACACAAGCTGTAACGCATCTTATGGCATCATACACTCAGGGTTCCCCGCAATGACAGCCGTGGGTTATCATTGCGAACACATTCGCCCGGAGGCCTGTACTTAGCCGAGGTGCTCAGTGTAGACTCCGTGAAGCAATCAGGGAGGGAAGCAAAGGCATCCCCTTGAATAAAGATGAATTTAAATGCAAGAAAAAAAATTCTTTTCTGTAGGAGCGCCATTCCTTCACCGATTAAATCGGGGACCAGGCTCAGGACAGGCTTGGTGCGACATTATCGCGGCTAAGCCGCTCCTACGGTGAAATTTCAATATCTTGTAGGAGCGCCATCCCTGGCGCGACATTATCGCAGCAAGATGCTGCTCCTACAGTAATTCTAAACCATTCTGTAGGAGCGCCATTCCTTTGCTAGGCTCACGACAGGCTCTGAGTAAACTCGAGGGGCTCATCGCAATGATAGAAGGGAATGTCCGTTTATATGTTGATACCCTGCAGCTTGATGCAGGGTTTTTCATTAGAGATGGTTATTTTTTTGATTTCACTTCTTCTTCAATAATTTCAACTTGGATGTTGTTATCTTTCTTTAGCTCCTCGACAAATTCTTTTACAGCTTCATACCGTTTTTTTGCTATTACTTGGTGCTTTATAGGTAGATTTAATTTGTCAAGGGGGATCTCTCGCACCTCGACGAGTTTTAAGATCTTGAATTTGTCTCCTTCCTGAATTACTTCACTCACGGTGCCTATATCTTTTCCACTGAATATATCGTTATATATTTGGCTATAACCTGAATCTTTTACAGACACTTCTTTCCCTGGCTTAGAATAATCTGATGCAATTTTTTCTGGATCTTGTCCCCCAAGCGCTTTTTTATGTATTTCTTCGGCAAGATTTTTATCTTCTACAGATATTTCCATTACACGTGTGTACTTATATTTACTTTCATTCTCCTCATAGTAATCCTCAATCTCTTTACTGGCAACTTTTTGGGGTTTGGCTTTTATAATTTCAGTCTTAAGCGCATTTATAACCAGGTTTTTCTTATACTGTTCGATTCGTTCTTCAAATTTTTTATCAAGGCCGCGTTTCAAACCCTCCTCGTATAGAATCTCATCAACTATGAACTCTTCAACTGGTTTTCCCCTTAAATCCTCTTCATATATGGGCCTTCCATGAACACGAGCAACGATCTTTTTGTTACCTTGAGTTACTTCTTTAACTGTAGAGGAGGCCTTTTGTGGTTCTCCTTTTTTCTCCGATTTTCCACATCCCCAAGCAATTAGGATAAGAAAACCTAATAACGGTATAATCTTTTTCATTTATTTGTTTCCTCCAAGATAACTTTTAAGATAAGCAATATAACCGAAAACTGACAGAGTTCAACTACTTCACGGGATTAATATTAAGCTCAATTATTGAAAAACTCAGAAAAGGCGTAGATATGATGCTCACAACTGAGGTCAAGGCTTATGGGTTTCACAGTAAGTGATTAAAATATTCTTTTGCGGTTCTCGTTTGATACCCAAAACCCTTTACTATATGATGCCGTCGTCTTCTTGCTTTTTCTCAGCAAGAACCTTGGGAATAATTGAAGCCCTCAATAAAACTTTTAAACCAATAGCTATTATGAGGATTCATCTTTAAGGCTTCATTTCGTTTTTTCTACCTCTAAGATTTCTACCTTAATATTATTTTCGTCTTTGGCTTTCTCGGCGAAATCATGTATTGCTTTGGCTCTTTTTGATGCCATAATGCTATACTTTGCAGCCTGCTGTGATCTAGTTACAGGTACCTGTTTCACCTCAGTGAGTTTTAAAATTATAAATTTTTTTCCCTCCTGAATCACTTCACTTATGCTACCAACCTCTTTTCCTTTAAAGCGTTCGTCATATTTTCTATTAAACCTCAAATCCTGTACTCGGACATTAGCATCAGACCCTGAGTAATCAGAAGCTATTTTTTTAAAATCTTCTCCGTTGACTGCCCTTTTATGTATTTCATTAGCAAGGTTTTGATCCTCAACAACTATTAGTTCGAAACTCATGATCTTAAATTTATCCTCATTTTGCTCATAGTATTCTTCAATCTCCTGCTCGGTTATTTCTTCTTTTGACTGTTTAGCCAAAATATCTTTCTGTAGGCTGGCAACTATTAATCTCTTTCTGTATTCTTCTACATCCCCTTCGAACTTTTTATCGAGTCCCTGCTTCAAACCAACTTCGTAGAAGATTTCATAATCTATGACATTTTCAAGCGGTCTTCCCTTCAAGGCACCCTCATAAATGGGTCTTCCATTAACACGAGCGACGATCTTCTTATCTGTAGCTGTTTCAATTTTTTGGGTTCCTTCTTTTTTCTCTGATTTTCCACATCCCCAAGCAATTAGGATAAGTAAACCTAATAACGGGATAAGCTTTTTCATTTATTTGGTTCCTCCATGATGGATTTTAAGAAGGTTCTAATACGATATTAATTATGGAGCTTTTTGTTGTTGGCATCTTTTCATTTCTTCTACTGTAAGACTTCTATCTTAATATTATTTTCTTCCTTCGCTTTCTCGGCGAAATTATGTATTGCTTTGGCTTTTTTTGATGCCTTAATGCTCAATTTGGCAACCCGCTGTGTTCTAGCAAAAGGTATCTCTTTCACTTCGGTGAGTTTTAAAATTGTAAATTTGTTTCCATCCTGAATTACTTCACTTATGCTACCTATCTCCTTTCCAATAAAGCGTTCGGTATATCTTCTATTAAACCTCATATCACTTACTTGAACATTTTTCCCAGACTGGGAGTAATCTGAGGCTATTTTTTCAAAATCTTCTCCACTGACTGCTCTTTTATGTATTTCATTGGCAAGATTTTGATCCTCAACAACTATTTGTTCGAAACTCATGATCTTAAATTTATCCTCATTTTGCTTATAGTATTCTTCAATCTCCTGCTCGCTTATTTCTTCTTTTGGCTGATTAGCCACAATATCTTTCTGTAGGCTGGTAACTATTAATCTCTTTCTGTATTCTTCTACATCCTTTTCGAACTTTTTATCGAGTCCCTGCTTCAAACCAACCTCATATATGATTTCATAGTCTATGACTTCTTCAAGCGGTCTTCCCTTCAAGGCACCCTCATAAATGGGTCTTCCATTAACACGAGCGACGATCTTCTTATCTGTAGCTGTTTCAATTTTTTGGGTTCCTTCTTTTTTCTCTGATTTTCCACATCCCCAGGCAAATATGATTAACAAGGCTAGAAATGGAAAAAGCCTTTTCATGTTTTTAATTCCTCCGTAGCAATCATTAATTTAAAAACAAAAATATAACTGAGAATTGACAGAATGCAACCCTTGATTTAATATTAAGCCTCACATTTAAATGGTGTCTCAGAAAAAGAAATACTGTCGTCGGGACTCTTTGTCTTACTATTTATGCATTAGGAAGCTTGAGGGCTACGGACCTTTTAGATAAAAAAAGGATTTAGTACTTGCAATCGCACAAGTTATCCCCTCTTTTTACAATAATATCTTATGTTGCCTTAGCCATCCTTACATCCTGCTCGGGTGCCTCAAGTGGTTCAAATGATTCCTCTAATTTGCCAGATTTCGAGAATGTTTCAGCTAGTGTAGGTTTATTTGATCTAGGAAGTCTAGGACAAACCGCTTCATGGGGAGAATTTAATGGAGATGGTTTTCAAGATTTGATTGTCGCAAATGTTGATTTGGATCCTCCTAATGTATTTCTCTTTAGGAATAATGAAGACGGAGAATTTAGTGACGTTACGTTAGATTCCGGGATTTCTGATACACCACTAAGAAGCGCGGCTTGGGCGGATTTTGATAATGATGATCTTTTAGACTTGGTTGTTGGAACTAATATGTCACGTGCGCCACCGATACTCTATGAAAATCTTGGCGGAGGTATTTTCAAAGATGTATCAGAGGATGCCGGCATAACAAAGGAAGGTGGAACAGTAGGTCATGCTATATGGGCTGATTATGATAGAGACGGATGGGTTGACCTTTTTCAGGCAAATGAAACATTTGTTGTAACGTCATTTCTTTATCATAATGAAAGAGATGGAACCTTTAAGGAGGTTTCTCAAGCAAGCGGGCTTGGAGATTTTCATATTACGAATTCAGCCGTTTGGTTTGATTTTAATAATGATGGCTATCCTGACCTTTTCTTAGCAAATGATGGTTTGAATACGCTCGACTTGAATGACGGGGATGGAACGTTTACAGATATTACTGATGAAGCTGGAGTTAGCGGAGATGCAGAATGGAATTCTGTTGCTGCTTGCCTAGGTGACTTTAATAATGACGGCTTCTTGGACCTATATGTTGTAAACATCTTTTCAACTACTTCAGTGAGAAACGCTCTTTATAGAAATAATAGGAATGGTACGTTTACAGATGTAACTGAAGAAACTCAAACTGGAGACGTAGGGGATGGAAGAACGTGCGCTTGGGTTGATTTTGACGGGGATGGAAGGATTGATCTTTTTACTACAAATCACGTTAATCCAAGTAAGCTTTTTAGAAATCTTGGTAATGGGAGGTTTGTAGATGTTGCTCCTCAGGTAGGTTTGGATTCTCCTATCGATGTGTTTGCTGCAACATGGGGGGATTATAATAATGACGGCTTTATGGATGTCTTTTTAAATGGGCATATTGGATCGGTGCTTATGGAGAATAGTGGTACTGAAAACAACTTTCTTATAGTGAAGCTAGTTGGTAATGGACAAACGACTAATACCTCAGCTATAGGGACAAGGGTAGAGGTTAATACTTCAGAGGGGGTTCAGATAAGGGAGGTTTCAGGCGGGCGCGGGTGCTGTGAGCAGGATATGCTTCCAGTTCATTTTGGAGTTGGCAGAGTCAAGATAGTGGATATTTTGGTTAAATGGACGAGTGGAGAAGAGTGCTCTTTTCCCAACATTAATGTTGAGGGTGGTCGTTTATTTCAGGTTTCGGAAGACGCATGTGATATGATCGAATTTTAGCCAAGGTGCATAGAAGCTATATAGATTGGCAAGGGTTGATATTAAATCGAATGTTAAAGTTCAATTGTAAACCTCCGTTTATCAATAATCCATATTGTAAAGAAAGTAAATAAAAGGGGTGAAGCAACTATTCAAATTCAAAATCGCTTAAGAGATCGGCCCGTTATCACTTTTGATGTTACCCTCATGTAGATGCCCAACTGCCCAATTTATTTTGTAGTGCTGCTAAGATCTCATTTTCATATATGTTAAAATAAACCAAACTCATGGTTTCCATCTCTGTGGTTCTTCCCGCATATAATGAAGCAAAAAATATTGAAAAGACTGTTAACGATACTGTTTCGTATCTTGAGAGAAAAGTTACTTATTATGAAATCATCGTGGTAAATGATGGCTCGGTTGACGGTACCCGAGAGGTTGTAGAAAGACTATCTTTATCCAATCCAAAGATAGTTTTAGTAAATCATCCAATAAATCTTGGTTATGGCTCTGCTCTTAGGAGCGGATTTGAAAGAGCATCCTTGGATTACATATTCTTTATGGATAGCGATGGTCAGTTTGATATAAATGATATTGACCGTTTCTTGCGGTATATAGAAGATTATGACGTCATAGTCGGGTATAGAGAAAAAAGGGCTGACCCTTTTATTCGTTCACTAAATACGTGGCTATACCATCTTTTTATACGGTTTCTATTTGGATTGAAGTTGAGGGATATGGACTGTGCGTTTAAACTTTTTCCTAGAACCGCCTATTATGACATTAGACCAATAAAATCCGGTGGTGCGCTTTTCAGTGCAGAGTTGATTATTAAATTAGGAAAAAAGGGGTTTAAAATTAAAGAGGTTCCAGTTAGACACTTCCCTCGTCGGTTTGGAAAGCAAACAGGCGCGAATCTTAAAGTAATATTGAGAATGTTCAAGGAGTGCTGGAAACTGAAAGATGAGCTTAAGGTTTGATAAAGGGGTAAAAGCTTAAGAAGGGAAATACCTTTTTTCCCTCGCTTCCTGTCGCGGATAGCATGTCACTTAAGCTTTTTGTAAAACAAGAGTGAGATTCTTCTATTATCTTACCTTAAATACATAATAATTCTCTGATTCTAATATGGTCGGAAAATTATTCTTATAAAATTCTAAATTTGGCTCCAGTTTCTCTCTTATCTCAGGAGGTCCTATCACTACAAAGTCTATTCCATATTGATTAAGAAGGTTCTTTGTGCCTATACCTCCCTTATACATTTTTCCTACGTCGTCTAATCTTTTACTAAAGTCTACCCCTTGACCCCAAAGACTCCCTGCATAACCATGAAGTATACGTCTCCCTGTTAGAAGAATAAAGTGGTTATAGGCAGGGGCCGTAAGGAACCTAGACTTCGGTTCTGTTGTCTTCTTTATAATCTCTGCCAGTTCTAATTCTTCGTTGTTATTCTCTGAGTAAAACTGCGTAAAAGTTCTACCTACACTTGTAATCCCGGAAAATACAAGGGTTAGAAATAGGAAAATGGGAATAATCTTATAAGTATTTTTCCATAGAGAAGCCAGTCCATAAGATACATAAGGAATCGAGCCAATGTTAAAATATATCAATACCTTTACATTATCCCAATCCCAAGGGGTAAACTGTATGAAATTTGTGATTAAAAAGACGAGTATAAATGGAATAGCAAATTTCCTTTGAGAATTGGAGAGGCTTTTGCTAAATATGAGTGTTCCTAAGAGAATCGGGATGAAGAGTCCGGTATTTTTTAGATAAAACCAGAAGGCATTTTCTTCGTTAGCCATCCATCCCAGATGAATATTAAAGAAATGATCTGTGCTTTCTCCACGGGGCATAAGGTAAAGAGCCTGGGGTAGGGATAACACTCCCGCCGGGATAAAAAACCAAAGCCATCTGACAGATGGAAAAAGAAGGAATAAAACTGCGCTCATTATACCTAAACAAAAATAGCTATGGGCGTGAAAAAGAGGAAGCATGCCTGCTAAAACACCTGCCAGGGCATAATGTCCTTTTGATCCCCTTTTCATGCCAACCCAAAGCATTGTGAGGACAAGAATTGACATTGGAAAGCCGAATAAGAAGGGTCTTTGAGGAACAAGAAGAGATGTGGTGGTATTTATCCACCGGTATCCCAGGTCTCCAATGTTAGTGTAATCATTGAGGTATAAGAAAAAATTTATTAGGTTTTCTCTATGGTTAATCAGATCCTTAAAGAATTGAATAAATCCTAAGCCCCCGTTAAAGAAGAAAAGAAAAGGGCTCATGGCGGCGGCTATTTTATCTTGGGTTAGACGGTAAGTAAATAAGTATACTATTCCCAGGAGGGCTATACTCAGCACTATACCCTGAAAGGTAAAGGCACCCCATAGGCTTAAGCCCGATTTCATAAGAAGAGCGGTGAAGAAATCCGAGAGAAAGTAATAGCGAATAGGGTAACCGCTATAAATCGTGTGTTCCGGAGGGAAATTCTCTCCGTAAAGGAAAGAGTTTATTATACTCCAGTGGAAGGGTAAGTCTCCTAGGTTGTAGACTAGCCCTGTATAGAGCCCATCAATCTTCCAAAGTATTACTCTACTAAAAAGAATATAAAGAACAGGATAAAAAATACAACATAGAGCAGAAATGGGGATAAGCACCTCAGAGTGAAAAATCTCTTGATAATAAAATCTAAGACGCATCTTAAAAAAGTTGAAGTATAAAATTAAGAGGGCAATTAACAATTGTATGACTGTAATAAATAAAATGGTTTTTAAATCCAGTCCAAAAATAAGTGATTCAATAAAGCCAATCCAAGTAGAGGAGACGAAACCTATTAGGGTCCCATAAAAGATTCTCTCTTCAAACAATAACTCATCCTTGAAGAAAATGGTGACAGCAAAGCCAAAGAGGAAGGAGGTAAGGATAAAGAGGAAAGATAAAAGCATTTGACAGTGAGTTAAGGCTCTATGAGCCTTGGGCTGTCTTTCTTAAGGATTAACAACTATTATATCTATGGGAGCCAGGTATTCAAGACGTTTATTAGGCGTTAAGGAGTTAGCCAAGCAAATAAAAATAGCCCGTGAGAAAATTTAGACCCTGGGTGTTAGGAGAGTATATGGCGTAAGTTCTGAATTTTTCCCCCACCTAGGTGCCCGTTTAAACACACTTTAAATCCTCCCCAACAAGTGGGGAGGAGAAATAAGCTAGAGAATTAGTTCCTAGCTTAATCCATTTCGTTTCATGTACTACTTTTCGTTGCAAGGTTAGAGGTATACTTGAATAAGCCCTCAGGGTATATATATTATAAAACCTCAAAGTATAATCGCTAAAAGAACCATCAGGACATTGAGAACCTCTAACCCTAAAAAGTTGATACCCGTTTCTGTAGTGATGCCCGTCTTTAATGAGGAGGGGATAATAGAGAAGACGGTTCGGGATTTTTACTCTGAGATAGTTGCCCCTATGCCCGGCTCTGAAATGGTTATTGTTGACGACTGCTCTACAGATAAAAGCCCTGAGATTCTTAAAAAACTGACTGACGAACTTCCTTGCATCCGAGTTCTCCGGCCTGCGATGAACGGTGGGCACGGGAAAGCCCTTAGGCTCGCATTTGAAAACGTTAAATGCGACTTAATATTCCACACAGACAGCGACTACCAAAACGATCCCAAGGACTACTGGAAGCTCTATGAAGAAATTGAAATGTGCGACTTTGTAATTGGATACAGAGCCGTCCGACACGACCCGCTGCCACGTCTCGTTATTACACGACTCGTACGGTTGGTTAACCTTGTCTTATTTGGTTTTCACATCCGGGATGCTAACTCCCCTTTTAAGCTCATCCGAAGAGATTGCTTGAAGGAGTGTCTTAAAGAGATTAACACCGAAGCCTTTGCACCCTCCATTTTACTAGCTGTTACGGCTAGTTGGAAAGGGTATCGTCTAAAGGAGGTTCCTGTAACCCATCTCCCCCGAAGAACAGGACGGGTCTCTATAGTAAGGTGGAGGCTTATAAAGGTTTGCTTCCGAACCCTACGAGAGATTTATGAGTTGAGGAGGAGATTAAGTAATTCTAGAGGGACTGAGAGTTAATAGGCAATACATTACACAAGATGCAAGATGCAGGATACAAGATTCATCATGTATCGTGAATCATGTATCATGCATCATTTAATGAACATCAGATGAAAAAAAAGATTATAGGTACAGCATTTAGTACAATCTTTTTGGTCTTAGCCCTTTATAGAGCCAATTTTGCTCAAATCGGAGGGGTGATAATTGGAGCAAAAATAGGCTGGCTGGTTTTGGCTGCCGCTGTCTATATTTGCAGTTTTATTCCTCGGACACTGCGTTGGCAGAGATTACTCCTGCCTGTAAGACCCCTTCGGTTTTACCAACTACTACCTGTAATTTTGGTTGGATACATGGCTAATAACCTCTTGCCAATGCGGATGGGAGAGCTTTTTAGAGCATACTTTCTAAAGGAAAAGAAGGACGTTAGTGGCTCTTCGGCTTTAGCTACGATCTTGGTTGAACGTGTCTGTGATGGGCTTACGCTGGTGCTAGTCTTGACGGTGGTCCTAGCCCTTTTCCCGCAAGAGGGGTGGGTGCACACTGTTGGTTGGATAGCCGGGGCGGTGTTTTTCACAGGGATTATGGGAACTATTCTTCTGCCGAGGTATGAAGGTCTTATACAAAAGATACATCTTTTATCCCGGCTCAAAGACAAACCCGGGGGCAAATGGCTATCTACCAAATTTGGGGCATTTCTTATTGGTCTTCGTGGGCTCTCTTCTCCAGCCGACTTTGCAGTTGTAGGGATTCTCTCGGCTTTAATCTGGCTCGTGGAGGGAGTGGTTCTTTATCTCGTCACCTTGGCTTTTGGTCTTTCACTTTCTCCTGCAGGCATTGCTTTAGTGCTTGTGATTATAAATTTCAGCACTATGATTCCATCGGGGCCAGGGTTTATAGGAACCTTTCAATATGCCTTTGTTCTTTCTTTTGGGCTGCTTGGGATTGCAAAAGAGACTGCAATCGCTGTCTCCATTGCTACACAACTGGTTTTCTTCAGTATAGTGAACCCTGTGGGTATCGGTTTACTCTGGAAACATAACCTTTCGCTGAGAAGGGTGCAGTGAGTTGTGGTAAAATTAGATAATTCATCTTAAGAAAAGAGAGGTTTATGACTAAGCGCATTATAATAGTTGGTGCAGGTCCTACAGGGCTTGGAGCCGCTTATAGACTTCGAGAACTGGGTTACACAAACTGGAAGATATATGAGAAAAACACCTACCTTGGGGGCCATGCCTCTTCTCATCAGGATGAAAACGGGTTTGTCTGGGATGAAGGCGGGCATGTTATATTCTCACATTATAAATACTTTGACGACTTCATTGATAAACTATTGGGGAAGGATTATTTAGAACATATGCGGGAGAGTTGGATTCGCATGATGGGGTTATGGGTTCCATATCCTTTTCAAAACAATATAAGGTATCTACCTAAAGAGGCGCAAGTAAAATGCATTACAGGACTAATTAATACACAGATTAAAGCGGGCAAAAGCGCTGTTAATTTTAAAGAGTGGATCATCGAAACCTTCGGGGAAGGAATAGCCGAGTACTTTATGTATCCCTATAACTTCAAGGTCTGGGCAACTCCCCTAGAACTCATGGACAAGAACTGGATAGCCGAGCGGGTAAGCGTGGTCAATATTAAGAGAGTTATAGAGAATATAATCTACGAGAGGGACGACGTTAGCTGGGGGCCTAATAACAAGTTTAAGTTCCCTCTTTATGGGGGAACCGGTGAGATATATCGCAGGTTAGAGCCCTATATGGAAGGGAACGTGGCTTATGGTAAGAAACTTGTCGAGCTTGATCTAAAAAAGAAGGATGTCAGGGTCCAAGATGGCTCAGTTGATAGATACGATTTTTTAATAAACACCTCTCCTCTTGATAGGTTGGTAGAAATAATAAGACCGGTCGCTCATGAGCTACGGGATGAAGTAAGAAGAGGGCTCAAACACAGCAGTATGTTTGTAGTAGGTATCGGAGTCAGGAAAAGACTTGAGAGTAACAAATGCTGGATGTACTTTCCGGAGGACACGTCCCCATTTTATAGGGTGACCTACTTTTCCAACTATTCACCGAATAACGTCCCTGAGGGCAGGGTAGATACATACTGCTCCATGATGTGTGAGGTTTCCTACTCCGAGTTTAAAGGTAAAAATAAAGATACGATAGTTGAGGATACAATCCAAGGACTAATTAATACCGGCATGATTAAAGATAGAGAAAAGAAGCTCATCGTATCAAAGCACTTAATGGATGTAGATTATGCCTACCCAACCCCGACCCTTGAAAGGGATATAGTCCTGAGGGCAATTCAGCCCTTTTTGATGGAGAGGGGCATTTATTCAAGGGGTAGATTTGGCGCGTGGAAATATGAAATTGGAAATATGGACCACTCTGTCATGCAGGGCAAAGAGGCGGTTGACAATATTTTGGAGGGCACCACAGAAGTGACATGGAGTTTGTAATCGCAGTCATATTTCTCATAACTTCCTACCTATCCGGTTATCTCCTGACAGTCCGCTTTTTCCCGAGTTTCAGAAGCTTACTGCGTATTGCCTCCGCCTATATATTAGGGACCCTTATGTCTGTGTGGCTTGTTCTTGTACTGTCGTTAATTCTCTATCCGTTCACTGAAGAAGCTATGAGTGTGGGGTTCACCCTTACAACTGCTTTTCTTGTAGTCTTCACAGTACATCAGCGTACCTTCTTCAAGGCACCACTCGATCTGAGACCATCCCATGTTATCTTTTTCATAATTGCTTTCCTTTACTCCTGGATACTCTTCTCAAGTACATTTGACTACGACTTGGAATCTCACGAAATAAAAGTCGCAGGGCTTATATGGAGCGACTACGGGTTCCATATTCCTTTAATACGTTCCTTTAGTCTTGGCAACAATCTCTCCCTGGAACACCCGCTCTATGCACATGAAATTATTCGCTACCACTTTTTATTAGATTTCATGGTGGGAGTCCAGGAGAAGATGGGAATCCCGTTGGATTATGCGCTTAATATACCGAGTGCCTTATTCTGGACATGCCTACTAATTTCTATCTACTATCTATCAAAAAAACTTTTCTTTGATAGTCGTTTTGTCGGATTCGTCTCTGTGGTTCTCTTTTTACTAAACAGCTCGCTTTCTTTCATTGAGTTTGTCAATAAATATCCACCTGCATCACTTGGCTCTCTTCTAAGTTCATGGTGGAACCTCCCTGGATATGTTGCCTTCGGTCCCTGGGATAGAAATATTATTTCGGCTTTTTGGAACTGGAATATATATATCAACCAAAGACACCTTGCCTTTGGTTTTGCACTTGTATTGCTCGTTCTTATTCATTATATAGATGAACACATTAGGGGAGAGAAGATAACAACTTATATTCAAAAGGCTTTCGTTGGGCTGATAACAGGCTTGTTGGTCCTATGGCACAGTCAAGCCTTTGTTTGCCTCTTTGGACTCCTGGGGCTGTTTTTTATACTTTTTCCTGAGAGAAAGAAAAGCCTAGTAGCCCTCATGTTTGCTTTCCTTATAGCGCTTCCGCAGATCCTTTGGCTTCAGAAAAGTTCTCTAGATGTAGAGAATCACTTTGCACTCAGCACCGGATATTTAGTCGTAAACCATCTAATACCTATTGATTTTATGCCCTATCAGTTTCTTAACCGGGGGATAAGTTTCATAGTTTCTTTTATACGCTACTGGTTCTTAAATCTTGGCTTGAGTTTTATTACTATCCCCATTTCCTTCTTCCTGGTAGATAGACAGAGAAAGAAGATTTTTCTCATGTTTTTAAGCCTATTCATTTTAGGAAATCTCTTCCGGTTTAGTCCCGACATGCCAGGCAACCATAAGTTCTTCAACCTCTGGCTTATTCTTTCCAACGGGTTTACTGCATATCTACTCTTTCGCCTTTTTCGGCTCGGCTGGGGTGGTCGGATAGCCACTGTCATTCTAATTTTTTTTCTGACTGTCTCTGGGTTAATTGATGCGATGCCTATAAAAAATGATGGTACTATTACTTTCCAAGATGTTGAAAAGCAACCAGTAGCAAAGTGGATTGTGGAAAATACTGACAAGGATGATGTCTTTCTTACTACCATTCGAATCTACAACCCTGTCTCCTTCACTGGTAGAAGAGCCATGATAGGATGGCCGTATTTCGCTTGGTCATCGGGCTATAGTAAACCTAATAGAGGAAAATTAGTGGAGAAAATTTATGGGGCTACATCCAAGGAGGAACTATGTACACTGCTTAGAGAGAATCAGATCGACTATGTTATGGTAGAAAAACAGCCTGAGAAAGACCCTATGTTCAGAATAAATCAGAGATTCTTCGATAGTAACTTCAAACCGGTATTCTCCAGCATAACATCTGATTTGAGGGAACGGGTTTTCGCAACTAAAGATATGTGTGAAGAATAGGGATTAGAGATGCTAAAACTAAACTACCGTAAGAATCCAATGGGATTCAATAAAGATGGTCTTAGATTTATTTAAAATTCGAATAAGTTTCTGGAGGGGAAGGTATATGTATGGTTTAGGTGTTTACGAGTCTACAGGTTTGTGGTTTACGTGTTAGCGCGTTGGTGTTAGACTAGCTAGCTTGCAAGCTTGCCAGTCTGAAGCAAAATAAATAGGGAATAAACAAGAACATGGAAAAAATTGCCTGTCCCCTATGCAATCTGGAGAGGGAAGAACTTCTCTACGTTCTAGAAGGCTACCACATAATGCGGTGCCTCTCGTGTAGCCTCGTTTACCTGAATCCCAGACCCACAGAAGAAGATATGAACAGGTATTATAAAGAAGAAGGATACTTCCAGTCTCATAGTCAAAGGAAAGGTTATAGTGATTACTCGGCTCAGGAAGGCTCACTCCGCCTCACCTTTAAGAAATTTCTAGCACATCTCGGTAAAGAAGGAATTCTAGGGGGCAGGCTCCTTGAGGTGGGCTGCGGCTACGGTTTCCTTCTTATGGAAGCCGAATCCTATTTCGAAGAAGTAGTCGGCTTAGACCTATCTAGCTCTGCCTGTCAGGAAGCGGCGAGTAGGGGGCTAAGGGTAATAGAGGGAACTGTTGAGGATTTAAGCTGGTCGTTTTCTTCTTATTTCAACGTGGTTTTATCTATAAGCCTCTTTGAGCACCTGTATAATCCAATAAATTATCTAAGTAGGTGTCGAGATTTGCTCTTCCCCGGAGGATATGCAGTTATTACGACACCTAATGTAGAGGGCTTCTGGGCTCGCTTGATGGGAAAGCGATGGATTTCTTTTAAGTTGCCTGAACACATCGTCTACTACAGCCCATCGACTCTGGGGAGGATAATGAGGGAGCAGGGGTTCTCGGAAGTGAGATTTTTTTCCTACGGTCAGTATGCACCTCTGGAACTGCTTATAGAAAAGCTCTCGGTCTACAGCAGTGGTTTGTCAAAAATACTGAACAAGGTTTTAGAAAAAACTCCTTTTAGAACAAATACTTACATACCAGGAATTATGATGACCGCAGTAGGGAGGAAGGCATAGGCAGGGGATTAAATGAGAAGAAAAATTATTTTTACTGCTTCCTTTTTGTTGTCTGTAGTCTTTGCATTGGCTGGTCAATACCAGTTTTCATATTCAAGGGATTTAGAAACGGGATCCGTATTATATCTGTTTGCTGTTATACTTTTTTATACAAGTTATCGGTTCCAACAGAAGGAGAAAAGTTTTCATAATGAATTAACCGCCGATAGGAATATACCAGAACCAGGTATTGCCATAAGTTTAGATCTTAAAAGCTGGCGATTCTGGTTGCAGTTATTCTCTTTTGCCTTGTTTGCTTATGTTCTTTTCCTCGCTTATCAAAAGACGGACTCCATTTTTACATTGCTTGCATGGACAGCAAGCCTTGTTCTTTTTCTTATCTCGTTTATGGAATTAAGGAAAGTTTCGATCAAGTACTTACAAACTTTTATAACCAAAAACCATTATGAACTCATAGCAGTAGGCTTAATAACGGTAGTTGCATTATGGCTGAGAGTTTCTCGACTGGAAGTCCTACCGGCGATGAATCAAGAAGAGGGGTTTGCTGGAATGGGAGCACTCGATGTAATGGAAGGAAGGCTTTCAAACCCTTTTGGGTTTGGACCGGTTGCCGTCAGAGCTTTTACTTATTACCCAGCCCTTTATTTCTACGGCGAGGCATTATTCATTAAACTTTTCGGTGTAGATATATTCAGTATTAGGCTTTTCTCCGCAATTGCTGGTACCTTATCTGTCATCTTCACTTACCTATTGGCAAGGGAGATATTGGGAAGGGGTGTTGGGATAATAACCAGCATTCTGGTAGCAGTGGCTGGAATCCATATCCACTTTAGCAGATTTGCATTTCCTTTTATTCAAAGCTCTCTCTTTGGAACTATGACCTTATATTTTCTTGTCAGGGCAATCAAGAATAAGGCTCCGATTGACTTCATCCTGGCTGGTTTTAGCATGGGATTAGCCCAGTATTTTTATCCAGCTTCCCGCATCCTCCCTTTGATTGCCTTTACTTTCTTTATCTTTAAGATCATTCAAAGAAGGGATTTCTTGCCTCGATATTATAAAGGCTTAATCGCCCTCTTTGTGGCATTTGTCTTAACCTTTGCACCTTTAGCATTACCCATTGGGGGAAAATTCGGACATTTTAAAGAAGGTCCTTCCCGAACTTTTATCTTTGGAGGATGGTGGGCGGCTGATTATACAAATAGACTTAAATCTGGGGAAAGTCTCTGGCACATCATAGGAGAGCAGATAGGTCGCTCGTTCCTCTCTTTTAACTTTTATTCAGACAAAGGTTTTTTTATTTATGGGGATCTAAATAGGCCCATGCTAGAGTTTTTTACGTCTATCTTTTTCATACTTGGTTTATCTTATATAGTGTTTACTTGGGAAAAATCTGCTCACCTGTTATTGCTGATAGCCTTCTTTGGAGCTGTCTTTGGTCTTATGGCATTAACAATTGATCCCCCTACTTATTACCGCATGGTTGTCATTTTGTCTCTCCCATTTATTTTTGCGGCCGTTGGAATCTGGATATTCTTTGAATACTTAGGGGAAATTATCAGTTCTCGGAGGTTTCTCTACGTGGCCCTTTGCTGTTTGATGCTATTTTTAGTGTGGAGAAATTACCAACGATATTTTTCTGAGTATTTAAATAGCAGATATTGGGCGCTCTATACAGATCCATCCAACCAAATAGCACATTTTGTTAAATCCCTTGATCCCAGCTATAAGATCTATGTGCCAGATGCCTATATGCATGTCCCGTGGATGATGAAATTCATTATGGAAGATGCTCCTTATAAGATAGATTATCATCCATTACCCAAGGTCTTGCAGGACTTAGAAACGAATATTGGTAAGACAGTATTTATACTTATTCCAGAACAGGCCAACAACTTAGGTTTGCTGCAAAAAAGATTCCCAGGTGGTATTACTCGCAGCTTGAGCGATGATTTCCAATCTATCAAGATTTATAAAATTGAATAAGTAATCCAAAAATGGGGTTGTGGAATTATTGGAGTCACAAATTTAACAGCCTACCTACCTTTCACGGGACGGTAGAGGGAGTCTTACCAAAGAGTATTACACCGAGAACAGTTCGAGGAGGAAATTGGAGTGTTGGCGGTTTTATGTCTGGTTCTAGCCTGTTTTATTGGATATAGCTTTTTAAAGAAGGCTTTACCCCAGCTTTTTAATGTGTCTAAAACAAAAAGCCTTTTTAGAATGCCTATTAAGCTGACAGATGATGTTTTGCGGCTATCTTATCGGGGCGGAGATTAGATTAAAATGAGAAGAAAAATTATTTTTACCGCTTCCTTTTTGTTGTCGGCAGTCTTTGCATTGGCTGGTCAATACCAGTTTTCATATTCAAAGGCTTTAGAAACGGGATCTGCGTTGTATCTTTTAGCTATTATACTTTTTTATATAAGTTATCGGTTCCACCAGAAGGAAGAAACTTTCAGTCAGGATTTCATCGATAACAATAAGAGTACGATAGAACCAGCGATAGATATAAGTTTAAGCCTGAAAAGCAGGCAATTCTGGTTGCTTTTATTCTCCTTCGTCTTGTTTGTTTACGTTCTTTTCCATGCTTATCAAGAGACGGCATCCATTTTTACCTTGTTTGTATGGACGGCAAGCCTTGTTCTTTTTCTAGTCTCGTTTATGGACTTAAGGAAAGCTTCGATCAAGTCCTTACAATCTTTTATAACCAAAAACCATTATGAACTCATAGCAATATGCTTAATAACGGTGGTTGCGTTATGGCTGAGAGTTTCCCGGCTGGAGAGCCTACCCTTTGGGGTGAATCAAGAAGAGGGCTTTGCAGGTATGGGAGGCCTTGATGTAATAGTAGGAAGGCTTTCAAATCCTTTTGGGTTTGGACCTGTTACTGCTCCAGGTCTTACTTATTACCCAGCCCTTTATTTCTACGGTGAGGCATTATTCATTAAACTTTTTGGTGTAAATATATTCAGCATTAGGCTTTTCTCTGCAACTGCTGGCACCTTATCTGTCATCTTCAGTTACCTACTGGCGAAGGAAATATGGGGAAGGGGCGTTGGGATAATAAGCGGCATTCTGGTAGCAGTGGCTGGAATTCATATCCACTTTAGCCGATTTGCCTATACCGATTGAAGAAGTCGAGAGGCTGCTCGAGTGGCTTAGGTCTGGATACGAGATTGCTATAGGGTCAAAGAGACTCAAAGAATCTAAGAGTTTGATTGATCAACCCCTGTACCGTAGGCTAATGGGAAAGATTTTTAATATTATCTTGCATCTATTTGTTATAAGGGGGATTAAGGATACTCAGTGCGGATTCAAATGTTTCAAGCGTGAGGCTGCTGAAAAGATTTTTCCGAAGCTCCTAATAGAAAGCTTTTGTTTTGATGTAGAGCTTTTATACCTGGCAAAGAGATGGGGAATTCCGGTCAAGGAAAACCTGTGCACTGGACTAATAGAGAAACTACAACTACCGTAAAAATCCTGTGGGATTCACTAAAGATGTTATTAGACTTATTTAAAATCCGGATAAATTACTGGCGGGGTAGGTATAAATAAAAAGCGTCATGGTCTCTACGATTTGTAGCGGAAACCTTTAGGTTCCCATATTAATGAAACAGCAGAGACTTGGCCGGAGGCCTTTATGTCGCCGCAAATGAAATTATGACATTTAGTGCCCATTCCCACTTAACCACACTCCTGCTTTACCGAGTAAACACTTAAACTCCTACGCTTGTACACAGGACTGTAAATGCTTTTGTAGTTCAGAGCAATTTACCTTGTTCCCAATC
>Ga0209342_10002781_pt1 | contig 18588 bp, 19 predicted proteins | sample RifCSP16_2_FD_184023 | JGI IMG/M metagenome (GOLD analysis project Ga0209342, IMG submission 184023) | Soil microbial communities from Rifle, Colorado - Rifle CSP2_sed 16_2 (SPAdes) (version 2) | ecosystem: Environmental > Terrestrial > Deep subsurface > Rock core/Sediment | place: Rifle... | reverse complement strand
GAACAGACTGGGTCAAATGAACCCTATTATTTTAAAAGTGGGGAGTAAACCTTATAAATTGCCCATTTTATTCTAAGTTTATTGCTTTTCAATCCTTAAAGTGGGGAAGAAACATCTCGAAATATAGTAAAATTGTTCATTTGGCACAGTCTGGAAGCGAAACCCAACAATTCAAAATTATTCATACCCTATTTCCTCATCAAGCTTAATCTCAGTACCAGATCCCCCAATCGTTATCATAAATACCTTGCTTTACAAATCGGTGAAAGCTGGAATATTGACTGGAAACCTTTATATTCATTCTGGCGTCACTGCTAAAATAACTTTTAACAAATTGTCGTACTTTGCTGAATATGATTATTTTGCTTTCCGTTTACCTTGTATCTCTTCTATAATAGTTTCAACGTTTATGCCTTTTAACCAGTGTGCTCTTTCTTTGGTATAGTCACCCATTCCTGTTTCAAACTGCTGAAGAAACCGTGCCATGCCTACAGGTCCCAGAGCTTTAGTTAAAGCCTCCAAACCTAGTTTTCTTAAAATAGAAGGACTCAATGTTTGAGTACTCATTTTTCAATCTCCTCCATTAACCATTTGACGGGATTTTCCACCCTTACCTTTAAAATACTTTTGTTTTGCAATGCTTTACGCAGCAAATTATCATCTGTGGTTAATAAAATATCTGCATTACCTCTTTCAGCGCATGCAATATGCAATGAGTCAAGGGAGCTAAAATTTAATTTTTCAAGTTCCATCGCTCGCTTTTCTATGTCTATGTCAACAATAATAAAAGATTGTGAAATTGTAGATAAGAAGATTACCTTTTGTTTTCTATCATCATCGGGTATTTTAGAAATCTCAATGTCAATAACCTCACTACTTAAAAAAATATTGCCTTTAATTCCACAACTATCAAGAATGGTAAGAACGGCTTCTGATTCAAGACGAACCCTGTCTTGAGTATGATCGTCAAATGGTCTATTTAAACAGCAGACATCAAAATAAATTTTCATAAAGTTTTTTGAATTATTCTATCACATCTTAATGTGTTTGCATAACAATTCCTATATGGCAATTGACAATAACGTTGGATATCACTTTATTTTTGTTTTTGCAGACTTTAATAAATCTCAAAACGTCAACAACTCTATTAATTCCTTCCTCGAAAATGCCTTAAACATGGCATTGTCTGATTCTACGATGGAGTTCATGAGGGATGCCTTCTTTGTGATCATGGCGTCGATCTTTTCTTCCAGTGTGCCTTTGGTGATGAGTTTGAAGACCTGGACGCCACGGGTTTGGCCAATGCGGTGGACGCGGTCGGTGGCCTGGTCTTCCCGTGCGGCGTTCCACCATCGGTCATAGTGGATGACCACTGAAGCCGAGGTCAGGTCAATACCCAAACCGCCTGCCATCAGGCTGCCCAGGAAGACATTACAGTCGGGGTTGTTCTGAAATCTCTCTACGACCTTACCGCGATCCACGGTACTCCCTCGTAATGATTCAAATTTCACTCCGATACTTTTCAGCCAGTCGCCGATCATATCAAGCATCTCCAGGTATTGAGAGAACACCACGGCCTTTTCTCCGGATTCCAGCGTCTCCTCCATAATTTCCTTGAAGAGTTCGAATTTACCCGAAGTAGTCCCCTTTGGTGTTGTTCCATTCAAAACCAGTTTTGGGTGATCGCAGAGCCGTTTCAATTTGGTGAGCAGGGCAAAGATGTGGATATATTCCACAGGCTGGCTTTCGTCACGTAATTTCGCGATAAGCGTGCTTCCCCGTTCACTAATGATGTCTTTGTACATGACAATCTGAGCCGATGACAGGGTACAATATCGTTTCTCTTCTGTTTTCGGCGGCAGTTCAGTTAAAACGTCTTTCTTGAGCCGTCTCAGCTTAAAGGGATGGATAATCTTCTTTAATATTTCGCGTTTTTCATCATCCTGATATTTCGTGATCGGATTCTCGTATCGTTTCCTGAAATCCTGCATACTTCCCAAATAGCCCGGCATCAAAAAGTCGAAGATTGACCACAATTCCGACAACCTGTTTTCTATTGGGGTGCCTGTTAGCGCAAGGCGATGATGCGCTTTGAGGGATTTGGTTGCTTTACACATATGTGTCTTGTGGTTCTTGATTTTTTGCGCCTCATCCAGGACTACGTAATTCCAATGAACCTTGCTAAGAGCTTCAACATCACGAGAAAGGATACTATAGGTCGTTAATACAACCGGCGGGAGATTGCCAGAAAGGATGCTATTTCTTTCTTTCCCATAAAATCGGGTTAATTTTAATTCAGGGGCGTACGTTTGAAGCTTGGATTCCCAGTGGTCCAGCACCGAGGTTGGACAGATGACCAGGTTGGGCAGGTTCGGCTCTGTTTGTAAGGCAGAGAGGATTACTACCATAGCCTGATGTGTTTTGCCGAGTCCCATTTCATCGGCAAGGATGCCATTGAAACTGTTTGTGTGGAGGAACCAGAGCCAGTCGTGACCAGACTGCTGGTAGGTACGTAATTCTCCCTTGTATGAATCAACAGGTGGCGCTGGCTGTGGCGGTGTAATGCGGTCAAACTTCATCAGGAATTTCCGCGTTTCATCACAGGTGGTTACTTTCACCTTTTTATCGCATTCTGCCCTGGTGCGCAAATAGCCCAATTTGGGCATCTTTATCCGTCCGTTCTCAATAATTCCACTACCACGCTGCCAGAGGCCTAAGATATCTTTAGGGATTTCGATATAATCCATATCCTTTCTGATGCAATGGTTTTTATCAATGCTTGCCAGGATTTCCTGTAGTGTTATGGTATGTTTTCCTACTTTGTATACGGGGTCAAGCCACAACCAATCACTATCACAAACCTCTACCTGCATATATGAAACATCGGGATTATCGTGGACTTCCACAAGTTTTAATCGTTCTGACGGTTTAAAGGAAGGTTCGGCAAGTAATTGGTTGAAATCTTCCCTGAGAAAATCAATTGCATCCCTTTCTTTGTAAACGAGCGGTTTCTCATTGTTAAAATAAGGCTTAAATTGTGATGGAACGGGGGCTACCGGTCGATAGGAATTATTAAGCCATACCCATTCATCATTGATCTTGCAATCACGCAATTTTTCCACGGCAAGGAATTGCCCTTTTTTGCTGGTACTATTCAGTTTCAGGGTGGGGGATAATTCAAGGTGTCCCTGGTCGTTTATATCGGCATGGAGATGCGGAATGAAGGGAGTTTTGTAAAGTTTCGCCTGTCTTGCCCGTCCCGATAATTCCACCTGAGCGCCATCCATTTCTCTTAATTTTTCGAAGATGCGTGGACTTTTTGTAGCCGAGATGTGAAATACCGATTCATCTCCCCGCTCAGAGACCAGCTTGAGTTCGAGTTGTGGCCCGCCATTGAGCAAGTCTACCTTGAGATTGAAATCGCCAAATGCGGAAAAAATTTCACTTAAGATATTAGAGGGATTGTAGTCACAGAATGGTAAAGAATCAGGATCGTCAATATCCTTGAATTTTGGTATTACAAATGGCAAAGGATTAAAAAACTTTGGCTCCCGCGGCAATAATGGTTTATAGGCGCCTCTTTTATTTCGGTTTTCAATCCATTGCAATAATGTTGCAACGATGTGCTTGCATATCTCGCCGTCTGAGGCATACAGGCACGTACAATCCATATCGTATATTTCTACTTCGTCTGCGCAGATGGAGACTTCGTAGGGAAATGATTCGCTGCCTGAAACTGCTGCCGTTAATTCCCCGTCACGATATTTTAAATTAAGGACACGACCGCTTCTGAAATAGGAGAGTCCACGACTAAAGACGCCATTATTCGTAATTGATTTGATATACTCGGCTGTAATGGAACTTAATGAGGAGGTATTCATCAATTCATACTCCTTGTAAGAGGGAATAAAGGTTCTGAAATTTTAACAAATATACAACATATATACCAATTTAGCAACAAAAAGTCAACTAATGACCTTAAATTTTTTAAAGCATCTGGACTGAAAATAAAATTACAGAAACTTTTAATAATTATTGACATATTAAAAGTTATTCGCTATATTTTTAATATAAATTTCCTTGTTAAATGTTTTATAAAAACGAAAATTATGAAAGAAAAAGCGTTTTCAGCAGGTGCGTACAAACAGCAATATCAGTACAAAAGTTTTAGTCCTTCAACAATCAGCAAGCCTTTTAAATGGCAGGATGCAAAAATTACCCTTCTTTTGGAAGAAGCGGGAAGGTTGTTGGGGGAACTTAATGCCTATTCGTTGCTTGTTCCAGATGTGAATTTTTTTATTCAAATGCACGTTGTCAAGGAAGCGACCACTTCAAGCCGCATCGAAGGAACTCGTACAGGAATTGATGAAGCGCTTTTGCCAGAAGAAGAGATTAACCCTGAAAGACGGGATGATTGGGAGGAAGTGCAAAACTATATCAGGGCGATGAATTATGCAGTTGCCGAGCTTGAGAAGTTACCACTTTCTATGAGGCTTTTAAAAGAAACGCATAAGATACTGCTTTCAGGCGTGAGGGGGAAGCACAAACGTCCCGGCGAAATAAGGATAAGCCAGAATTGGATTGGGGGATCGAGTTTACAAGACGCCTTTTTCATTCCTCCGCATCATAATGAACTTTCAGAGTTGTTAAGCGACCTGGAGAAGTTTTGGCATAATCAAGACCTGGATATTCCTCATTTGATTAAAATGGCTATCAGTCATTATCAATTTGAGACTATACATCCTTTTTCGGATGGAAACGGGAGAATTGGGCGACTGCTTATTACCTTACAATTGGTTGAGCGTAAAATTCTGCGCAAACCAACACTGTATCTTTCTGATTTCTTTGAGCGAAACAAAGGGTCTTATTATGATTCACTAACGCTGGTTCGATCATCAAATAATGTTGAACAATGGATCAAATTCTTTTTATCTGGAGTTATAGAAACTGCTAAAAACGGAGCGCTAACTTTTGAAAAAATTATTGCCCTGCGCCAAAATTACGAAACTAAAATATTAACACTTGGAAGGCGTGCAAAAATAGCCCAGGAGTTATTAAAATTCTTGTTTTCAAGACCAATAGTAAATGCGAATCAAATTGCTGGGAACCTTAAAATTACATTTCCTTCGGCTAACGCACTTATAAAAGATTTTCAAAGATTAGGCTTTTTTCAGGAAATTACCGGATTCGCACGCAACCGATTATTTGCTTTATCGGAATATCTTAATTTATTTAGAAGATAATCGTACGCGTCTTCAACGAATTTAGGCTGATGAAAGATAAAGTCATGAAATTTGATATCAAAACTGAAAAGATAGATGCCCTTATTCAACTGGCCATTCAGGAGGATATTGGGACTGGGGACATCACGACAGTAAATCTCATTCCTGATAGCCTGATTGTGGAAGGGGTTTTTATTGCAAAGGAAAGCGGCGTTATTGCAGGAATGCCCGTTGTTGAATACTTTTTCTCAAGGCTGGATAAGGATGTTTCTTTACAGCAAAGGATTAAGGAAGGGACTTGTGTTAACAAGGGCGAGGCCATTGCCAATATAAAGGGCAGCGCTAAGACTTTGCTTTCGGGTGAGCGAATCGCCTTGAACTTTCTTCAAAGACTTTCGGGGATTGCAACCATAACAGCGAAGTTTGTTGAACGGATAAAGCCGCTAAAAACTGCCGTTATGGATACGAGAAAGACCATCCCCGGCTGGCGTTATCTGGAAAAATATGCTGTAGCGATGGGTGGCGGTGTTAATCACAGGATGGGACTCTACGACCAGGCGCTTTTAAAAGACAATCACCTGGATATTCTAAAAGTAGAGACAGGTTTGAAACCTGTCTCTACTTCTTCCCATATCAGCATTATTGAAAAGGCTGTATCTGCATTAAGAGAAAAAACAAAAAGGGGGATTTTGGTAGAGGTCGAAACACGAACACTAGAAGAGGTTGCGGACGCCCTTAAGGCGGGTGTTGATATAATCTTGTTTGATAATATGAACATTGCACAACTCAAAGAGGCCGTTGAGACAGTTAAAAACTGGAAATCTTCCAAAGGAAAACGCAAGCCGCTTACAGAGGCATCCGGAAATATCACGTTGGAAAATGTGCGCCTTGTAGCACAAACGGGTGTGGACAGGATTTCCATTGGCGCCATTACCCATTCAGCAAAGGCGCTTGATATTTCATTGGAGATAAATTTGGCAAAAAATGTTTGAATAACCAGGCATTGTACAATAGAATTATGCTTTATTTTATTTGTGTTCATCAGGAACGCAATAACACAACAATGTTATAGTGGATGAATTGTGTGAATGCAGTTGTCGTAATTCCTGCCCGATACGCATCAACAAGATTACCGGGAAAATTAATCCTGCCAGAAGTCAAGGCGGTTACCGGAAGATATATCATAGAACACGTCTATCAAAATGTAAAACAGGCTAAACATATTCATAAAGTAATTGTTGCTACGGATAATCAGCTTATATACGATATTGTGAAAGGGTTTGGTGGCGAGGTGGAGATGACTTCAGGATTGCACACCTCCGGAACTGACCGAATCGCAGAGGTGGCAGGGCATTTGGATGCAGATGTTATTGTGAACGTACAAGGAGACGAACCAGAGGTGCATGCAAACATGATCGATCAGGTCATAGATACATTAGTGGAAGACAAAGAAACCGGAATGGCAACCCTTGCGAATATAATAAAAGATGCAACAGAATTGGCAAATCCAAATGTCGTAAAAGTTGTGCTGGATAATCGTGGATATGCACTCTATTTTTCCCGTTCGCAGATTCCTTATGTGCGAGATGGTAAAGATCCGATTAATGAGACTGGCGTTACTTTTTTGAAGCATCTCGGCATGTATGCCTACCGAAGAGAATTTTTATTAAGATATTCAAAGCTACCTGCTTCGGTTTTGGAAAGAGCTGAAAAGCTGGAACAGCTCAGGGCTCTCTCAAATGGATACAAGATAAAGGTCGCAATTACCAATTATACTTCAAGGGGTATTGACACAAGGGAAGATTTGATGGCATTTATGGAAAGATACAAACATGACTAAACATATATTTGTGACAGGTGGTGTGGTTTCATCTCTTGGTAAAGGGCTTAATTCCGCTTCTATCGGGATGCTGTTAGAAAGCAGGGGATTAAAGGTGAGGCTTCAGAAATTTGATCCGTATGTGAACGTTGATCCTGGTACGATGAGTCCCTATGAACACGGCGAGGTATATGTAACTGAGGATGGCGCAGAGACTGACCTTGACCTGGGACACTATGAGCGGTTTACGAATTCCGTGTCGAACAAATATTGCAATTTTACCACAGGTTCAATTTATCATTCGGTTATTATGAAGGAACGCAAGGGGGAATATTTAGGAAAGACGGTACAGGTAATTCCCCATATTACCAATGAAATCATTGAATGCATACAGAAACTTGACGGGCCGGACACGGACGTGGTTATCTCTGAAATCGGTGGAATTGTGGGTGATATAGAAAACCAGCCATTCCTCGAAGCGATCAGACAATTTGGTCAAAAGGCAGGCAGGGAAAATGTGCTCTATATTCATTTAACACTTGTTCCCTACCTCAGCGCTGCGGAGGAGATAAAGACAAAACCCACACAGCACAGCGTGGGTATGATGCGGCAGGCCGGTATCCAACCTGATATTCTTATTTGCAGGATGGAAAAACACCTGAGTGCAGAGATAAAAGAAAAATTATCGCTTTTTTGTAATGTAGACAAGAATGCAATTATCGAGGAGCGGGACGTAAAACCATATCTCTATGAAATTCCGTTGATTCTCGTTGAACAAGGTTTGGACAAGCTTATTATCCAGAAATTAGGGCTGAAAACCAATGGAGAAGACATCTCTAAGTGGTTGTCAATATTGGACATACTGAAAAATCCCAAGCAAGCAACAGAGATAGCTATTGTCGGAAAATACATATGTCATCAATCGGCATACGAATCAATTTATGAATCACTCATTCATGGTGGGATAGGTAATAATGCAAGGGTGAGGATGAGGAGGGTCGAGTCTGAGGATGTTGAAAAAAATGGAGCCAGGGCAAGCCTTGAAGGGGTAAGAGGCATCCTTGTTCCTGGCGGGTTTGGAATGCGCGGCGTTGAAGGAAAGATTGAGGCGATACAATATGCGAGGGAAAACAAAATTCCTTTCTTTGGCATATGCCTCGGATTGCAGTGTGCTGCTATCGAATTTGCGAGGAATGTGTGCAAACTGAAGGGTGCAAATAGTACGGAATTTGATGTCGATACCCCCCATCCTGTGATCAGTTTACTGGAAGAACAGCGTAAGGTATCTGGTAAGGGTGGGACGATGAGACTTGGGGCGCAGCCTTGCATTCTTCAGACAGGGACAAAGGCATTCAAGGCGTATGGAAGGCAAAACGTATCAGAGCGGCATCGACACAGGTATGAATTTAATAATACCTATAAGGAGACATTCTCAGCCAGCGGTATGGTTTTTAGCGGACACTCACCCAACGAACAATTAGTGGAAATCATGGAACTCAAAGACCATCCCTGGTTTGTGTGTGTGCAGTTTCACCCCGAATTTAAGTCAAAACCCACAAATCCACATCCATTATTCAAGGAATTTATACGTGCATCTCTGGCATTTTGAGTAAGGGGGTGTAATAGAATAACATTAACATCTTGCCTAGTATTTTCATTGATATAGCTTGAATTATAGGTTAATTATGTAACACTTATATTATTACAACCCCTAAGCGTGGGAATTGACTGGCATACCTTTGTCGTGAGGTGTGTAAATAATTGCTCAGGGGTGAATTCCCAGGGTATTTGCAATCCGGCTAAATTCTTCATTATTGTGAAAGGTAATTGTAATCCTCCCCCTTCCGTTCCTTTCTCTGATTGTCACCTTTGTCCCAAAAAATCTTCTGAAACGATCTTCTAAGTCCTCGATATGAGGCGTAGAAGTCTTTGTGGAGGTTGATTTGTGGGGTTTAAGCTGTTTTTTTTCCATCGAGACAATCATCTCGATCTGCCTCACAGAAAGGCCTTCTTTGATAATTTGGTCACAAAGTTTTATCTGCAACTCCTTCCCTTGAACGGACAGGATTGCCCGTGCATGTCCCATTGATAGTGTTCCACGTGAAACATTATCCTGGATTTCCTGCGGTAGGTCCAGTAACCGGATATAATTGGTTACAGAACTGCGTTCTTTTCCCATAGCCTTTGCAACCTGTTCCTGGGTAAGATCAAATTTGTCAATCAATTCTTTGAACCCTTTGGCCTTTTCGATGGGATTGAGGTCTTCCCTTTGGATATTTTCTATTAATGCAATTTCCAGACTGTGCAATCCATCGATATCTCGAACGATGGCGGGGATTTCTTTCAATCCAAGCTGTTTTGCCGCCCTCCAGCGGCGCTCGCCGGCGATTAACATGTATCCGTGCGCAAGTGGCCTGACAATGATGGGTTGTAAGATGCCGTGTTGTTTTATGGATTCCACGAGACCCTGCATCTCCTCGTCGTCGAAGATGTCGCGCGGCTGTGAGTCGTTAGGCTTAATGTCCCTCGGGTTTAATCTCATAATTACGTCTTGCCCTGCTTCTGCCTCTATCCCAATAACACCGCCGAGCAGAGATTGCAGACCGCGACTGAGGTTTTCCTTTTTAGACATGATGATCACTCCTTTTATGGTTGGTTTTCAGTTGAATTTCCATCACCGGGATGCTAGTATCTAGCTTGCTTTTTTGTGGTACAATGTTTCACGTGAAACATCCTCATGAGATAAAGTTAGTGTATTCGTTTTTTTTAAAATTGCAAGGTTTTTTTCATGTATAAATGCATATTTACAATTGCTGTTAATACTGCCAGGGAGGTTACACGGCAGGCCATATTTTATTGTATTGTCTTTGGAGGTATTTTGCTGATACTATTCTCCTTTTCTTTTACCCTGTTTGCCTTTGGCGAAGAGACGAAGATGATAAGGGAAATGGGCATATCGACGATTACCATTTGCTGCCTCTGCCTTGCGTCACTGAGTGCGGCAAATGCAATATCCAGGGAAATAGAAAAAGGTACCATCGTGACGTTACTGTCTAAACCCGTAAACAGGAAATCCATTCTTTTAGGTAAGTTTTTTGGGATACTGGCAGTTGCCTTTCCCGCATTTATGGTGATGGGTATTTTCTTGATCGTTTCCCTGTGTATAAAGGATTCCCTGGAATATCACATAAGCTTATCGACCTCATTTGCAAAGGTTGGTTATGCTACCATTTTCCGGCTTGTATTTTCATTTTTGCAAGTTGCCATCATGTGTACGATTACAATTGCTGGTTCTATTTATTTGCCCTTGGTATCCAATCTCAGTTGCTGTATGTTTATTTATGTGCTTGGGAATTTGATGCATTTTTTCCAAGGTCTTTTTCAGGGCAACGAAGGTGGTTTTTCATGGTATGTAACGTTTTTTTATGTGTTCTTTCCTAATCTGGAGAGTTTTAATACCATGGGCATGGAAAGTTGGTCTGAAAAACCGCTTAGTTTGAGTTATATGATACTGTCGATGCTGTATGCTATTTTATATATGACATTTGTTACAACATTGGCTTGTGAGTTTTTTGATAAAAAAGAATGTAGATAGTCATATCTGTACTGCTAGAAAGGACTTACAATTGATATATGGTGTGATGGGAGATATCCACAGTAATTATGATGCATTAATGGCTGTTGTTGATGAGTTACGGCTGGAACACGTTGATAAAATATTATGTGTTGGAGATATCGTTGGTTATGCCGCCGAACCGGCAAAGTGTATTGATTTAGTGCGTGAATTAAATTGCACCGTCGTAGCAGGAAACCATGACTACGCTGTGGTAGGAAAATTCCCCGTGAACTATTTTCATGCTGATGCAAGGGATGCAGTTGTGTGGACAGCAAGGCAACTCTCGAATGAGTACCTGGATTTCTTAAAAAAAATGCCGCTGGTTGAAGAGTTGGACGGCATTACTCTTGTGCATGGGTCTTTGAATCATCCCGAATTTTTTGACTATATTAGAACCGTAGTTGATGCGCAACTGAGTTTTGATTTGTTAAAAACACCAATTTGTTTTTATGGTCATACGCATATTCCATTAGTGTTTTATTTGAAAGAAGGAAATATCCATGTAGACAGAGGGCATGTTTTTGATGTAAAAAAAGCGGACAAAGTCCTCATAAATGTTGGTAGTGTAGGGCAATCACGCGACTGGGACCTCAGGGCTTCTTGTGCGATTTATGATACAGACAAAATGACTGTGGAGATCAGGCGAGTTAAATATAATATCAACAGCGCCGTACAAAAGATTTATTCAGCCTGTTTACCCGCAGTAAATGCTTTGCGATTAATGTAGAATTATAACGCTACTTCGGCAAGTATGGGATTGACAATAAATAACATGAACAACTTCATGTTGCTGTGCCCATCAGGGCTAAAGCCCCGGTAGGTCGTGTACCCACTAACCCCAGCCTTAAGGCCTAATGTTTATACACATCTTTGCGTTTCCCTAGTATAACGATTCCATAATAACGTTGCAATGATATGTTTTTTATGGCATACGAACCTCAAGAAAGGAGGTAAAGATGCCATTTGCCAGAAAAAGACCACTTACAATTTTGAACCGAGATGAAAAATCTTACTTACAAGCCCTAAACCGCTCACGAACAGAAGCGGCCCAAAGAGTAGAGCGTGCAAAAATTATCTTATTGTATTCGGAAGGCGTATCGGTTTCGGCGATAGCTCGTCAATTACAGACCAATCGTCCAAAGATCGAGCGATGCGTTGATAAAGTTCTCCAGCTAGGAGTTATGGCTGCGCTACAAGATTTACCAAGAAAGGGCAAGCCTCCTTCTATAACCAAAGAGGCCCGGTCCTGGGTGGTATCAATAGCCTGTCAAAACCCAAAAGATTTTGGATATTCATATGAACTCTGGACAACAAAACTGTTATCGAGCCATATCAAGGCAAACTGTAAGAAAGCTGGCCATCCCTGCCTTGGGAGATTATCTCGGGGAACGGTATCAAAAATTTTAACCAAAAGTGAAGTTCGGGCTCACAAGATCAAATATTATTTGGAAAAGCGCGATCCTGACTTCGAGGTCAAAATGGAGCAAGTACTCTATGTCTATAAGGAATTAGAAATACTTCGAAATTCAGAGCAAAAAGATTATTCTGTTGCAATTCTTTCATATGATGAGAAACCAGGAATCCAAGCCGTAGAGAACACTGCTCCTGACCTTCCCCCTATTCCTGGCGACAAGCCTTACTTTGCCAGAGACCATGAATATGTGCGTCATGGGACAGTTAGCTTGATGGCAGGAATTGACCTTTTGAATGGCAAAATTCATGGCTTAGTCGTTGAACGTCACAGGAGTCGTGAATTTATCCAATTTTTAAAAATGATAGATCTGAATTATCAAAAAAAATCAAAGATTCGTATTATATTGGACAACCATTCCGCTCACATATCTAAAGAGACGAGATCATATTTGTTAAGTATTCCGAATCGTTTTGAATTCGTTTTTACCCCTCCGACACAATGCTCGTAAGCATTTCAGATCGGGAAGGTGATATCTCCGAGTGTTTTTTGGAGGCCGCGCGCGTGGATGGGGGTAAGCGGGCTGAATATATAATTCGCGGTTGCCAGGACCGAAGCTTGCCGGAGAAGTTGGAAGATGGATGCTGTAAAAAATTAATGGAAGAGGTATCGGAAAAACCCGTTTTAGGAGAGGTGGAATTCAAGCTCCCCAAACATGTCCTCATGAAAATGGGGAGCAGAGGGGCGTTCCTCCCGAAGGGTGGTACAGTCGGTGCGGGCTGGCAGTGTTCGACTCAAGCCTCCGTATCGCAAAGGCGAAATGCTGCCTGAGGTGGAAATCAATGTGGTGTTCGTCGAAGAGATCAATCCTCCCGAAGGAGAAGAGGCGATCACGTGGTTGCTGCTCACCAGCCTCCCCGTAGACACCTTCGGGCAAGCGTGTCTCGTGGTGGAATATTACCTTTGCCGATGGCAGATAGAGATATATTTTAAAGTATTAAAGAGCGGCTGCAAGATAGAAGACCGTCAATTTGAGACGTCGGAACGTATCAAACCGTGTATTGCTCTTTATATGATAGTGGCATGGCGGGTATTGTTTGTTACCATGTTTGGAAGGGAATGCCCGGATTTGCCGTATAATGACAAGCGGGGACGCTTGTCCTACCTTTGCCTTGAATCAGAAAAATGAAATTTAGCCGGGAAAAGAAGCAAGATCTTCTGGTATAGGCACATTCCCAAGCTGGAGCTTGGGAACGAGAGAAACGAGAGAATAATAATGCCCACTTACCCTTCAGTTTGCCCAGCAAAAAATTGTCCAACAGTAAGCTTAGAAAAGGGGGCTATGGGGTTGTAAACTTGTCCTCGTGAAAACGGGGATAACCCCGGAAAAAACACAACCCTCTAAATCCCCCTTTGTTAAGGGGGATTTAGAGGGATAGTGAGATATGGTTATTATAATTTATTGCTGTAACTCAAACCTTCGGGTTTGAATTCCGCCTTTTAGGAAAACATTTTGAGGAACTATCGTATGGATACGTTTAACGTCTCTCCAAATGCCGAAGCGAACAGGCTGATCAATAATATCATCACCGACTTCAGGGATTTTTCTGAAGGCATGATCAGCCATATTAAACGATTAACCGATATAGGCACGGCGCTCTCTGCAGAAGGCCATATCCAAAAACTCCTGGAAATGATTGTCGAACACGCCATGTCCTTTACCAATGCTGACGGGGGGACCCTTTATATTGTATCAGCGGATAGGAAATACCTAAACTTTGAAATAGTCAGGAATATTTCCCTTAAGGTCAGGATGGGAGGCACAGGCACAAAGATAAGCTGGCCACCGGTAAAATTAGTAACCGACGACGGCATTGAAAACCACGCCAACGTTTCTGCCCATGTCGCACTAACCGGAGAGACAGTGAACATCCAGGACGTTTATGATGTGGAGGGATTCGACTTTACTGGAAACCGTGCCTTTGATGAAAGCACCCAATACCGTTCCAAATCTATGCTTATTGTTCCTTTAAGAGACCATGAAAATGAAATTATTGGCGTACTCCAGTTGCTGAATGCCCAGGATGCGCGGGATAAATCTATCATCCCCTTTTCGCCTGAGGCACAGTCTATGGCATTATCCCTTGCTTCCCAGGCGGCAGTTACCATCACAAAGAACAGATTGATACGGGACATGGAAAACTTATTTGAGGCATTTATCCGGACGATTGCGAAGGCTATTGACGAAAAATCCCCTTATACCGGCGGCCATGTCAAGAGGGTTGCCGTTATAGTATCGATGATCGCAGAAAAAATAAATGAAAAGAAGGACGGGGTTTATTCCAATATTTCATTTAGTGAAGACCAACTGAAGGAGTTGCGTATCGCAGCATGGCTGCACGACGTCGGTAAAATTACCACCCCTGAATATATAGTGGACAAGGCAACCAAACTTGAAACAAAATATGATCGAATCAACGAAATCCATACCCGTTTTGAAGTCTTCAGGCGAGACGCAGAACTCAGGTTTTTGGGAAAGAAGATTGAACTGCTGGAAAACGGCAGGCATCATGAGATACGCCAGTATGAAGAAGAATATAGCCGTGAATTAAAAAAAATTGAAGAAAATTTCCAATTTATTAGCGACGTTAACATGGGCGGCGAATTCATGTCTGATGATAAGATACAGAGAATCAAATCTATCGCGAAAAACACATGGCAGAATAATAAGGAACCCACTTCCTGGTTATCGGAAGACGAAGTGTACAATCTCACCATAAGTAAAGGCACACTTACAAAGGAAGAAAGGGAAAAAATTCAGGACCATATCCGTTTAACGGAAGCCATGCTGAAGGAACTCCCATTCCCCAAAAAATTAAGGCATGTGACGGAATACGCGAGCGCTCACCACGAAACATTCACCGGAACGGGTTATCATAAAGGATTAAAAGGAGATCAAATACCCCTTCAGGCCAGGATACTTGCCTTTGCCGACATCTTTGAAGCCCTCTCCGCCAGCGATCGCCCGTATAAAAAAGGCAAAACTGCCTCAGAAATTCAGAAGATAATCAGTTTCATGGTTAAGGATGGGCATCTGGACAAAAATATTTACGATCTGTTCTTCAACGAAGGTCTGTTTCACAAATATATCAAGGGCACCTTTATGCCAAAACAAATAGATATACCTTTGGGATCGTAGCCGCAACCAAAATTGGGGGGGGGATTTACGATTTCAGACTTCGTCGTGAGTTCAGTCGAACGATTTACGAATTACGATTTTTTGTTAAAAATGTCAAAATTATTTTTGTTAGAAAATAAGAGGTTAAAGTATTGACAGAATTTGAGGCCCTCCTGCGTCTGCACATGACCAGGGGCATTGGAACAAGGACATACCAGGCGCTGATAGAACGATTTGGTTCTTCAGAGGCAATCCTCGATGCCCCCAGGGTAGAATTGGAGGCCGTACCCGGCATAGGCCCAAAGCTAGCTACCGCTATCATTGAAACGTCCAGAACAATTGATATCACCACTGAAATCAATTTAGCGAAAGAAAAGAACGTTCAAATCATACCACATACCAGTAACCAATACCCGAAACACCTCAAAGCCATCTACGACCCACCACTCGTCCTTTATGTCAAAGGCACCGTCCTTGAAACCGATGTTATAGCGCTTGCTATCGTTGGCGCACGACGTTGCACCTATTATGGTCTCTCACAAGCAGAGCGTTTTAGCCGATTGCTTGCACAGAAAGGACTCTGTATTGTAAGCGGCATGGCGCGTGGAATAGATGCTGCAGCGCATCGCGGCGCAATCAATTCCAACGGGCGCACCATTGCCGTGCTTGGTTGCGGCCTGGGAGTTATTTACCCCCGGGAAAATATAGAACTGGCAGAACAAATCCCTCAACACGGCGCCATCGTCTCAGAACTTCCCATGAACACACCACCCGATTTTCGCAATTTTCCCCCAAGAAACAGGCTGATCAGCGGCCTGTCGCTTGGCGTGCTTGTGATCGAATCGTCGTTAAACAGTGGTTCTCTGATAACCGCACAGTGGGCGCTCGAACAGGGAAAAGAGGTCTTTGCCATTCCTGGAAATATTGACAACATTTACAGCCGCGGCACACACAAGTTAATCAAGGAAGGCGCCAAGCTCGTAGAGGATATTGCCGACATCATTCAGGAATTGGGTCCGGTTGCAGAATTCCTAAATACATGCGATACGCCTTCTTCAAACGACCCCAGAAGCTTATTACTTAACTCACAAGAAAAAAAGATATTCGCACTCCTATCCAGCAGTCCGAAAGACATTGATGAAATTATACAACTTGCCGGACTCCCCGCCTCCGTCGTCACAAGCACCTTGATGATCCTCGAAATCAAGAAATTGGTAAAACAACTCTCCGGCAAAAGGTTTGTCAAGAGTTAGTTATTACATACGAATTTACTCAAAAGAAATACCCCGTTTTACGTCAATTTGCATCTTCCACCCATTGGCATTTTTATTGCTTAATATCCATTTAGATTTTGAATCTTGACCTATTATTTGATACTGCATTTAAATTAATTAGCGATTAAATCTGTATAAATTGGCCCACTTACATATGATAACATCGTAACTGAGGAAAAAACGAAAACAAAAATCAATCCAGGAGAATAGAACGTTGTGTCTAAAATCTTGGATAAAAGATACGTAAGGGCTGAAGATTTTCAGCCCCTACTAAAGATATGTATAAACATCTTTTTTTAAAACTAAACTGTAAGCAGAACATGTAAAACTAAGGAAGATTGAAGTCCTGGCGGAATGAACTGTGTGGTGGGGAGGCATCGGAGGCGAAGGATTTTAGTCATGGAAAGGCGCATAAATAATGATTGCCGTGGATAAACGTGAATGCGTTGGTTGCGAAGAATGTTTGCATGTATGCCCTACTGAAGCCATCATTATGAAAAATGAGAAGGCAGAAATTATTCAGCACAAGTGCAACCAGTGCGAACGCTGTATTCCCATCTGTCCGGTAAAGGCAATCAAGACGGTATGTACGCAATTAATATAAAGGCGTTTTATTTTTCATAAACATTTTTAATAAGGAGCATGAAAATGGCAGAAACAAGTCTATTTTGTCAGGTAAACACAGCAGCTACAGGCCCAGCGGAAACGGCAAAGAAACACGTACCCGTGATTACCGTACCAGCAACTATAAAGGTCGGACAGCCCTTTACGGTAACCATAAAAGTAGGGGAAGCGCCTCATGTGATGGAAAATGGCCACTTCATTCAGTTTGTTGACCTTTATAGCGGTCACATTTACATCTCCCGGGTAGATTTTACGGCAGAACTCAATAAGCCTGAAGTAACGCTGACCATCGTTCTGCCTCACGAGGGAAAGAGAACTCTGCGGGCATTCAGCCGCTGCAACCTTCATGGAATTTGGGAAGGATCAAAAGAGGTGGTCGTCACTAAATAATTTTTTTGTTTATCCAAAGGAGCTATTTATGGTAAAAGTAAAAACCTTTACTTCACCTCTTAAGATATTCCACGTCCATAACGAACTTATGTCATTGGATAAGGAGGTGAATGAATTTTTAGAGACAAACAAAATCAAGAAGGTCGTTTCTGTTTCTGATAGCACCACCTGTATCGATGGCGGTACGATGGGCGTTATTCGCGTCCTCACTTACGAAGGATAATATTCAATATTTTTAAACAGTATCTTATCACAAATCTCTATAAATTTTTTATAAGGAGGAGAAAATATGCTTAAGACAAGGATATTTGCGGTTACATCCGTTGCAGTCGTTGCCGGTATGGTTGCCTTTTTTTCAGGCACTCACATTTCCAGGGCTGATATCGACGCCAAGAAATTGTATATGACCCATTGCAAAACCTGTCACGGCACAGATGGCAAACCTACAGAGCTTGGTGTAGGACTGGAAGCGCGTGATTTTACTGATGCGGCCTGGCAGGCAAAGGTAACCGATGAACAGATCATCAAGCAAATCAATGATGGCACACCCGAAAAAATGATGCCGTTTAAAGAAAAACTAACCTCTGATGAGGTCAAGGCGCTGGTTCCTGTCGTCAGGAGTTTCGGGAAAAAATAAATTCACTTTTAGCACTATACATGTCTTTTTTATTTTTTACGGAGGAATTGTGGATTATGGGCAATGCGAAAACTACCTTCATCTTTGTGATATCCTTTTTTGTCATGATAGGCTTGTATGCAGGCTTCTCTCCAGCCTACGGGCAGGAAGGCGAGGAAATTAATCCGAAAAAATTATTTGAGTACCATTGTGCTACCTGTCATGGTGACGATGGTAAAGGCACTAAAAGAGGGCATGAATTGAAAGCCCCAAATTTTGCGGATGCCAATTGGCAGGCTTCAAAAAAAGACGCGGATATTTTAAATTCCATTACGAACGGCAAGAACAAAATGCCCCGATGGAGTGAGAAGCTAAAACCCGAAGAGATGCAGGCATTAGCCAAATACGTACGAAAATTAGCGCCCAAAAAGAGATCGT
>Ga0209342_10002780_pt1 | contig 18589 bp, 25 predicted proteins | sample RifCSP16_2_FD_184023 | JGI IMG/M metagenome (GOLD analysis project Ga0209342, IMG submission 184023) | Soil microbial communities from Rifle, Colorado - Rifle CSP2_sed 16_2 (SPAdes) (version 2) | ecosystem: Environmental > Terrestrial > Deep subsurface > Rock core/Sediment | place: Rifle... | reverse complement strand
CACCCTCGTGCGGGAGCCGATCGGGAGCCCGACGCGCGACGCGAAGGAGTTCGGCACCTTGATCAACGCGTGCGGTCGCTACGACCAGCCCGAGATCGGGTATCGCGTGTGCCGCGGGGACCGCGACGAGTACCTCGCGAAGGCGCTCAAGCTCCTCCGCGGGCACCGGGAGTACCTGCTGGGCTCGATGGACGCGATCGCGGAGGCCGGGATCAACCAGATGGACGCCATCCAGTACTTCCACGCGGCGGACAAGATCCGCGACACGGTCGTCGGGATTGCGGCGAGCATGGCCCTCAGTCGGGAGAACACTTCGAAGGACCTGCCGATCATCGCGTTCGCGAACGCGGACGACGGGATCAAGGTGTCCGCGCGGACGACGCGGGAACTTGTCGCCCGCGGACTCGATCTCGCGGCGGTCATGCAGGCCGCGAGCAAGGCCGTCGGCGGGCAGGGCGGTGGACATCACGCCGCCGCCGGCGCGACGATCCCCCCCGGGACGGAAGAGCGGTTCCTCGAAATCGCGAACCGGATGGTCCGTGAGCAGTTACAGAAGTAGATGCCGAAACCGAGATTGTCGACGTAAGATTTAGGACGGCTCCGACGATGGCCGCGTCGGAGGGACCTGCCACGGCCAACTGCCCTGCCTGTGGATACAGCAAGCTTCTCCTGAAAGAGGCCGCGTGCTTAGCTTGCGGCAAGCGCGGATGCGAGAAGTGTCTCTTCACCTTTGGGACGGTCCAGCCGGACCCGTCGAAGGACATCTTGGCGCAGCGGGTGTGTTCGTGGCCCTGCTTCGACCGGTGGGCCTCCGGCGTGATCGCGCAGGGGTACACCCCCATGCCATGGGGCCAGAACTGGATCCTCCGCGACACCGTCCTGTATCCGCAATACGTCCCGAGGCTTCGCGCGATGGCGGAGGAACGCAGGGTGAACCTCCAGCTGCAACACGCCAAGAATCTCGTGACGGCGGAGCGGTTCGAGGACGCCGCAAAGGTCTACGAATCCCTCGGCTTGTGGAAGGAAGCGGGCGACGTGCGCCGGACAGGCAAGAGGACGGTCGTCACCCAGGTTCAGGTCGACCTGAACAGCCTGATCGATCAAATGCGCCGGGGTGGCCTCACGACGGCATACACATGTCCTTCGTGCCAGAGCCCGATCCGGATCACACCCGATACCGACGCCGGCTCGCTTCGTCACTGCCGGCACTGTGGATCCGTGATACAGACGACCGATCTCGCAGAGTTCCTCGGTCGAGTCGTCGGCAGCTCCTGAGTTGCAGACGCAGCAAACCTTTTATAAGCCGCGCCACTTCGACGGGCGCTCTTCCCGGGAGGAGCCGATGACTGATGACGCCCCGCGGGCGTGCGGGGCGGAAGGAGGTCTCCACGATGGCCAAGCCCATGTACGTGCGTTTCGAAATGCCGAAGGAGCTCGTCGACAAGATGTACCAGTCGATCGAGCTGGCGAAGGAGAGCGGGAAGGTCCGCAAGGGGACGAACGAGGTCACGAAGCTTGTTGAGCGAGGCGAGGCCGCGTTCGTTGTCATGGCGGAGGACGTCCAGCCAGAGGAGATCCTCGCCCACATGCCCCTGCTCTGCGAGGAGAAGGGCGTGCCCTACGGGTATGTCCCGAGCAAGCAGGAGCTCGGCGTCGCGGTCGGCCTGGGGAAGGCGACCGCCTCCGTCGCGATCATGGAGGCGGGGAAGGCGAAGCCGCTCCTGGACGACCTCGCGGCGAAGGTCCGTGCCCTGAAGAAGTGACGATCCTCGGACTCGGTGAAGGTGAACGATGGCGGACGAAGACAGCATCCCTGCAGAGGTCGTCGAGGTCGTCGGGCGGACCGGGATGACGGGCGAGGCAACCCAGGTCAAGGTCCGCGTGCTCGACGGCCGGGACAAGGGACGGATCATCACTCGGAACGTGAAGGGGTCCGTCCAGGTGGGGGACGTCCTCATGCTCCGCGAGACGGCCCGCGAAGCCCGGAAGCTCTCCATCCGGTGAGACGATGCCGATTCGACGGTCCTGCTCGTTCTGCGGCAATGAGATCGAACCGGGGACGGGCAAGATGTTCATCCGCAAGGACGGAACCGTGTACCTGTTCTGCTCGCACAAGTGCCAGTCGAACCTCCTGACCCTCGGACGCGTGCCGCGTTGGACGCCATGGACCCAGGCGTTCCGCCGGGCGACGGCTCGGGCGGCCGAGGAGGCGGTCGTCGCGGAGGAGCCGGTCCAACCCGCGGTCGGCGTGGCCGCGACGGTCACGATTGAGACGCCCAAAGGGAAAGACATACCCTCGGACCTGGCGGACCTGATCGACAAGCGGATCGGACCGGATCTCTCGCGGGGGGATATTGAGCGCCTGTACGGGGACTTCGTCGGAAGCGACGCGTTCCGGACCTCGATCCTCGGCTGGACGAAGAAGAAGCACGGGGCGAAGCCCGTGACCCGCGTGGAGAAGGCGGAGTTCGTCGCCTGGAAAGATTCGCCCGACGGCCGCCGGGTGTTCAAGGCGTGGCTCGACCATCAGTGGGCAAAGGTGAAGGGCCGCAAACGGGAAGCGGAGGAAGAGGAGACTCCCGCGCCGACGGCGAAAAAGGCGAAGAAGGCGGGATGACCCTGGCGGACCGGACGTTCGTGCTCCTGAAGCCGGACGCGGTGCAACGAGGCCTTGTGGGCGACATCGTGCAACGGTTCGAGCGCCGCGGGCTGAAGTTGGTCGGGCTGAAGATGGTGCGCGTCACGCGGTCCCTCGCAGAGACGTATTACACGGAACACAAGGGCAAGGCCTTCTTCGAGCCGCTCATGTCGTACATTACGTCGGGACCGGTCGTCGCGCTGGTCCTCGAAGGCGACGGAGTAGTGTCCATCGTCCGGAGGATGATGGGCAAGACGGACGCGGCGGAAGCGGAGCCCGGGACGATCCGCGGCGATCTCGCCCTCACGATCGGTCGGAACGTGATCCACGGGTCCGATTCGCCGGAAAGCGCGAAGCGAGAGATCCCGCTGTTTTTCCGGGCGGACGAACTCTTGGGCTACTCACGGATCGACGAGTCGTCGCTGCGGGAGTAGTTCGACGGCGTTCTGCCTCTCCGGGGAAGCTTTATGCCCTCCAGGAGGGCTCAATACACCCGCAACTGCTATGGCGTTCCCCCCGAGTCCGCTCAGCCCCGATTCCTCCCGGACTCCGCCCTCGCCCGATTCTCCGTTGGTGCGGGCTCGATCGCGGACCAGCACATGCGCCTTCACACGGCCGCGAACGATTCCTCCAACGCGGGCTCAAAGCCGAGGGAACCGAGCCCTTGGGCCACCATCCTCTTCGTGATCCTCTTCCTCTTGTTCGTCGGAAGTCTCGTGCTCCCAATTCTTTTCCGGTGAGGCTCACGGACCGCAACTTCTAATAGGCGTCCCCTGTTCGAACGCCGGCCATGGCTTCGATCCGGCAGCCGATCGTGTCCGTCCTCGGACACGTGGACCATGGGAAGACGACCCTCCTCGACCGCATCCGCGGCACGGGGGTCGCGGGCCGCGAGGCTGGCGGGATCACGCAGCACATCGGCGCCACGGAGGTGCCCCTCACAGCGATCATGGAGGCGTGCGGGGAGCTCGTGAAGGGCAAGTCCTTTCGGATCCCGGGCCTCCTCTTCATCGATACGCCCGGGCATGTGGCCTTCTCGACCCTCCGGGCGCGAGGCGGCGCGCTCGCGGACCTCGCGGTCCTTGTGATCGACGTGAACGAGGGCTTCCGCCCGCAGACGATCGAGAGCCTGAACATCCTGAAGCGGTACAAGACGCCTTTCATCGTTGCGGCGAACAAGATCGACCTCGTCCCGGGCTGGCGGAAGCACGAGGATCGGCCCTTCGTGACGTCGTACGCGGACCAGCCGGCCTCCGCGCGGGACGAGCTGGACCGTCGGCTGTACGAACTCGCGGGGCGCCTCTACGAGCACGGCTTCTCCGCGGAGCGCTACGACCGGGTCGAGGACTTCACGGCGAACCTCGCGGTCGTGCCGGTGAGCGCGAAGTTCGGCGAGGGGATCCCGGACATCCTCCTCATGCTCATCGGGCTCGCCCAGCGGTTCCTCGAGGACCAACTGCAGACCGCCGAGGGACCGGCGGAGGGCACGATCCTCGAGGTGAAGGAGGAGAAGGGGGTCGGCGTCACGCTCGACGCGATCATCTACCAGGGCGTCCTGTCCCGAGGCGACACAATCGTCTTCGGGACGGGAGGCGCGCCCGGCACGACCAGGGTGAAAGCCCTGCTGAAGCCGAAGCCCCTCGACGAGATCCGAGACCCCCAGGAGCGCTTCGACTCCGTCCCGCGCGTCGGCGCGGCCTCCGGCGTGAAGATCGTCGCGAGCGGTCTTGACGGCGCGGTCGCCGGCGCACCGATTCGCAGCGCGACGAAGGCCGACCTGGCGGGCGTCATCGAGCAGATCGCGAAGGAGTCCCAGGTGGACATCGAGACCCAGGAGGAGGGGATCCTCGTGAAGGCGGATGCGATCGGTTCCCTCGAGGGCCTCGCGTTCGAATGCAAGCAGGCCTCGATCCCCATCCAGTTCGCGCGCCTGGGCCCTGTGTCGAGACGGGACGTGACGGACGCCGCGACGGCGAAGAACCCGCTGCACCGGGCGATCCTCGCCTTCAACCTCGAGGTCCTTCCGGATGCGAAGGCCTCGCTCGCGGACCATCCGGACCTCGCGCTCCTCCAGAGCGACGTGATCTACCGGCTCATCGAGGACTACCAGAAATGGCTCGCGGAGCGGAAACGGCAGCTCGAGGAGGAGAGCCGCAAGGGGATGGCGTACCCGGCGAAGCTCCTCTTCCTCCCGGACCATTCCTTCCGAACATCGAAGCCCGCGATCTTCGGCGTGCGCATCCTCGGGGGCCGCATCCGGACGGGGGAGGCCCTCATGCGAGCCGACGGGCGATCCCTCGGACGGATCAAATCGATCCGGAGCGGAGAGCAGACGCTCGAATCGGCGGGTCAGGGGAAGGAGGTCGCCCTTGCCGTCGACGGCATCACGATCGGGCGGCAGATCGCCGAGGGCGACGTCCTCTACGTCGACCTCCCGGAGGCGGACGCCCGGACGCTGGGCCGCCGCATGGACCTCGGCCACGATGAGGTTGCGGTCCTTGGGGAGATCAGCGCGATCAAGCGGAAGGAGGATCCGTTTTGGGGCATGTAAAGGACCTTCAGGCTGCGCTCCCCCGGAAGCATCTCTGCAAGGATTGCGACAAATGGTACGGGCAAGAGGACGACGAGTACGGTCCGTGCATGTACAAGCACATGCGGAGGGAGAAGCGGTACGTCACGTACGGGTATCATGAGTGCGATGAGGGCGAGGAGCTGGAACGGCGGGTGGACCTGTGGAGATCGCGCGAATCCGAAGACTCGAGGAGCGAGACATCGACGACGCGATCGCCCTGACGGACCTCGAATCCTGGGGCTACACGCGAGCCGACTTCCGGCGTCTGCTCTTCCTGTCTCCGGACGGCTGCCTCGCGACGGAAATCGAAGACCGGCTCGTCGGCGTCCTCACGACGACGACCTACGACGGTCTCGCCTTCCTCGGCGCCGTCATCGTGCGGCCCGGTCTACGGGATCAGGGCCTCGGGAAGAGGATGATGGAGGCCGCCCTGGATCACCTTCGAACGCGAGGCGTCGAGACCGTCCGGCTGAACGCGTATCTCCGCGCGATCCCGTTCTACGAGCGCCTCGGATTCCGCCCGGAGTACGAGGTCGTCCGCTGGCGTGGAACGGATCCCGGAGGGCCGGTCTTCGGGATCCGTCCCGTCCGCCTCGCGGACCTCCCGTCCCTGATCGCGTTCGACGCCCCGTTCTTCGGGGCGAGGCGGGACCGGTTGCTCGCGCGTCTCGCCGAGGAGTTCCCGGAGACGTTCCTCGTCGCGATCCGAGGCGGTCGCATGCGCGGCTACCTCGTTGGGAATCCGAGCGGAGATTCGTGCGAGATCGGGCCCTGGGTCGTCGAACCCGGGTTCCCGGGGATCGCCCGTTCCCTCTTCCACGCCCTCACGGCGGCGAGCGGTGCCCGCTCGATCGCATTCAGCGGTCCCGACCCGAACGAGGACCTGCGGGACTTCGTGCGCTACGCCCGATTGGAAGAGGTGTTCCGCACCCGACGGATGGGGTACGGCCAGGACCGATTTTCGGACCGGTCGGAAGGCACCTGGGCCCTGGCGGGCCTGGAGAAAGGATGAACTAGCGGGAGGACTTCGGGGTTTCATGATGGAGAAACGAACCTTCGCGCTCTTGGGATTTGTGCTCGGGCTCCTCTCCGCGATCCTGATCGTCGTCGGGGCGCTTCGGCTCGGGCGGAACCAGGCGATCGACCTCGAACTCATCGTCGACCGAATCGTGGAAATCGTCCTCGGCCTCGTGATCCTGTTCGGGAGCCTGCTCATCTACCGCGGCACGACGAACGCGGGCGGGTTCGTGAACCTCCTCGTCGGGATCGTCGCGCTCTTCTTCGTCGGCAATCTCGAAGCGGTCCTCGCGATCATCAGCGGCATCCTCGGCCTGATCGCCGCGGGCACCCTCAGGTGAAGGTTGCAAACCCCGACGGACTCTGCCTCAGATCCTCGGGCCGATGAGCTGCCACATCACGAGGGCCAGGATGAGTAGGGCGAACGTGTAGCTGACCCCGCGCACGACCCGGTCCCGGGACTCCGCCGGGAGGCCCTTCTTCAGACGGGACACGAGGCCTTCGATGCCGTCCCGGAAGATGTAGCCGCCGTCCAGAGGGACCGCCGGAAGGGCGTTCGTGGCCCCGAGCATGATGTTGAGCCAGAAGAGCCAGTAGACCGTGTTCGCCAGGATCCAGAACACGGGCGCGGGCAGGACCGCGAGAGGCCCGTTCACCCGGTAGAACTGCACGGCGGGCTCCTGGATCGGGGCCCGGCCCTGGAACGGGAGGGAGATGTAGGTGAGGATCGCGCCGGGCACGCCGCCGAACCGTTCGGCATCCGTGAGGGGATGGTAGTAGCTCGTTTCCACATCGAAGGCGAGGACGCCGAGGACCGCGCGGCCCGTGACGGGATTCCGTTCGACCGGCGTCACGGCGTACGCGGCGGAGGTTCCCGTTGACGGATTGAAGGCGACGACCTCGATCGTCTGGTTCGCCTGGACGGCGGACAGGGCCGACGTGAAATCCGCGAAGCTGTGGACGTCCGTGCCGTTGACTCGGGTGATGACCGTGTAGGTCTGCATCCCCGCCGCCTGGGCGGGCGAGGCACCCTCCGATGGGAAGCCGACGATACCGACGCCCTCGTGGACCGGGCTCACGGAAGCCATCATGACGCTCGAGAACAGGACCGCGAAGAGGATCGCGAGGACGATGTTCGTCGCCGGACCGACGGCGTAGAGGCGTGCGCGCTCGCGGCGCGGCAGGGCCCGAAGCTCGTCCTCATCGGGCTCGACGAACGCGCCGATCGGGAAGATCAGGAAGATGACCCCGAGGGACTTGATCCGGATGTTCGCTGCGCGCGAGAGGATCCCGTGGGAAAACTCGTGGAGGATGATCGCGACCGCGAGGCCGAAGATCCCGTATCCCAAGGGGATGATCGGATTGATGCCGGGCAGGCCGAGGAGCAAGTCGGGGGACGGCGGGTTCGCGCGAATCGCCGCGTTCCGGACGAGGGTCGCCTCCCACAGGAGGAGGAGCGTCGTTCCGGCCATCGTGATCCCGACGAGGACGATCGAGAGATCCCCGAAGGCCTTCCACAGGCGCTTCGGCCGCGCGAGGCGCTCGATGAGCCTCCGCCCCCGGACGGTCTTCCACATGAGGAACGGGCCGGCGGGAGGAGGGGACGCGTGCAGGCCGCGAGGTTCCAGGAGGCCACGCTTGTGGAACGCGTACACCCCGAGGCACCAGAGGACGATCAGGCCCAGGGCGACGAAGAGCCCGAGGTATTCCCACATGCGCAGTCCCGAACGATTCTGCCGGTCTATTTCAACCTATCTCGCAGACACCTGGCGGGTCCAGATATCCTCCGGGAGGTCGTCGTACACCGCGAAAGCGTCCGCCGGGCCCTTCGGGCCCGCACCCTTTGCGAGGCTCTTGATCCGCTCGACCCGGAGGATCCAGTAGTGAATCCGCCACATCTTGCCCTTCTTGATGAAGACCTCCTCCTGCCGTGTCGTCAGGAGGCCTTCCTCCTCGAGCATGTAGAACACGTCGCGGTCCGCCACGTCGAGGTTGTTGTCGATCGCTTCCGTGTTGAAGCCGAAGAACGACAGGAGGTAGTCCGCGAGGGCCCGGATGTCCTCTTCCGACATCCCACGACGTCCGACCGTGGCCCGAAGCGCCGAGAACACTTCGGACATCGTCACAACGGGCATTCGAACGCGTCGTCACCCGGACCGCGAGATAAAAGGGCATTGCCCCCATTCCTGTTCCCGACCCTGATAACGCCTGGAGGAAACCCATGCCAAAACCCCGGAGCCCACACGCGATGGCCTACGTGACCGCGCCCGATCTCAGGACGGCGCGCCGAATCGGGCGGACGATCGTCCGGAAGCGCCTCGCGGCGTGCGCGAACCTGTGGCCGATCGAGTCCATGTACTGGTGGAAGGACAAGCTCGATGACGCCCGCGAGGTCGTGATCGTCTTCAAGACCCGCGCCGCGCTCGTGAGGCGCCTCATCGAGGCCGTCCGTGCGCTCCATCCGTACGAGATCCCGTGCATCGTCTCCTACCGGATGGGGGACGCGCTCCCGGCGTACACGAACTGGATCGACCGGGAGACGGTTCAGCGGTAGATCGCGATCGCGCCGTAGCCGACCGCCATGCGGTCGTCCGCGCTCACATCGCTCGACGTGCCGTATCGCAGGAGCTCCGCCTCCCGCGCGCCCAGCCGCTTCGTCGCCGTCAGGAGGGCCGTCACGGGACCGTGTCCGCACATCGAGATCTCGTCCTGGACCACGCGAGCCGCGAAGCCTTTCGGGTCGAGGGCGAGGATCCGGTCGATCGCCTTTGCGTCCTGCTGCTTCGCGAACGCGGGCGCCGTCATCCCGCGGGGCGGCAGCTGGAAGTACTGCGAGCCGACGTGGGTGAAGTCCGAGGAGGCGATCAAGAGCACGTCCTGTTCCCGTCCTCGGACCGCGCTCGCCGCGAGCTCGCCGACCTCCGCCGCGAGATCATGCTCCTGGAACGCCATGCAGACCGGGACGAACTTCAGGCCCGGGGAGAGGTGCTGGAGGAACGGGAGCTGCACCTCGATCGAGTGCTCGTCGCGGTGCGCGACGACATCTTCCTCGAGAGGAGGCTTCTGAAGCGACCCGTACAGGGCCTCATCCACCTCGACGATGCCCAGGGGGGTCTGCCATCCATGTCGCGTGATCGCGAGGGGCGCACCCTGTCCGTGATGGTTCGGGCCGAAGATCACGTAGGACGAACGCAGCCCGTCCGCCGCGAGGGCGGCGTAGGAGTGCGCGGCGACGGGGCCGGAGTACATGTACCCGGCGTGGGGCACGACAAGCCCCAGGAGCTTCCGCGGTCCGTCCACTGCGTGCGGGACGCGACCGGGACCCAGTGGGTGCGCGTAGCAGGAGTCGATCTGGCGCTTGAGGTCCTCTCTCGACCGCTCGTAGAACGCTCCCGCGACGGCTGGATACCGCATGGACGGCGCCCCTTTACAGGGACGCCTCGTAATCATCAATCGCGGACGTAAACTCTTCGTCCGACGTGATCACGCCGCGTCCCTTCAGGATTTCCCGGGTGAGGAGCCAGTAGATGGTGGCGAGGGCCCGCCGCCCCTTGTTGTTCGTCGGGATCACGAGGTCCACGTAGCGGGTCTCGTTGTTCGCGTCGCACAGGGCGACGACGGGGATCCCGACGTTCAGGGCCTCGCGGAGGGCCTGTTGGTCCGCCGCGGGGTCCGTGACGACGAGGACCTCGGGCTCGATGAACTCCGGCAGGTTCGGGTTCGTCAGGGTGCCCGGGACGAATCGCCCGGCGAGGACCCGCGCGCCGATTCGCTGCGCGAACATGCGCGACGGCTTCTGTCCGTACTGCCGCGCCGCGACGACGAGAATGTTCTCCGGCTTGAAGCGCGCGAGGAACTTGGCGGCCTCGCGGATCCGCGTGTCCGTCTTCTTGATGTCCAGGACGTAGAGGCCGTCGATCCGGACCTTGTAGATGAAGGCCTTCATGTCCGCGCTTTTCTGCTGGGTGCCGATGTGCACGCCGGACGTCAGGTAGACGTCCTCGGGCACGAGCAGGCCTTGGACGCCCGTCTGTTCCTCTTCCTGCATCATGTGCCTTCCTGCAGTTCTTCCTCGATCCGGATGAGTTCGTTCAACTTCGCGATCCGCTCGCCGCCGACCGCGCCCGTCTTGATGCCCAGACACCCGAATCCGACGGCCAGATGCGCGATCGCGTCGTCCGTCGTCTCGCCGCTCCGATGGGACATCACGGTCGCGTAGCCGGACCTGTGAGCCAGGTCCACGGCGGCCCGCGTGTCGGAGAGCGTCCCAATTTGGTTCGGCTTAATAAGGATAGCGTTGCACGCGCCTCTCTCGATCCCGCGCCGAAGTCGCTCAACGTCCGTCGCGAACAAGTCGTCTCCGATTATCTTGCAGCGACCGCCGACGCGCTTCGTGAGCTCCGCGAAGGCGTCGAAGTCCTCCTGGTCGAAGGGATCCTCCACGCTGAAGAGATCGTGCTCTCGGACGAGCTGCTCTACGAAGTCGATTTGCTCTTCGCGCGTTCGCACGCGGTCCCGGTACCGGTAGCTGCCGTCGTGGAAGAACTCCGAGGCCGCAAGATCTACCGCCGGCCGAACGGGGAAGCCGACTTCCTGCTCCGCCTCGCGGCAGACGGCCACGAGGAGAGCGAACGCCTCCTCGTCGCCCAGGGGCCCGATCCACGCGCCTTCGTCCCCTCGGCCCAAGGGCTCACCCGGGCGCTTCTTCGCGAGCGCGTCGCGCACGAGGTGGTGCACGCGGGCATTCGCGAACACGCTCTGGGACATCGTGCGGCCTTGCGACACGACGAGATACTCCTGAATCGTGGTGCCGCCGATCGCGTGTCGGCCTCCGCCGATCACGTTCCCGAGGGGGTGCGGGAGACGCCCTGCCGGCCCGCCCAGGAAGCGGTAGAGAGGCTGCCCCGCGACCGCGGCGGCGAGCCTCGCGTTCGCCAGGGAGACCCCGACGGCCACGTTCCCCCCGATGCGCGAGAAGTCCCGGCTCCCATCGAGTTCACGGAGCCACGCGTCCAGGCCGGCCTGATCTTCCACGGAACGCCCACGCAGGCCCGGCCCGACCTCCGTGCGGAAGGTACGGATGCCCTCGTCAACGCCGCCCGCGGGAAACGCCTGGGCCTCGTGGACGCCCGTGCTCGCGCCGCTCGGCGTAGCGAACCGGGCGACATGGGATCCGGACCGAAGTTCGACCTCGACGGTCGGGTTCCCGCGGCTGTCGAGGAGGGCTCGGATCCTGGAGGCCTCTATCGAGGTCATGGGGGGAGCCTGGACACGTTCAGCGGGAGAGCGCCCGTGTCGAACTCGCGGAACGCCAGGGCGATGGGGTCCGGCTCCAGACCCGTGGTCACGAAGAGAGTTGGCGCGCCCATCGCGATTTGTAGGGCGCGCGCGCCGATGATTCGCGCGCGTTCAAACCTCGTCGGAAACATGAAAAGGCTCCGGGTCGGTCGCCGAGTGGGCGGATGGATATAAAGGTTTCCGCCCGGAGCGTGCTGCCACCCTGCGTCGCTCGGATCCTTGTCCAGCGGAGCCGTTTCACTGCGGGGGCATCGGTTGCTGCATCATCGGGGCAGCCATCTGCATCGGAGGCTTCCACACAATCCCGAGGATGCCTCCGATCAAGCCGAGGATGAGACCCATGAAGAAGCCGCCGAGGGTGGTGAACCAGCTCGCGATGGACAGGATGAGCACGAGGACGCCCCAGATGACATGTTGCTGGGGCTTCACATACAGCAGAACTCCGAAGACGATCACGAGCAAGCCGTTAACGAGTCCGACGATCCCATACAGCGTGATGACGTCCGCAGCCCCTGCGGGCCCGCCGACCCCTCCAATCATGCTCCCGAGAATGCTCCCGAGGACGGCAATGGCGAGGCCCACTAACAAAATGAAGATGCCACCGATCAAAGACAACACGAACGCTGCCGTTGGTTTCTCAGCCACGTGATACCTCCGTATCGGCGGCCGTATCCACCGGCCAATATATATGAATTGCGATAAAATCCATACATGCTAAAAAGCCTTCCACCAGGTACCTTCGCTCTCGCCACGCCATCCATTGGCCCACGAATCAATGGAAGCGGTTGCGCACGACAAGGAGGTAGATGAGGATAATCGCGGGTATGACAATCGTTGCGGGTGCGCTGATGCCGCCGAGGATCGTGAGGACCATCACGATGACCGCGAGCCACCAGGCCCAGCTCCGGAGGTTCCAGAGGCCGAAGCCGACCGCGAGCCAGATGATGCCGAAAATCAGCAAGGCGCCGCCGAGCACGGCTCCGGCGAGGCCGAACACACCGAGGCCCGCGAGGGCAACCACGCCGGAAAACAGCAGGATCACGACGCCCCCGAGGACCAACAGGATTCCGAACAGGACGACAAGAATCGCAAGGATCGCGATCCCGATGGGGCGACGCGGGGGCAGCGGCACAGCGTACGGGGGCGGATAGACCCCGGGCGGTGGAGGCGCGGACATGGTCCCCGAGGGCGCCATCGACCCCTGCGCTTTAACCTTTGGCGCGTCGTTCTCAATGCGAGGAAACGCGCGGCAATGTGCGTTTTCATCGTCTCGCATTTGCGCCCATAGTTTTATGACACCCGCGGAATACCCGGGGAGAAGGTGAAATCCTCATGGTGCAAGGTTACTGCGTGAAGTGTCGTGCGAAGCGAGACATCAAGGACGCGGTCGCGGTCAAGCTGAAGAACGGGAAGCCGGCGATGAAGGGCAAGTGTCCCGTCTGCGGCACGACGATCATGCGGATCGGCGCGGCGAAGTGAGCCGCGCCCGAACATGCTCGGCCGACGGGATTTTCTGTTGGAAGAGTATTAATAGATTCATCCGCTAAGCGGCTATGGTGCGAGCGTGAAAGTCCCTGATATCAAAGTTACCCCTCCCGGACCGAAGGCGCGCGCAATCGTCGAGCGGGACCACTTATACGTCGCCACGACGACGAAGTCCGCTCCGATCGTGATCAAGCGAGCGTCCGGCTCCGTCGTCGAGGACGTCGACGGGAACCTCCTCATCGACTTCGCGTCGGGCATTTCCGTGCTGAACGTCGGGCACGCACACCCGAAGGTCGTCCAAGCGATCTCGAACCAGGCCAAGGACTTCACGCACTTCGCCGGGACGGACTTCTATTACGAAATCCAGGCGAAGCTCGCGGAGCGTCTCGGGAAGGTCACGCCCGGGGCATATCCGAAGAAGGTCTTCTTCTCGAACTCCGGCGCGGAGGCGAACGAGGCCGCGATTAAGATTGCAAAGAGCCACACGAAGCGGCAGATGTTCCTCGCCTTCTTGGGGGCGTTCCACGGACGCACGCAGGGCGCACTCGCCTTGACGGCGAGCAAGGCGAAGCAGCGGGCCGGATTCTTCCCAACGATGCCGGGGGTCGTGCACGTCCCCTACGCGTACTGCTACCGGTGTCCCTACAAGCTCACGTACCCTTCGTGCGACCTGTACTGCGCGAACATCATCGAGGACGTGTACATGAAGACCGTCGCGCCGCCTGCGGATACGGCAGGAATCTTCGTCGAACCGGTCCAGGGGGAAGGCGGCTACATCGTCCCGCCTCCGGGCTGGCTCGACCGCATCGCGAAAATCGCGAAAGACCACAGCCTCCTCCTGATTGATGACGAGGTCCAGACGGGCTTCGGCCGGACGGGGAAGATGTGGGGGATCGAGCACTCGAAGGCCGTGCCGGATATCCTCACGATGGCCAAGTCCATGGGCTCGGGGGTCCCGATCGGGGCCGCGGTCTTCCGCGCGGACATGGATTTCCAGGAGAGCGGGAAGCACTCGAACACGTACGGCGGGAACCCGATCGCATGCGCCGCATCCCTCGCGACCCTCGACGTGCTGGAGGACGAGGACCTCGTCGCCCGGTCCGCCTCGCTCGGCGAACACATGGCGAAGCGCCTAGACGAGATGGCGTCCCGTTACGAGTTCATCGGGGACCGCCGAGGCCTAGGCATGATGCAGGCGACGGAGTTCGTCACGGACCGGCGTTCGAGGAAACCCGATCCCAAAATCCGAGATGCAATCACGAAGGACGCCTACGAGCACGGGCTCATCCTGCTGCCCTGCGGCGAGTCGACGCTGCGGTACATCCCGGCGTTGAACATCTCGAAGGATGTCCTCGATGCAGGACTCGACGTCCTGGAGGCTTCGTTCCGCCGCGCGGCGTAATGACGGCGCCGCGTGGCTGACAGTTCGCCTTCCGTACCAATTTTATCGTTTCTGGTCAGATTCAAATACTGACAGGCGATTGCCCATCCATGGCCGAGGGAGGAGGTGCGCCCCCGGCGGAGGCGGTGCGGGGCGCCAAGGGTGTCTCTGTCGCTATCGTGGCCGTCGTGGCGGTTGTCCTGTTTCTGGCGGGCGTCGGGGTCGGGTGGCTCGTGTTTTCGCCTCCGCCCACTCGTGTGACGAAGCTCTTCCTGGGGACGAATACCCCCTTTCCGCCCTTCGAGTTTTACGAGGATCTGCCGAGCGGGGGCACGAACCTGACCGGGTTCGACGTGGATCTGATCGAGGAGATTGTGAGCCGGGGCTTTGGATTCGACCAGTGCACGGCGACGGTCACGACGAACTGCTACGAGTGGACGGACTTCCAGACCTTCCTGCCGCTCTTGGCGGCGGTTGGAGAAGGCCGGATTGACATTGGCGTCGGTGCGATCACAATGAATGGCGCCACTGGGGCGAGCCGCAACCGGACCATGGACTTCTCGAATCCCTACTACGAGGCGGACCAGGGAGTCTTGAAGCGAACGAGCGACACGACGAACTACTGTCAGGCGACGGACTGCACGGTCGCTGAGCTCAACCTGGGAAGCTTGAGGGTCGGCGTGCAGGAGATCACCACGAGCCAGTTTTGGGCCGAGGACAATCTGCCTGCAGTCGTCGCGGCAGACAACCTCGTCGTTTTGGGGACGGTCGCGGATGTCCTCCTTGCGCTGCAGAATGACGTCGTGGACATCGTGATCATGGACCTGCCCGCGGCGCAGGGAGTGGCGGCCGGCAACCCATCTTTCACGGTGGAAGGGACCATCCAGACGAACGAACTCTACGGCTTCGCGGTCGCAAACAACGATCCACTCGGCCTCGTGCTGATCATCAACGCCCAGCTCCAAGCGATCCGGGCCGATGGAACGTATGATGACCTGATCGACAAATGGTTCCAGGGTTGAGTTTGCAGCTCCGGTCGGACTGCAAACTCCTTTCCTTTCTCTCTTTCGCATCTGAGAGGTCCGTATGGGTGCCGTAGCTCACGTCCAGCCCCGGCAGTCGTGGCGCCCGACGAGGGTGACTGCACTTCGGGCCGCGGAATTTGCACTCGGGACTTTCGTGCTATTGGTCCTCATCGAGGCGGTCCTGCGGTTTTCTTTGTTCGACCCGAGATTCTGGCAGCGGTTCGACGCGTTTTTCGAGCCAGGCCTGTACGGATCTCTTCGCTCGATTCTTCTGGTAATCCCGATTAGCCTCGTCGTCGGTTTTCTTACGGGCTGGGGTCGGATTTCGCGCCACCGAGTAGTCTCTTGGCCCACCACCGTCTACGTCGACTTCTTTCGCGGCGTACCCCCGCTCATCCTCGTGATCTTCGCGTTCCTTTTCGGCGCGTCGTTCATCCCGGGGCCCATCCATGAGCGGTTCCTCTCAGGGATGTCGCTCCAGAGCATCTCCGTCCTCATCGCGACGATTGTCATCGCGCTGCATTCAGGCGCCTACCAGGCCGAGATCTTCCGGGCCGGCTTTCAGTCCGTGCCGAAAGGTCAGCTGGAGGCGGCGCAGGCGCTCGGCATGCGGTCGTGGCAGGCGATGCGATTTGTGGTTCTGCCTCAGACCTTCCGCCTGAGCCTCCCGCCCCTTGGAAACGAGCTCGCGGTCCTGATCAAGGACACCTCCCTCCTGGCAATCATCGCAGGCGGGGCGGAGCTCGTCGGCGGGAGCCAGAATTTCGTGGGCACCCTCGCGAGCCAGGGACTGCCTTTGGAATGGACGTTCGCGGTTTGGACAGCGGTCGCGATCGTCTATTTTGTGATGACCTTCACAATGACTCGCGTCCTGCTTCTCCTTGAGAGACGATTCCACACGCCGGGCTTGGAGGCGATCTCGATATGATCCGCGTCGAAGGCGTCCATAAGTACTTCGGAAGCCTGCACGTGCTGCGCGGAATCACCTTCGACGTTGCACGCGGCGAGGTGATCGTGGTCATCGGCCCGAGCGGATCGGGGAAGAGCACTTTGCTCCGGTGCATCAACCTGCTCGTGGAACCCGACGAAGGCCGAATCCTGATCGAAGGAAACCAAGTCAACGTACCTAAGATCCGACGGGAATGGGTTCGGCAGCAGGTTGGCATGGTCTTCCAGAGTTTCAATCTCTTCACCCACCTCACCGCCCTACAGAACGTGATGCTTGGTCTCGTCCGAGTCAAAGATGTGCCGAAGGACGCAGCCGAGAACCGCGCAAGGCAGCTCTTGAAACGCGTCGGCCTCGCGGACAAAGCGGACGCATTTCCTGCCCAGCTCTCGGGAGGGCAGCAGCAACGCGTCGCTATCGCTCGCGCCCTCGCGATGGAGCCCAAGGCGATGCTCTTCGATGAGCCTACATCAGCCCTGGACCCCGAGTACATCCGAGAAGTCCTCGACGTGATGACCGCCTTGGCGCGAGACGGGATGACGATGATCGTGGTATCGCACGAGATGGGATTCGCGGGCAACGTCGCGAAGCGCATCCTGTTCATGGACGCGGGTGTTGTCATCGAGGAAGGCCCACCGGAGGAGGTCTTTCACAACCCGCGCGAACAACGCACTCGAGCGTTCGTAGGCAAAATCCTGAGGTGAGTCGTGGCGGGCAGACTTCGTGGTTCCCGAGAATCTTGGTGGCGCCCGATCGACACACTCCTGGCCATCGTCATCATCGGAGGCTTCCTGTTCTACTTGTACGACGTCATGGTCGGGGGACGGGGACTGGATCTACCGTATCTCGCGGATAACTTTGATTTGTTCTTTTTCGCCGCGCTCCTCAATCTGTACGTGACCACGGTCGCTTTCGTGGTGGGCATGAGCATTGGGTTTCTTCTTGGCTGGTTCCGGACTGCAAGGGCCGTTCCGCTGAAAAAGGTCGTGCACGATTTCAGACTTCTTTCGGATGCGAGTTCCAAGTCCGCCACTCTCGCCTACACGGGGCTTGGTGCCACACTCCTCTGGTTCGGCCTGAAGTATGCGGTTCGACGAATCGGCGACGGCTACGTTGAACTCATGCGCGGTACCCCGCTGTTCGTTCAGATCCTCTTCGTGTGGTCCGTCTTGGTCGTGAATTTTCCGAACTTGTTCGCGACCCCGGCGGCTGTCGCGCTAAATGCGGGACTCATTGCCCTGACACTGAACACCGGGGGATACCAGTCCGAGATTTTCCGAGGCGGTCTCCAGACTGTCCATTCGGGTCAGGTGGAGGCCGGTCGTGCACTGGGGCTGACGAGACTCGGCACCCTGCGCAGCATCGTGCTCCCGCAGACACTACGCCTGATCATCCCCCCTCTCACGAACGAGTGGATCGGCCTCTTTAAGGCTAGCACCTTGTTGTTCGTCCTCGGGGTGCGGGGCGAAATAACATTCGTCGCGAACACGGAGGCGTTCCGGGGGAACGCTTTTGAAGTGTTCGCCATCGTGACCGGACTCTTCCTCCTGATTACCGTGTCCCTCGCGAAGCTTGTACAGGTCCTCGAGCGCCGGTTTCGGATCCCCGGGTTGGGGATTCAGTTGGCCCCGTCGGAGCGGCTGCCGCTCTTCGGTCGCCCGAGACCCGCCGCGCGAGGCCCGTGATTGGCTTCGTCTAGGCGGGCCAGGAGACGCGCTCCGCCTGCAAGGTCTCCGTCATCCGCTTGAGGGGCATGCTCAAGTGCCGGCGGGAACTCGCAGGCGGTTCATACCAACGCGTTCCGATTCCGCGGGCGATCGTGATCTCCCTCGCCGTGGCATGTCCAAAATGCCGATGGCACACGCGGCATCGGTAACCTGAGCCCTTTCCAACAGATTTTGCGTGCTTGCCGCAGGTCGGACATACGGGGTTCTCGATCCTCCGGACAACGTCCACGAGAGACTCGACCCGAAGTTTTTCGAGGTTGACGGTGCGTGGGACGTCGCGAACCGCGCCGACCACCTCCACGCGATCCCCCGGAGCGAGCGCGCGGACGATGGACCGGAACTGTTTCGACGGTTCGTAGGCCGTCACGTCAATACCCCGGACGGCGAAGACGACATGACCACCCGGAAGGGTCTGGGGAGCCCGTGCGACCGGGCCGCGGAAGCGGATCGTTCGGAACGGCTTGGGGGACGAACTCCTCACAACGTGATTGTCCGTCCCC
>Ga0209342_10002779_pt1 | contig 18590 bp, 19 predicted proteins | sample RifCSP16_2_FD_184023 | JGI IMG/M metagenome (GOLD analysis project Ga0209342, IMG submission 184023) | Soil microbial communities from Rifle, Colorado - Rifle CSP2_sed 16_2 (SPAdes) (version 2) | ecosystem: Environmental > Terrestrial > Deep subsurface > Rock core/Sediment | place: Rifle... | reverse complement strand
AGTTTCGGCTTCCCGCTTCCTGCCACCTACGACCTGCGACCTGCCACCCCTTCCTGGCCTCCCCGGCGCCTACCGTCCCCACATGCCGGCTCCTCTCACCCTCGCCGTCCTCGCCGGGGGCGCATCACACCGGATGGCTTCGGACAAGGTGCTGCTGGAGATCGGCGGAGTCACCCTGCTCGATCACGTGCTGGCCGCAGCCGGGGATCTCCCCGCGATCGTGGTCGGCAGGCATCATCCCGGTGTCCGCTCGATCCCGGATCCCTTTCCAGACCGACGCGGACCCCTCGCCGGACTGGTAGCGGCCCTCGACGCCTGCGCCGGGGCGGTGCTCCTGGTCGGTGCCGACCAGCCGTGGCTGCAACCGGCCACCGTACGCGCCCTCTCCGCCGCGACCACGGGCGACCTCCCAATGGCACCCATCGACGACGCAGTCCGGCAGGTGCTGTGCGCCGTGTTTCCCTTCGCCGTACTCCCCGAGGCGCGGCGCCTCCTCGACGCCGGACGCGGGCCACAAGCCGTGCTCGACCTGGGGTGCCGTGACCTCTCCCCCGAGGAGTGGGAGCGATGGGGGGAGGACGGACGGTCCTGGTTCTCGGTGGACACCCCCGAGCTCATGACCGAAGGCTTGCGGCGCTACGGTCCACCGCGATGAGCGACGCCGCCCAGTACCGGGACGTCGTCGACCGCGTCATGCGCCGCCACCAGTGGATCGTATGCGCCGACGTCGCCGCCGGCTTCACCCAAATGGTCCGGGCAATGCGGGAGAAGGGGTATCCGCGGCCGCTGCTGCTGAGCGGTTCCACCGGTTCCGGGGACCTGCCGTCGGAGGAGGATTGCGAGCTCGTCATCCTCGGAGTCCGATCCGACACGATGATGGGTGGCATCCGCGCCTACCACGAGGCGCTGCGCCGGCTGCCGCAGTGGGCGCTCGACCGCATCGAGGCGTGGGACCCGGCCGGCGAGGCGAAGGTGCTCTCCTCGTTCCTCGACACCGCCGTCGAGATCGCCGGCCGCCCTTGCTGGGGGGCGCGGCCCGCCGCCTGGCTCGCCCTCGAGGACAAGACCGAGGTGGACGACCTCTGGGAGGCGGCAGAGGTCGACCACGCACCGTCGTTGGTCGTCCCCGCCGAAATGCACGCGCTCGTTGCCGCCGCCCGCCGTCTCGGCGGCGCAGCCGGGACGGTGTGGGCGGGGGACAACCGCGAGGGCTGGCACGGCGGCGCCGAGTACACCCGCTTCGTTGCCGACCCCGACGACGCTGCCCCCACCATCGAGTTCATGAGCGGGCACTGCGACCGGGTCAGGGTCATGCCCTTCCTCGAAGGGGTCCCCTGCAGCATCCACGGCATGGTCTTCCCCGACGCAGTGGCGGCGTTCCGGCCGGTGGAGATGATCGTGTTCCGCGTCCCGGGCTCGGACCGCTTCCGCTACGGCTCTGTCGCCACCTCGTGGGATCCACCCGACGAGGTGCGCGAGGAAATGCGGGCGGCAGCGCGCCGGGTGGGAGCCCACCTCCGGGACCTCGCCGCGTTCCGCGGGGTGTTCACCATGGACGGGGTGGTCACCGCCGACGGCTGGCTCCCCACCGAATTGAATCCCCGGTTCGGAGCCGGGATGATGCCGGCGGCGCGTGCCGCCGACCTCCCGCTGCTCGGCATCAGCCGTCTCCTCATCGCGGGCGAGACCGAGGGGCTCGACCCGGTGGAAATCGAGCGGATCGCGGTCACTGCAGCCGACGAGAGACGCCACCTCGGCGGATTCACCACCGTCGTCCGGGACATCCCGGCGACCGAGACGCACCGCGTCCTCTGGGACGGGGTGACGGTGCACCCGGCCGGACCCGACCAGGGCAACGCCACCCTCGAACGCGGCCCGGCCGCGTCCGGAGGGCTCGTCCGCTTCACCCTGGATCCCGAACAAGTGGTGCCCGGCGTTCAGGCGGCCCCGGTGGTGGCCGCCGCCTTCGCCGCCGCCGACGCCTTGTGGGATACCGGGATCGGACCCCTGATCCCCGCCGGTCTCTAGAGCCGGGCGAACTGGGCGGTGAAGTGCCGCAGCCAGGGGGCGCTGCGGGTGATGCGGAACCCGCGCAGCGCCGGCGCCCTCTCGGCGACGGCGACGATCACCTCGCCTACGTAGTCGATGTGGCTCTGGGTGTAGGTGCGCCGCGGCACCGCCAGCCGGACCAGTTCCATCGCCGCCGGGGTCTCGCTGCCGTCCTCGAGGGGAACGCCGAACATCACCGACCCGATCTCGACCCCCCGCACCCCGCCCTCGCGGTACAGCTCGACGGCCAGCGACTGCGCCGGGTACTGCGACGGCGGGATGTGCGGAAGCATGGCCCTGGCGTCGATGTAGACGGCGTGCCCCCCCGGCGGCCACACGATGGGAACGCCGGCGTCGCGGCACTTCTCGCCGAGGTACTCGGTGCTGCGAATGCGGTACCGCAGATAGCCCTCCTCGAGCACCTCGTCGAGGCCGGTGGCGATCGCCTCCAGGTCGCGCCCGGCGAGCCCGCCGTAGGTGGGGAAACCCTCGGTGAGGATGAGCAGGTTGCGGCACTGGGCGGCCAACTCCGGATCCTTCATGGCGAGGAAGCCGCCGATGTTGGCGATGGCGTCCTTTTTGGCAGAGAACGTGACACCGTCCACGAGCGAGAACATCTCGTGGGCGATCTCACGAGGCGTTCGGTCCGCCTGCCCGGGTTCGCGCAGCTTGATGAACCAGGCGTTCTCGGCGAACCGGGCGGCGTCCATGAAGAAGGGCAGCCCGTGCTCGTCGCACACCGCCCGCACCGCACGCAGGTTCTCCAGAGACACCGGTTGGCCGCCGCCCGAGTTGTTGGTGACCGTGATCATCACCAGCGGGATGTGGGTGGCGCCCACCTCGGCGATGGTGGCGCGGAGGGCGGTGACATCCATGTTGCCCTTGAAGGGATGATCGGCGGAGGGGTCACGACCCTCCGGGATGACCATGTCCCGCGCCTCGGCACCCTGGTACTCGACGTTGGCCCGCGTCGTGTCGAAATGGGTGTTGTTGGGGACCACCATCCCCGGCCCGGCCACCGAGGAGAACAGGATCCACTCCGCCGCCCTCCCCTGGTGGACCGGTATCACCTCGGGGAGGCCTGTGAGGCGAGTCACAGTGTCGGCGAATCGGTAGAACGACCGGCTCCCGGCGTAGGACTCGTCGCCGATCATCATCGCCGCCCACTGCTCGGCCGACATCGATCCGGTGCCCGAGTCGGTGAGGAGGTCGATAGTCACCTCGTCGGCGTGCAGTCCGAACAGGTTGTACCCGGCTCGGAGCAGCGCTGCCTCGCGCTGCTCGAGGGTGGGGAAGGCAATCCCCTGGACGCTGTGGATCCGGAACGGCTCGATGATGGTGCGGTAAGGCATGGTGTGCGAACGGTAGGCGGGTTGCCCGACGCCCGACGCCCGACGCCCGACGCCCGCGAGGAATCCGCGAAAAGCGGTGTACGGGAAGTGGGAATTGAGTGACGGGCGACGGGCGACGGGCGACGGGAGGCTCACTACCCTCGACTTCCGTGACCGCTCCCCCGATCATCGCCGTTTTCGGCGCCTCCCGGACCTCACCCGGCGACGGCCTCTACGAGGACGGGGTGCGCTGTGGGGCGCTGCTCGCAGACGCGGGATACACCGTGATGACCGGGGGATACGGCGGGGTGATGGAGGCGGTGTCCCGGGGCGCCCGGGATCGCGGAGGCACCGTGCTCGGCGTCACCGCCCCCGAGGTGTTCCCCGACCGCGCCGGCGCCAACGAATTCGTCAGCCACGAGCGCCCGGCGGTCCACCTGCTCGATCGTATCCACGACATGACCCGGATGAGCGCGGCAACAATCACCCTCCCCGGGAGCCTGGGCACCCTCACCGAGTTTGTCGCCGCCTGGAACCTCGCATTCGTGGCCAGGTTCAGCGGGACGAAGCCGAAACCGCTGATCGCGGTCGGCGAGCCGTGGGCGTCACTGGTCGATCAGCTCGCCACGACACTGGATGCCGATCGCGCCCTGGTGCTCACAGTGGGCACGGTCGACGAGGCGGTCACCGCCGTCCGGCGCCTGGTGCACTAGTCCTCGGGGGCGAGGCAGGCCACCCAGACGACCCGGTCCTTGAGGAGTCCGGGGCGATCGGCGTTCTGCACCCGGGATAACCCCAGCTCGATGCGCCGACCCCTTCCGAGACAGGTCGCCGGCGGCTCATTCCACGGGCCGTCGTCGATCCGCCAGATCGCGTCAGAAACGTCGAATTCCTCACCGGAGGCGACGTCGCGATCCTCGGCGAAGCCGATGCTGCGTCCGTCGGGACGCTCCTCGACGATCACCGCATACCCGATGCGCCGTTCGACGGCGAGATCGGGCCCGGTGGAACCGGGGCCGCCGCCGCAGGCGGCGGCCGAAATGGCAAATAGGGAGGCGGCGGCGGCGAGTCTGCGCATGGAAGGGAGGCTACCCGCCGCCGGCCTCCAGCCATCAGCCAACCGACGCCCGACGCCCGCTCGAGGCAGTGATGGCTACCCGTTGCGTACCTGGTGCCTGATACTTCTCACCTGGTACGGGGATCCCCTCAATCACCTCGCGAAAGCCGCCGATAACCGACCGCATGACCGCATCAGTGACCAATCTGCGCCTCGAAACCGCCCGGTTTGCCTTGCTCCGCGTCGAGGAATCGACCGATGAGCGCCGCGCCGAAGTCCGGGTGATGCTGGTGTGGGAGGGCAAGGAACACGTGGGCGTCGCCGCAGGCACCCCGGCCGACTCCGAGCGCCCATCGCTGGTGGCGGCGGCGACACTCAACGCCCTGGCGTTCATCGACGATGAATACCGCCTCATCGACACCTCGACCTCCTGGGCCGGTGGTCTCGACGTCGCCATGGTCGTGGTCGAGGACCCCGAGGGCGACCGCCCGCTGATCGGGACCGCCGTGCTCGACGACGACAACCGCCAGGTGGCCTTTGCCAAGGCGGCGCTGGACGCCGTCAACCGTCGCATCGCGCCGTCTCTCTGAGCGCGAAAGACGACTACTCTCCGGGATCATGCGAACTCGACCCGTGATCGTGTCCATCGACGACGAGATCGACGGCGAGGATGCCCGGGTGACGGTCCGCCTCGATTGGGATCACCGCTCGTGGCACGGCCACGCCATCGGCTCATCCGAGGAGCGGGTTCGCCTCGCCGGTGAGGCCGCCCTCGACGCGGTCACCCACATCGTCGACGGCGCCATCGATCTCGAACTGCTCGCGGTGGCCACCACCGACCTCGGAGCCGCCAACGTCGCTCTCGCCCAGGTTCGCTACGGCGGCGAAGGCGTGCTGGTCGGGAGTGCCCTCCAGGGGGAAACCGACGGACGCCTCGCCGCGGTGCGGGCGGTCATGAACGCCATCAACCGCCGCCTGGAACTGATCCTCTAGCGCTTTCAGGCTTCCCCGGCGCTTTCGCCGATGAGCGCCCAGAGGAGGTCGCGGATGCTGACGATCCCGAGCAGCTCGCCCTCGGACATCACCGGCATGTGCCGGTAACCCACCTCGAGGAGCCAGCGTGCCGCCTCCTCGACGTCGATGTCCGGCGAGAAGATGTCGGGAGCTTCGGCCATCCAGTCGGCCACGATCTCCGCTTCCGGATCCACTCCGGCGGCGAGGGCACGGACCAGGTCGCGTTCGGTGATGATCCCGACGAGGGTGCGATCCGAGATGACTCCGAGGCTGCCGACCCCGTCCTGGACGAGCGCTTCCGCGGCGTCACCGAGCGTCGCCTCTTTGCCGATGACCATCGCCGACCCACCGACGAGCGCACCGAGTTTCATCGAGGCTGAGGCTAGCGCACCGAGCGCGGACGGTTCAGGGCCGGGCCGAACCCTCGGCGATCAAACCAGGTCCTGCTCGCGGATTCCGAAGGAAGGGTGGCGCAAACGGCACAGGGCCAGCTTCTCCAGCTGGCGAATCCGCTCGCGGGTGAGGTTGAACTCGTCACCGATTTCCTCGAGGGTGCGCGGTACCCCGTCGAGGAAGCCGTAGCGCAGCGCCAGGATCCGGCCCTCCCGGTCGGGAAGGCGGGAGATGGAACGGCGCAGGCTGTCGGCGATGTCGCCCTCCTCGGTGACCCGGACCGGATCGACCGCATCCTCGTCCTCGATGAAGTCGCCCAACTGGGCGCCGTCCTCGCCGACCGGCTGCTCGAGCGAGACGGTGTCGGCGACGCCGAGTGCCAGCTCCACCTTGTCGACGGTGACCCCGGCCTCCTCGGCGATCTCGGCCGGCTTGGGATCACGGCCCAGTTCGGCCTTCAGGCTGGCCTGGGCGGCGCGCACCGCGGCGAGGGTGTCGTGGAGATGAACCGGGATCCGCACCGTACGGGACTTGTCGGCGATGGCGCGGGTGATCGCCTGCCGAATCCACCACGTGGCGTAGGTCGAGAACTTGAACCCCTTGCGCCAGTCGAACTTCTCGACGGCGCGGATCAGCCCGAGGTTGCCCTCCTGGATGAGGTCGAGGAAGTCGATCCCCGAGGTATTGGCGTAGCGGCGAGCGTTGGCCACGACGAGGCGGAGGTTGGCGGTGAGGAAGTCGTCCTTGGCCTGCTGGCCGAGCCGCTTCGCACGCTTCAGCTCGACCTCCTGCGCCTTGCCCTTGTAGGCACGCTCCTCGAGGCGCGTGGCGGCTTCCTCGCCGGCCTCGATCTTCTGGGCGAACTCGACTTCGAGCTCGGCGGTGAGCAGTTCGTACTCGCCGATCGCGGTCAGGTACTGGCTGACGAGATCCGTGGTGAGCCGGCCGCGCTCATCGGTGAGCTTGTTGCGATCCCGCTCGCGCCGCGTCTTGGCAACTGCCATCGGTAGTGCGTGTCCTCTCAGGTGTTTGGGCAAGAAACTTGATCCGGCGTCGTCTATGTGGGCGACTTTGTGAAACGATTCACAAGACCCGGGTCTGGCCCACTATGTCACAGGCCGACGCCTTTGTGAACCCCCAAATCGGAAAACCGATTCCCCGTTTCTCGGCACCCGTGGTGACCACTCACCGCGACCCTTGATGACGACAAGTACTCAAGATGCGGTCCACGAGCTCGCCGATGGCGTCGTCGACGGCCGACGCTGGACCCTTCCCCCGGTCTCGGAGCCTCGTAGTCTCTCCCGGTGCCCGGACGAAATCGCCTCGGGGACGCCTCGAGCCCGTACCTGCTACAGCACGCCGCCAACCCGGTCCACTGGTTCGAGTGGGGACCGGAGGCCTTCGCCGAGGCGCGGGCGCGCGACGTGCCGGTGCTCCTCTCGGTTGGGTATGCCTCCTGCCACTGGTGCCACGTCATGGCCCACGAGTCGTTCGAGGACCCGGAGACCGCCGACGAGATGAACCGGGCCTTCGTCAGCGTCAAGGTCGATCGCGAGGAACGGCCCGACGTCGATCGGGTGTACATGGATGCGGTGCAGGCGATGTCCGGCAGGGGTGGATGGCCCATGACGGTGTTCCTCACCCCGGACGGGGAACCGTTCTTTGCCGGAACCTATTACCCCGAGTTCGACCGGCCCGGACACCCCTCGTTCCGCAGGGTGTTGGCAACGATCCACGACGCCTGGACGAACCGGCGCCCCGACCTCGAGGAACAGGCACGGTGGCTGACCGGGGTGGTGAGCCTTGAGATGCCGGGAAGCGGAGGTCTTCCCGACCAAGGCATTCTCTCTCGCGCCCACGACGCCATCCGGACGGAATTCGATCCCATCAACGGCGGATTCGGCGGCGCCCCCAAGTTCCCCCAGGCGCCCACCCTGGAGTTCCTCCTGAGGAGCCACGGCGAACCGTGGGCTCCCCAGGCCGGATCGATGGTGTCCACCACCCTCGGGGCGATGGCGTCGGGAGGCATCCGCGACCACGTCGGGGGTGGGTTTGCCCGGTACTCCGTCGACGCCCACTGGATGGTCCCCCACTTTGAAAAGATGCTCTCCGACAACGCCCAACTCGTCCGGCTCTATGCGCGGGCATCGCAGGTCACCGGCGATCGCCGTTTCGCCGCGGTGGCCCGGGAGACGGCTCGGTACCTGCTCACCGATCTACTCCTGCCCGAGGGTGGGTTCGCCTCCGGTGAGGACGCCGACTCGGATGGCGAGGAGGGTGTCTTCTACGTCTTCACCCACGCCGAGGTCACCGCCGCCGCCGGGGACGCCGCCGGTCCCGTCGCCGACGCACTCGGGGTCACGGAAGCGGGCAACTTCGAGGGCAGCAACGTGCTCCGCCGCGCCGATCCCGCAGCGGTCGCGGCGCGCTGGAAGGTGCGTCCGGAAGAAGTCGAGTCGGCGGTAGCCGCCACCCTCGACGCGCTCCGCCCGGTGCGCGCCCTGCGCACTCGCCCTGCCCGCGACGACAAGGTGATCGCGGCGTGGAACGGCCTCGCCGCCCGTGGTCTCGCAGAGGCGGCGCTCGCGCTCGGCGAGCCGGGTCTGTTGGACGCGGCCGCGGGTGCCACCCGGTTCGTGCTGACCGCGATGCGTCGCGACGACGGGCGACTTCACCGCTCGTGGCGTCGGGGACGACTCGGCCCCACCGGGTACTGCGACGACTACGCGGCGATGGCGCTCGCCTGCCTCGCCCTCTATCAGGCGACCGGCGACGAGCAGTGGTTCCATGAGGGCGCCACCCTCACCGACGCCATGGTCGACCTGTTCGCCGACCCTGATGGTGCCGGCTTCTTCGCCACCGGCGAGGACGCCGAACCGCTGATCGCCCGCCCCAAGAACCTGTTCGACCTGCCGACGCCATCAGACAACTCCCTGGCGGCCGAGGCCATGCTCCACATGGCGGCCTTCACCGGCGAGTCGGCGTGGTGGGACCGCATCGAAGGAGTCCTCCGCCTCGGGGCCCGGGTCATCGCCGAGCATCCCGGCGGCGCCGGCCATCTCCTGGCGGTGGCTCAGGTGATGCTCGCTCCCCCGCTCGAGGTCGCCGTGGTGGGCCCCGGGCGCGACCGGCTCGTCGCGGTGGTCCACGAGACCTACCGGCCCCGGGTGTTCCTCGCCCAAGGCGACGGCGACCACCCGTCGGAGGTTCCCCTGCTGGCGGATCGGACCGCGCTTGGTTCGGAGGCGGCGGCCTACGTGTGCCGGGGCTTCGTCTGCGACCGCCCGGTGAGCAAACCAGAAGACTTGCGCGCCGCGCTCGGATGACCCAGCCGAAGAGCCATGGTGCCGGCCACCGACGCAAACCAGCACTCGGGCGAAGCGTCTACATTTCCAGGCGTGACGACCCGCTGGTCCATGATCAAGCGTGCCGGGATCGTCGTTGCCATCGCCGGCCTCGCCGTCCTGGGATGGACCACGGCCCGGTTGTGGCTCGCCTGGGGAAACGTCGAGCGAGTCGCCTTCTCTCCCGACCATGCCCGCGAGGTGCTCGAATCGCCCGCCAACACCAATCTGGGATCTCCGGCTACGACCGCCCCCATCGAAGAAGTCGGGCCTTCCAAGGAAGGTAAGCCGGTGGCAGGAGGCGCCGATCCCGAGTCAGCCGAGTTCGCCGCGGCGGCCCATACCGCGCTCGACGAGGCGATGGACGTCTTCCTCGTCATCGGAAGCGACCAGCGAAGTTCCGAGGCAGCCAGTCGCCGAGCCGACGTCATCATGATGTTCATCATCCCCGCCGATGGATCCATCCCGGTGCTGGTCTCGATTCCCCGCGACCTCTACCTCCACAACCCGTGCACCGGCGGATTGACGCGGGTGAACGCCAACCTCAACGGTTGCGGCTCCCTCGCCACCGGACCGGAACTGGTGGCGGTCGCGGTCGAGGACTTCACCGGAGTTCCCGTCGACCACTTCATCGTCTTCACCTTCGACGGCTTCCGGCACATCGTCGACCGCGTGGGAGGTGTGGAGGTCTGCACTACGACCGCGGTGCGCGACCTCGGGGTGGACCCGATCCCCCTCGATCTCCCCGCCGGCTGCACGGTCGCCGGCGGCTACCAGGCGCTGGCGTGGGTGCGGTCCCGCCACACCCAGGGCCTGATCGGTGGGCAGTGGGTGCCGATCGCCACCACCGACCTGGTGCGCAATCAACGGCAGCAGGACCTGATCATCCAGGCCCTGCAACGATTGGCGGCGATGCGGGACATCTCTGACCTCACCGCCCTCGTCGAGGAGCTGGCCGACGAGTTCACGATCGATGAGAACTTGAGCCTGTCGGAGGTGGTGTCGACGGCCTGGAGCGTACGGTCCCTCGACGTGTCGGCGATCGCCCGACCCACCATCCCGGTGGCTTACTTCGTCGACGATCTCGGACGGTCGGTGCTCATCCCGCAGGCGACCTTCGAGAGCATCGTCGTCGCCGCCAACCCGGCGCTCGCCCAGTACTTCACCGCCACCGGCTGAACCCGTCGCACCCAACCTGCTCCTCACCGTAGGATGTCCACAGCCGAGGAGAACGGAAGGTGGACGAAGACACGACCCGCGGGCCTCAGGGAGGGGAACCGTTCCCTTCCTTCGACCCCGAGTTCCCACCGAGATCACGGACTCCGCGGCCTCGCGGCTCCGGCCCGCGGCGCCCTCCCAAGGAGCAGCCCAATCCGTGGCTCGTCGGTCTCGCCCTGGCCGTGGTGCTCGCCACGGTGAGCGTGATCGCCTTCGGCCTGCTCAACGGTGGTGACGACGGTGGGACCGCCGCCACCACGACCGCCACCACCGCTCCGGGTGGGACCACCGAGACCACCGCTCCGGGGGGCTCGACCTCGTCGACGACCACCGACGGCACCGCCCCGACCATCACGCTCCCCGGGGGAGGCACCGTGACCGGTCCGATCGAGGCCGTCGGATCCCCCATCCCGATCAGTGAGCTGCAGATGAGCTCGGACGACATCGGACCCCTCGACTTCGGCGCCGACGGCGACGAGGTTCTCGGCCGGCTGGTGTCGACCTTCGGCCAGCCCTCCGGCGACACCGGGTTCTTCGTCGGGGATGGCACCTTCGGGGAGTGCCCCGGCTGGGGTATCCGGGTGGTGCGCTGGGGCCCGCTCAACATCGTGCTGCACGGCGAGCCCGGCGACAGCTCCTTCGTCTCATACCGGCTCGATGTTCGCTACGGGGGGGCCGGGACGTTGCCCATGGACATCGCCACCCTCTCGGGGCTTCGGGTCTACGAGACGGTGGCGGAGCTGGAATCGACCTACTCCTCGTTCTTCGTCGACTTCGTGGTGGAGGAGGACGTGGGCCTCACCTTCCAGGTGAAGCTATCCCAGAACGAAGCGGTCTTGCTCTGGGGTCCGGTGGACTCGACGGCGCAGGACGCCCTCATCACCGGCATCTACTCGCCCGACGCCTGCGACACCACGGCGACGACGACACCGACGACGGTCCCCTGAGCGGGAAACGCCGGGGGCACCCCCGACCCCGGCCTACGCTCGACGCATGCATCTGCTCGCCCACCAGGGAGGCTGGGACGAACTGCTGTGGTTCGCCGCACCGATCGTCGCGGTGATGCTGTGGGTGCGATGGGCGGAACGCAAGGCAAGGCGACGTCGCCGACGCCGACGCCGGGGACGGCACCCCCTCTACACTCCCCCCTCACCACCGCGACCACTGAGGAGCCCGTGTTTCGCCGCACCTTCGCCGCAGCCGCCGCCGGATCCGTCGTCGGCGCCGTTGTGGGAATCCTGGCCCTGGCACTTGCAGCCGCCCGCACCCTGGACGCCGGTCTCGACGTCCCCACGCTCGACGACGGTGCCATCGGCGCAGTATTCGCCGTCGGTCAGGCCGGCATGTACCTGTTCGTCACGGTGGCCGGCACCGTCGGTGGGGCGATCCTGGGCATGATCGGTTACGCCGTCGGCACGCAGGCCGATCCCGCCGCCCGTCGGTACCGGATGGGCCCGATCGCGGCACTCGGGGCGTTCATCGGCGGACCGACGGCGTTTGCCGCCGCCCGCGCCTCCGTCGGCCTCGCCGGTGACATCGTCGCCAAGACCGTCGTGCTCTCCGTCTTTCGCGCCGCGATCGTCGCCGCCGTCGTGGGCGCGGTCACCGGTCTGCTCATCGGCGTCGCGGTCGAGCGCCTGTCGCGACCGGAGACGCTGGGACTCGGCGGCGCCGCCGCTCCTCGCTCGCTGGGCGAGTTCGTCAGGGAGGCCGCCGCGGCCGTCGGCCTCCCGGCGGCCGGCCTGGTGGTGGGAGCTGCACTGGTGTTCGTACTCAGCCGGGTGCTGCTCGAGGCCGACGAGACGACGGCACTGGTCGTCTTCGGCGGCGTTGCCGCCCTCGTACTGCTCGGGACCGCCCTCATCGCCGCCAACCCTCCACGGCGTCGCGGTCGCTGACTCCCGCTCTCAGGGGGCGTCGGCCACCACCAGGGCGATCAGCGCCCCGTTCTCCTCGACGTAGCCGACGCGCACCGGGCTTCCGGTCTGCAGATGCTCGTTGAGGTGCGACAACGGAGCGCCCCCGGCGAAGGCGTCGACGCCCTCGTCGGGAACGAAGCGAAGCCGCGACCCGTCGGCGGTGACGATCTCGAAAGCAGAGACCCCGGCGAGCCCCCCGTCGACGTCGACCACGACGCCGTCGATTCGCTCCTCCGGACCGGTACAGGCTGCGGCGGCGACGAGGAGCAAGACGAGGAAGGACCGTCTCACGACCGGACGGCGAGCCGCTCCCGGGTGGCGGCGCGTTCCTCCTCACCCGCCCAGGTGAAGAAGATCACGGTGATCGCGGCCCACAGCACCATGCCGCCGCCGATCTTCATGATCAGCCCTGCCACCCGCTGGTCGTTGAGCACGTCGATACCCCACAGCCGGGGCAGGCCGACGTAGGCGTCGTAGACGGGTTCGGTGGCGAAGGTGAGGAACGACGCCGGAATCAGGGGCACCAGCGACTGGAGGAACAAATACCCCATCGCCGCGGGAGGCGACAGCCGGGGCAGGTCGGGGATCGGACCGAGCACCGGCCACCACACGAGGAATGCCCCGCCCACGACCACCGCGTGCGCACCGGCGTGGAAGAAGGCGTTGTCGAGCATGCCGGTGACGACGCCGGGGGCGTGCAGCCAGGCGAGGGCGGCATTGAACACGACCAGGGCAACGATCGGCCGGGTGAGGAGTCGCAACACCGGAAGAACGGGTCGGACCAGGTGCCGGAGCAGCCACCAAGGGGTGCCTTTGAGGAGTGCCGGCGGCACGACGAAGGCCAGCACGAGATGCTGGACCATGTGGACGCTGTACAGGCTCCGCTCGGCGATGTCGTGGAGCGGCCACATCTCGAACAGCAGGTAGAAGACGACGCCGGTGGTGAACCAGGCGATCTGGCGGCCGGTCACCGCCGGTTCGGCCGCGGGAGCCAGCCGGGGGGCGAGCCGGCGCAAACCGTAGACGTAGCCGCCGACGAGAGCGACGGCGATACCGAGCACTTCGGGATGGAGGTGGAACGGGAAGGCGTCGAGTCCCACGCTCACTGCGTCATCCGATCAGGATCCCGAAGGTGAAGAGGACGGCACCGAAGAGGATCGGTACGGCCACGATTCCGATGAGAAACAGACGGCGGTATATGGGAGCCTCGAAGCGGAGGTGCATGAACCACCCGACCACGATGGCGAACTTCGCCGCCGCCATCACCAGGAGCATCGGCGCCACTGCAGCATCGAGGAAGTCGAGGTAGGTGACCGTCACCTCGGCGGCGGTGATGACGCCCAGGATGAGCGCGATGAGCCAGTAATCCCGGGGCCGGGGGTAGGGGCGATGCTGGGCTGTGGTCACGGTCACACCCCGAGCAGATAGACGACGGTGAAGATGACGATCCAGACGATGTCGACGAAGTGCCAGTAGAGGCCGACCAACTCGACGTCCATGCCCGCGTCGGGGCGCCACCGGCCGGTGTACGACATCAACGCGGTGACCAGGAGCATGAGCACCCCCACCGCGACGTGGGTGCCGTGGAAGCTGGTGAGCACGAAGAACGACGAGCCGAACGGGCTCGTCGTGACGGTGAGGCCCTCCTCGACGAACCCGGTGAACTCGAACACCTGGCCGGCGAGGAAGGTCATCCCGAGGAGGGCGGTGGCGACCAGCCACACCCGCATCTGCCGCCAGTCCTTGCGCCCGGTGGAATGATGAGCGAGCACCATCGTCAACGACGACATGAGCAGGATGAACGACGAGATCGAGGTGAAGGGGATGTCGAAGATCTCGGCTGCGGTTGGTCCGTCGCCCGTTCGAGTCCGGTAGAGGAGGAAGGTCGAGATCAGGGTGCCGAAGAGCAGGCACTCCGAGCCGAGGAACACCCACATCGCCACCTTGCGAATGTGGGCCGGATCGTGGGCGTGCTCCTCGTGGACGGCGGCACTCATCCGTGGTCCTCTCTCGTGAGCGGCTCCATCGACCACCCGAACAGGCCCCACAGGGTGACCACCGCCCCGCCCCCGACCACGCTGAGGCCCCACGGGAGGTAGACGAGGCCGACCACCATCACAAAGATCCCGGCTGCGCTGAGCACCGGGTAGTACGACGGGGACGGGAGGTGGATCGTCTCGGGGTGGCCCGGATCCGCCTGCGCCGAGGCGGCGAGCGGAATCGCGTTACCGGAGGCGTCCTCGGTGTACTTGCGATGCCAGAAGTCGTCCTCGGAGTGCACCACCGGAACGACGTCGAAGTTGTGCTCCGGAGGCGGCGACGAGATCGACCACTCGAGCGTGCGCCCGTCCCACGGGTCGTTGCCCGCCACCTCACCACGCTTGGCGGTCCGGTACGCGTTCCAGAAGAACACGGCCACGGAGGCGGCGATGGTGAAGGAACCCACCGTTGCCACCAGGTTCCACAGGTCGAGGCCGAGCCCCTCGGCGTAACGGTAGGTGCGTCGCGGCATGCCGTTCAGACCGAGGATGTGCATCGGGGCGAAGGTGAGGTTCATCCCAATGAACATCAGCCAGAAGTGCAGCTTGCCGATCCGCTCGTTGAGCAGTTTCCCGGTGACCTTCGGCCACCAGTAGTACACGCCGGAGAAGAGACCGAACACGGCGCCCCCGAAGAGCACGTAGTGGAAGTGGGCGACGACGTAATAGGTGTCGTGCTGCTGGCTGTCCGCCGGGGCGATCGAGTGCGTCACCCCGGAGAGCCCCCCGATCACGAACAAGAAGATGAACCCGAGCGAGAACAGCATCGGGGTCTTGAGGCGGAGCGAACCACCCCAGATCGTGCCGAGCCAGTTGAAGATCTTCACCCCGGTGGGCACGGCGATGAACATGGTGGTCAGGGCGAACGCCGCCTCCGCCACCGGGCCCAGACCCGCGGTGAACATGTGATGCGCCCACACCCCGAACCCCATGAAGCCGATGGCAATGCCGGAGAAGATGACGAAGGGCCGCCCGAACAACGGCTTGCGGCTGAAGGTGGGCAGCACCTCCGAGACGATGCCCATCGCGGGGAGGACCAGGACGTAGACCTCGGGGTGGCCGAACAACCAGAACAAGTGCTGCCACAGGATCGGGTCGCCGCCCCCCGCCGCAGAGAAGAAGGCGGTGCCGAGGTTGCGGTCGAGGTACACCTGCAACAGCCCGATGGTGATGATCGGCAACGAGAACAGCAGCAGGAACGACACGACCGTGGCCATCCAGGCGAAGACCGGCATCCGCATCAGCGTCATCCCGGGAGCCCGCAGGGTGAGCACCGTCGTGATGAAGTTCACCGAGGAGAGCACCGAGGCGAGGCCGAGCACCAGCAGGCCGAGCGCCCAGTAGTCCATGCGTACCACCTCGGGCACCTGAGTGGAGAGCGGGGCGTAGCCGAACCATCCCCCGTCCGGGGCTCCGCCGACGAAGAACGACAGGGTGAGGAAAAGGCCCCCGAAGAGGAAGATCCAATAGGACAGGGCGTTGAGACGCGGGAACGCCACGTCGCGGGCGCCGATGAGGATCGGCAGGAAGTAGTTGGTCAATGCCGCCGCCGCCGGCATCACCACCAAGAACACCATCGTGGTGGCGTGCATCGTGAACATCTGGTTGTAGGCGTCGGCGCTGAGAATCTCCCCGTTCGGCGTTGCCAACTGCAGCCGGATCAGCAGCGCCTCGACCCCGCCGACGACGAAGAACGCCAGGGCGGTCACCCCGTACAGCTTGCCGATCTTCTTATGGTCGGTGGTGGTCAGCCAGTGCCACAGGCCCCGGTTTCCGGTCATTCCAGGGTCCTCAGGAAGGCGACGAGCTCTGAGATCTGCTGCTCGGTGAGGCCGAGGTCGGGCATGCCGAGGATCCGCCCCGCGGCGAGGTCGTTGCGCTCCGGCCACATCGGTACCAGCGACGACGGATTGCGCAGCCATTGCCGCAGGTGGTCGTCGGTGTTGTCGAGGGTCGCCCCGGCGAATGAAGTGCGGGAGGCGAAATGGGTGAGGTTGGGAGCCAACTGGGAGGTGGCCGAGGTCCCGGAGATGGCGTGGCACGACGTGCACTGGGTCTGGAAGGTCTCCCAACCGGCGGCCGCCGCACCCTCGGTCGGCAACGCGGCCGGCTCCGTCTGGGCAAGAGCCCACGCCGCGAACTCGGCCTCGGTCTGGGCGAACACCCGCTGGCGCATGTCGGCGTGGGCGAGGCCGCAGAACTCCGCGCACTGCCCGATGTAGGTGCCGGGCTCATCCGCCTCCATGAGGATGTTGGTGAGCCGGCCCGGGACCGCATCCCGTTTTCCACTGAGGCGGGGCACCCAGAAGGAGTGGATCACGTCCGCAGAGGTCAGGGTCAGGTAGACGGGGCGGCCCGTCGGGATGTGCATCTCGTTGGCGGTGGTGAACCCGTATTCGGGGTAGCGGAACTCCCACCACCATTGGTGGCCGATCACCTCGATCTCGAGAGCGTTGTCTTCGGGATCCGGCGCCGCCCGAATCTCGAACAGCGTGGATATCGTCGGCACCGCCACGGCGGCGAGGATCACCGCCGGGATGATCGTCCACGCGATCTCGAGCCGGGTGTTGCCGTGCAACTGGCGTACGGTCCGCGACCTGCCCTTCCGTTCCCGGAAACGGAACACGACGAACACCAGGGCGAGGGTGACCAGCACGAAGATGACGGTGGCGATCCACAACACCATCCAGAACAGTGAGTCCACCTTGGCCGCGGTCGGTCCTGCGGGGTTGAGCGAATTCTGGGGAACGTCGCCGCCGACCACCCGGGCGAGGTTGGTCGGATCGTCGCCGGCGCAGGCGGCGAGTGCGAGCGCGGCGAGGACGATCATGACGACCGACCGGCGACGCGACGCACCGTTCATCTGGCGCTCGACCACGAAAAGCTCCTGATCCTCCGGACTGGCGGCGAGGATGCTAACCACGCCGGCATGCCCCGACGCAATCATGCGCCGAGGGCGGCGGCGATCTCCGCGGGGCCGACGACTCCCTCGAACCGGGCGACCACGATCCCTCCTGCATCGACGACGAACACCCACGGCTCGGTGGGCAGACCCCACTCGTCCACGGCCGGAACCGTGGTGAGGTTCTCGGGATCGTCGAGGTTGGTGAAGACCTCGACGTGGAGGAAGTTCACGTCGGGGTAGGAAGGCTTGATCTCTAGGATGCGGTCGAGGGTGGGGCCGCAGATGGCAGTCTGGCAGAACTTGGGGGTGGCGAACACGATCACCGACGGGCGACCCGAGGTGACCGCGTCGGCGATGCTCATCTGATAGAGCGACGGGTCGGGATCGGTGGCGCTCGTGATCTCCTCCAGCGGCGCATCCGCAACCGTGACACTGTCGGAACGGGGTGCCGGCTCGCCGACGGCAACCGTGCGGGGGAACTCCTGCACCTGAATCGGGAACTCGGCCAGCGCCGTCCCTCCGTCCGGCTGCACCGATACCACCCAGATGCCGGGCACGTCGAACTCCGGGGACACCTTGTACAGACCGCTCACGTCCGGGATCGCCCAGATGAAGTCCGCCGGGAGCACCTGCCGCTGCAAGTCTCGGCCCTCCAACCACACGGTGATCGTCACCGCGATCTCCGGGCTGGAGAGCCGCGTCCCATTCGGATTCGAAACCGCAACCAGGAGCCGCTCCCGTCCGATCGCCAGATCGCTCGAGGCGACAAACGCAAAGGCATCGGCCGGAAAGGATCCCGGGTCGACAGGTGCGGTGGTGGTGGTGACGGCATCGTCGTCCCCACACGCCACCACAGTCGCGGCAACGACCAGCGCGAGGATGAAAAATCGACGCATTGGGGGGAGAGTAGGCACCAGGCATCAGATGCCGGATGCGGAGTGCAGATCTGGTGCCTGGAGCCTGGTGCCTGGAGCCTTCTACACCACCCGGTTGCGCCACTCGCCGCCGCCGTGAAACGCGGCGAGGTTCCAGGCGAACAGTGCGGCGAGACGCTCCCCGTACCGCGGCGACGCCCCGGCCATGTGCGGGGTGATGAGGACGCCGGGGAGGTCCCACAGCGGTGAGTCGGCGGGCAGCGGCTCGGTGGCGAACACGTCGAGTGCGGCCCCGGCGAGCACACCGTCACGCATTGCCGCCACCAGCGCCGGCTCATCGATCACCGCCCCGCGGCCCACGTTGACGATCCACCCGCCGCGCAGCGCCTCGAGTTCCTCGCTCCCCACCAGGTTGCGAGTGTCATCCCCGCCCGGCAGCGTGATCA